>JGI24705J35276_12238618_pt1 | contig 29872 bp, 27 predicted proteins | sample TergutNt197P4_FD_35276 | JGI IMG/M metagenome (IMG submission 35276) | reverse complement strand
CTACAAATCGTCTATTATTTACTTGAATTGTGGAGTATCCCCTATCTTACATTTCAACTACAAAGACGGCACTAAAACCATCACATTTGAGGATATATAAGGTTCGTTTTTGGATTGCCATGGCGCAACATCCGTACATACATAGCCGCTGACGATAATATCATCAGCGGCGGTGTATGTATGTTTTGTATTATAGGGCGTAGCGAGGAGGAGGCTTATTATATAAAATGCACCTCGCTACTTGGCATACTCTATAGCGCGTGTTTCGCGTATCACTACCACTTTTATCTGCCCCGGAAATTCCAGTTCGCTTTCAATTTTTTTCACGATATCCCGCGCGACATGCACAGATTGTACATCGTCTACCTTATCCGGCTTAACAATAATACGTATTTCCCTCCCGGCTTGTATGGCAAAAGATTTCTCTACACCCTCGAAGCCGTCGGCAATTTCTTCCAATTTCTGCAAACGCTTAATATAGTATTCTAAAGACTCGCGGCGTGCGCCGGGGCGGGCGGCCGAAACAGTATCGGCAGCCTGTACCAGAGCTGCTTCCAAAGAACCTGCTTCTACATCGCCATGATGAGCCAATATGGCATGAACAACTTCCGGTATTTCTTTATATTTCTTGGCTAAATCCGCGCCTATTACGGCATGAGAACCTTCAACTTCATGATCTATGGCTTTACCAATATCATGCAATAAACCAGCCCTTTTAGCCAGCGCTACATCGGCGCCTAATTCAGCCGCCATCACGCCTGCCAAATGCGCCACTTCTATTGAATGCTTAAGCACATTCTGGCCATAACTGGTGCGGAATTTTAGCCGCCCCAGTATCTTGATCATTTCACTATACAACCCATGTACATTTGTTTCAAAAGTAGCTTGCTCCCCTTCATCCCAAATGCGCTGCTCTACTTCTTTTTTGGCTTTTTCTACCATTTCTTCGATTCGCCCGGGTTGAATGCGTCCATCTAAAATTAATTTTTCTAATGCTACACGAGCTATTTCACGCCGTACCGGGTCGAAACCGGAAAGGGTAACAGCTTCCGGTGTATCATCAATAAGTAAATTAATCCCTGTTAGGGTTTCTAAAGTGCGGATATTGCGGCCTTCGCGGCCAATTATGCGCCCCTTCATTTCTTCGTTGGGTAATGCTACTACAGATACAGTACTTTCCGCCACATGATCGGCAGCTACACGCTGTATAGCAGCACTTACAATTTCTCGTGCACGCTTCTCTCCTTCTTCTTTGGCTTGATTTTCAATATCGCGAATTAATATTGCCGCTTCATGTTTAACTTCATCCTCAACACTGGCTAATAATATTTGTTTAGCTTCTTGTGAGGTAATACCGGAAATACTTTCCAGTTCTTTTACCTTTTGCCGCTGTAAATCTTCTATTTTTGCCCGGTATTGTTCCGCATCCTGCTCCTTTTTCCGAATTGATTCTTCCTTCTTTTCTACACTATCTAATTTGCGGTCAATATCTTCCTCTTTTTTCTGTAAACGTTTTTCTTGGCGAACTATCTCATTGCGCCTCTCGCGGTTTTCTCTTTCGGCATCCTCCCGTTGTTGATGAATGGATTCTTTAGCTTCCAGCAATGCTTCTTTTTTTCGTGTTTCGCCTTCTTTTTTTGCGTCTATCAATATTTTGGCAGCAGCTTCTTCGGCAGATTTTATGCGCGCTTCCGCAAGTTTTTTGCGTGTTAGATAGCCAACAATACAGCCGACTGCCAACCCGCCTAGCAGCGCTAGAACAGTTTGAAGCATTCGCTTCACCCCCAATAATTTATATAAAAATAAACCGAGTTAAAAACCCGATTTTAGTAATACAGATGATGGAACTAATCGTTTTTATCAAGTATATATCATTTCAACAATATCGGTAATTAAGATATAACTAACTAAAAACCAACCGTCATCTATATATGCTCCGCTTAAGCGGTCTAAAAACAGCCCTTAACATTACTATTTTAGTATAATTTTGCCCGAATGTCAAGAAATTTTTGTACCAGGTAAAATAAACAAATGAATATAATATCCTACCTAACTGGTCTGATAATACCAATAGGGGTTTGTTGTTTAGATTGCCCTAATGGATTATCTTTAAGTATACGCACCATTAATAAACGGTCTATTTCTTGGGAGGAAGCGCCCAATATTTGTCCGCCCAAATCATTGATATCTGTGATGATCACCGGACAGTTCACGGCATCGGCAATTTTTTGCGCCGTTTTATCCGGCTCAAGCGGGCCCAACACCACACAACGGTTATATGGCGCTATTACATAATCCGCCGGGCCGTCTATAGCGGCAACACGATACCCGGCAATTTTATAAAACCAACCTCGTTTACCCAGTAATTTGCCAATAGCAGAAATAAATGCCGCAAATAGTATACGCAACCGGCCACATTCGCGCACGGCCATTTCCATACTTTCCGGCATAGAAATACCTATACCGCCAGGGTTTTTATACACAAACTTCACCAAAATACGCGCCAATAAACTGACTTTAATTTCATCCACAGGCACAGCGCGGCCCTGCACCGCAGCTACAGCTTTTTCAGTAAAAAAAAGCACATCTCCCTTTTGCAATAAAGGTTTAGCATATTTTTGTGCAACTTGACATAAATCATCCGGTGGGGCTAGTACATGCGTACGAATAGCCAAGCGGCGATATGTCATGCCATCTACCTCTATCAGTTCTTTTTTACCTTCGTTGATGATTGCTAAGCCCTCGTCGATACTTTTCATTGTCATACTTTGCCTCTTTAATCTATATAATATTCATCGTCAAATGAAGGCAGCCATTCTTGCAGCGCTTCTATTATAAATGAATACTGAAATCCTTTTGCCACTAAACGGCGCAGCATTCTTTTTCGCAAATTTTGTAATTTTTGCGCGTCAGCAGGCTTGTTTGTTTTAGCCAGTAAGCGTTGTAATATATCCCTTTCCATTTCCAAGGGATAATGTTCCTCCAGCAAAGAGGAACAAAGTTCGGCTGAATACCCCAATTTTATAAGCTCTTGCCTCATTAAAGCCTGCCCACATTGTGAATACTGGGTTCGCCTACGGATAAGCACTTCTCCTGCCCGTGCATCATCCTGATATCCGCGTTCCTTTACATATACCAAGGCGGCTTCAATATCTGCCGCGGCGGCGCCGCGCTCGCTAAGACGCTGCCGTAATTCAGCAGCGCTATATTCACGGCGGCCCAGATAACGTATGGCAGCGATGCGTGTCAGCTCCGTTTCTCCGGCTAAATCTTGCTTAAGGGTTCTATTCCAACCCATGGCCTATATCTGAATCGGCGCTACCGCCGCCTACCGTTATTAAAGGAACCTCTTGCGAATGCAAGCGAATCGTCTCTGCAATTTCTTGCATTATATCTGGGTTGTCCTGCAAATATATTTTAGCATTCTCACGGCCCTGCCCTATTCTTTCTTCTTTATAGCTGTACCAGGCGCCAGCTTTGCCAACTATTTTCATATCTACGGCAATATCCAAGATATTTCCTTCCTTTGATATACCCTGTCCATACATTATATCAAATTCGGCTTGTTTAAAGGGTGGAGCAACTTTATTTTTAGCGACTTTAACTTTTGTGCGATTACCAACTACATCCGAGCCGATTTTTATAGCTTCGCCACGACGCACTTCCATACGTACCGATGCATAGAATTTTAAAGCCCGCCCGCCGGCGGTTGTTTCCGGATTACCATAAACAACTCCTATTTTTTCCCGCACCTGATTGATAAAAATAAGGCAGGTATTGGTCTTACTTGTCGCGCCGGTCAATTTACGTAGCGCTTGAGACATTAACCTGGCTTGCAAGCCCACTTGGTAATCGCCCATATCGCCTTCCAGTTCTTGCTTGGGCACTAATGCCGCAACCGAATCTATAATGATCACATCTAAGGCGCTACTGCGCACTAAAGCTTCGGCTATATCCAGTGCATCTTCTCCTGTATCGGGTTGGGAGATCAGCAGATCATCTATATCTACACCCAATTTTTTGGCATAAATAGGGTCAAGTGCATGTTCTGCATCGATAAATGCAGCCATGCCGCCCAATTTTTGCGCTTCCGCCACTATATGCAAGGCTACAGTGGTTTTGCCGGAAGACTCCGGGCCATATATTTCTATCACCCGCCCTCGTGGCACCCCACCTACACCCAAAGCAAGGTCAAGCGCCATAGAGCCGCTGGGAATTACATCCATGGGCGCTACGCCACGTTCCCCCAAACGCATTACAGAGCCTTTACCAAAATCCTTTTCAATTCGTGCCAGCGCAGCTTCCAACGCTTGCATCTTGTCTTGCGGCTTGTTGATCGAACCTCGGTTTAGATTTCGTTCATTTTTTTCCGGCATCGTTTTCTCCTCCCAAAATTCAGTCTTTATCTTCCAAATACTCTCTTGCATGACGAGTATATCTTTGTGCATGCACAATAAAACCCTTTTCATCTTCTTCGCTAAGCTGCTTTTTTATCGTACAAGGCGAACCGATGACTTGCGAGCGAGGAGGGATACTTTTACGTGGCGGAACTAAAGCCCCTGCCCCCACCAGCGAACCATGACCGATTCGCGCCTCATCCAATACAATGGCGCCCATACCGATCAAGCAATTATCTTCTAATGTAACAGCATGAATAATAGCGCCATGCCCAACCGTAACATTATCGCCAATATACGTGGGAATGCCGGAGTCTACATGCACCAAACTATTATCCTGTATACTAACATTTTTACCGATAATAATCGGCGCCATATCGGCGCGAATTACCGCACCATACCATACACTGCTATTGGCGCCGATACTCACATCACCAATAATATCTGCGCTGGGAGCAATAAAACAGCTGGCGTCAATTTGCGGGCTTTTGCCCTTATAAGCATATATGCCCATAAAACCCTCCTCATATAGAATATTGGCAATATTCATTTAACCGCCCATGGCAGGAGAGATAATAGTGATATCCATACCGTCGTAAAGAAGTGTATCTGCCGAAAGCCGCTTGCCGTCGGCGAAAGCCATCAGTTCCTTTTTAATATGCAGCTTTAAAAACACATCGTTAAGTCGCGCATTCGTTTCCAGAGGCAGAGCATCGTATTGCTTGTGCAAGCCCTTGATCATATAGGGTAAATTCCCCACAATGCGCACTTTAACCAACATATTCATCTCCATAAAGCTGTATGGCTACATCCACTAAACCTGCACTGATCAGGTTTTCTTTTTTGGGAATGCCGGTACTTTTATCCAAGCCAGATTCTTGTAAATACTCTTCTATCAATTGTTCATGATTAAGATAAATATCTGCCAAAGGACCGGCATTTAGCCCTCCTAACAGACGTTTGGGAACTTGGCGTTTATGCAGATTCATACCTTCCCGTGCATTGAAGGCATGGCGCAGTAAAGAGATGCGATTGCCAATTGTTAATAATTCTGCAAAACTGAACGATTCACCTGTCACGGCGTGCAAAAACTCTTCGCAACTTTTATAACTAAGCATAAAAATATTTGGAAACAGACAAAAACCGCAAGCATCTATAACATGGGCAAAATCCTCCATCATTTTATGGGCAGCTCCCTGCTGCTCTGGCAGCGGCATATCCGGAGGAGCATACGCTGTGGTTCCCTGAGTATGCCGGCCGGGAGTCGCTTCACAGCAATACATAGTAAAGAGGTCGGGGGTTAGGCGCTGATCATGCATTGGTAATTCTTGACCGCCGATTTGCATACCATATTCAAAAGAACCCGGAATATGTAAAGAAGCTCTATAAACGCCATCTGCCAGCAGTTTTCCCAAATAACCTTCACGGCGACAAATTTTTTCCGTCAAATCTGCCATGGCAGGCCCATTTCCCCATTTCAACACAAGGCCATCCGTTTGTTCATCATTCAGCAAATTGTTTTCATAGCATTCCATAGCAAAGGCACAAGCGGCGCCCACAGATATGGTATCTAAACCATAGCGGTTACATAAGTCATTGGCTTTTGTTATTTGCTGAATATCATCTACCAGGCACATAGAACCAAAGGCACCAATGCTTTCATATTGAACTGTACGAATAGGCTGCGCGCTATGCTCTGCCAAAATAAGCTTACCGCATGCAATAGGGCATCCACCGCAGCCAAGGCCTTTTACTGCAATCTCTTTTAATGCCTCTCCGCCGGTTTTGGCAAAATTGGGGTAATCCTCTGGAGCGCCGTTCCAGTTTTTTATAGGGGCGTCGGCGCTTTCCACTGCCCCTGCGTAAAAAGCAGCAGTACCTAAATCGTTCATCAACCCTCCCATGCCTTCTTTATCTGTACATACCGGCATATATTTCTTGCGCAGCTGTTTGAGTGTTTCCGGTTCGGCAACTGCTATGTTTTTGCTGCCGCATACTACCAATGCTTTCAGTTTTTTCGAGCCCATAACAGCGCCTAAACCGGAACGCGCCGCAACATTGCCTTTTTCCGTTACAATACCGGCTAATAAAGAAAGCTGTTCGCCCCCGGGCCCTATGCAAGATACTTTTGCTTTAGCTTTAGTGGCTTTACGCAGTTGATCTTCCGTAGCATAAGTATCCAGTCCCCAATAAGCTGAGGCATCGCGAATTTCCACCACCTCGTCGTTTACAAAAAGATAAACGGGTCTTTCTGCTTTACCGTTAAATAAAATGCCGTCATAACCGGCTTTTTTAATTTCTATGCCTATAAACCCGCCACAGTTAGCGTCGCCAATTGTTCCGGTTAAGGGAGATTTTCCCACTACCATATGCCGAGAAGCCACCAAAGCGCCGCTTCCTGTTAATATTCCTGGTAAAAATCCTAATATATTATCTTCACCCAGCGGATCAACTCCCGGCTTTAGCCTTTCGAAAAGAAATTTATCTCCAATGCCGTATCCGCCTAAATACTGCCTATATAGTGATATATCCGGATACTCGACATCTATGGCGCCAGTAGTCAGGTTCACCCATAAAAACTTTCCACAAAACCCACCCTTCATACACACACCTCTTTTCGTTTCATTCATAGCATAGGGCGGTCTTCGCCCGCAACCCAAGGAGTCAGAATATTACTTCTACCCCCATTGCTGTTTGAAAATGCTCTAAAGCAAACTGCTCTCCTTCTTCATTGGGGGAATAACAAACCGCCCTTGGCACTGTTACTTTATACCCTAAACCATATGCGTCGATAACGGTATGCAATACGCACATATCTGTACAGACCCCAGAAACCGTTATATGCGTAACACCTCTGCTACGCAGCCATATATCGAGCTTTGTGCCTACAAAAGCCGAGTAACGATTCTTTTCTATTATTATTATTTGTTTGGGGTGGCGTTCACTTATACTGGCAATTTTTTGCGCAACTGAGTTATAAAGCAAGTGCCCATGGCTGTTTTTAATGTTATGGGCTGGAAATAGCTTAGTCTCGGGATGAAAGCTATCATCAGGGAAATGTGTATCTAGGCATACCGCGATATAATCTCCGGCAACGGCAAATTCTTCTAAGTAGCTGCAAATAGCCGGGGCAATAGCTTGGGCTTTTAGTCCGCAAAAAAGCGCGCCTTCTTCCGAGATCAAGTCGTTTGTGTAATCATTAAGTATAAACGCTCTTTTCATCAAACTTTCCCCTTGGAAAAAGTCACCCACATTCACTTTAAGAGCGCTGGCAATTTTTTCGAGTGTTTTAAGTGAAGGATACACTTCGGCTCTTTCTACTTGGCTGATCAAGCTTTTGGAAACATGCGCGGCTTGCGCAAGCTCTGCAACAGAAATGTTTTGGGCCATTCTTAATTCCTTTATACGCCATCCTGTTTCTAGTTTATCCAAATTCATCGACAGGGTATTATCTTGTTCTTGCATATAAACTATCACCTCATTCATAACTATATTGTTAATGAATATATAATAGCATCAAACACTATCCTTGTCCAGTATTTATTCCCCTTAATAATTATTAGATATATTTGCGAAATTGGCAGGACAAGCATAAACGCTGGCGAATTAAAAATAAATCTGCCTTTCTTACAAGCGAATCTTTTCGGATAATGTTATCTAAACCAGTTTTACACTCAATTTTGTGCAGTATATTTGTGTAATCGCTGCTGTTTGCATCAAGTAAAGCGCTAAAGAATATTTAGGGAGGAACTAAAGATGATGAAATCAAAAGGAGCTGTACTGCGAGAACTGAATAAGCCCTTTGTGGTTGAAGAATTACTGTGGGATGACCCGCGAGATGATGAAATCGGTGTGCGCATAGTTGCCACCGGTGTATGTCATTCCGATTGGCACTGCGTAAATGGCAGCTACACCATGGATTTTCCGCAACACCCCATGGTAGCTGGTCATGAAGGCGTAGGTATTGTGGAACGCGTTGGCAAAAAAGTTAAGCGCGTACAAGAAGGCGACCATATTGTGATGTCTTGGATGGCTTCTTGTGGCCAATGCGAATGGTGTATAAAGGGATTGGGGCAGTTATGCGATCGTGGCGAGCACTTAATCGACGGCTTGCGTGATGATTATAGTTCCCGCGTACATACGGCAGATGGCAAAGATTGTTGGCAATTATCTTTTTTAGGAGCATTTTCAGACTACTGTGTGATACCCGAAGTATGCGCGATCAAAGTTGCTAAAGATATACCCTTAGAAAAAGTTCCCATTGTGGGTTGCCGCATTCCCACCGGCTGGGGTTCTGTTATTCATACCGCACAAGCGCATCAAGGCTGCATAGCGCTGGTTGTAGGTTTAGGCGGTGTGGGTATAAATGTATTGCAGGGCTTGAATTCTGTTAATGCGCGCATTGTTATTGCCGCCGATATTGCTAATAAAGAAAAATGGGCCCGTGAATTTGGCGCAACCCATTACATTGATTGTTCAAAGCAAAACCTTATAGAAGAAGTGTATAAAATTACTGGTATTGGTGTGGATTATGCTTTTGAATGCTGTGGCCAAAAGAAAACTCAAGAGCAATGCATTCAGGCTATACATAAAGGTGGACATGTGGTTTTTGCTGGCGTAGCCTCTATAGAGCAAGAAGGCATTGAAGTAAATTTAAACAAACTTACTTTATTCCAGCAACATATACATGGCACCTGCTACGGTGGGAAAAGCCCCTTCGAGATGGTGCCGCATCTGCTGGAAATGTATCGTTGTGGTAAAATAAAGTTCGACGAATTAATAACTAGGGAGTATACCTTGGAACAAATAAATGAGGCTTACGAAGATATGTTCGCCGGCAAAAATATTTGTGGAGTGATCCGCTTTTAAATAAAGGCGCCTCTAATTGCTCCGAATCTGGTGATGAGCGAGTATTTAGAGATGCCTATAATTCATATTTAGGAAGTGATTGATTTATGGAAGAAATAAAAAAAGAGCAGGAAATTGAAGCTGACGACGAGATAATTGCTGAAATAGAAGTGGAAGACCTATCTATAGACGGCATTTGCGGAGTCTACTAATATGATTTAAAGTGATGTGTAGAAAAAAAGATAAAGAGGACGTGAAGCACTTGTATAACAACATCTTCTCACCTCAAAAAATCAATAGTCTGCACACAATTAACCGGTTGGTTTTTGGGCCGCATCGTTTAAACTTTGCTGAAGGGCATGTGCCGGGGCAAAGGCGTTTAGCGTATTATGAAGAGCGCGCTCAAGGTGGTGTAGGGCTTATAATTATGGAAGGTTCTATGATTCTGCCCCAAGACTACCCATATGCTACTGTCTTAAATATTCATGAGCCAAGTGCCAGTAAATCATATGCCCTTATTGCACAAACTCTTAAGCGTTATCCCCTGCTATTGATCGGGCAATTGAATCATTATGGCGGGCAAGGAAATAGCGAAATCAGCCGCCGCCCTTTACTTGCTCCTTCTCCGATACCGGAAATTAATACCAATGCTGTGCCTAAAATAGCCGATGATAATGATCTAGCGCTTCTTATAGAAGGTTTTACTATAGGCGCAAGGCTATTAATCGCCAGCGGTTTTGATGGTGTAGAAATAAACGTCGCCCAGTATTCCTTACTTAGGCAATTCCTGTCGCCCCTTACCAATTTGCGCGACGACGCTTATGGCGGCGTTTTGGAAAACCGAGCCAAACTGCCTTTACAAATAATAAAAAGCGTACGGCAAGAGCTGGGGCAAACACCAATTTTAGGGTTGCGGCTCTGTGGCGACGAATATGCACCCTGGGGAGGCTTAGGCCCGCAAGAATGGGCAAAAATTGCCGCTTACCTATGCGAAAGCATACAAATAGATTATATTGCGGTAGAAAATGGCAGCCTATATAGCAGCCATAAAACATTCGCCGGCATTCAAGAACCGGAAGATTATGCCGTTATAGCCGCCAAACAAATAGGCCTTGCGGTAAAAAAGCCGGTAATAGTCGGCGGTTCTTTGCAAAGCCCCGATTTGATCGAAAGTATTGTAGCAGAACAAACTTGTTTGGCGGATATAACCAGAGCTTTAATCAGCGACCCTTATTATCCGCAAAAACTCGCCGCCGGCTTAAGTACAAAAATCAAACCATGTATACTTTGTCGCAGCGGCTGTTATACTCATACGCAAACCAATAATCCTATAGCTTGCAGCGTCAACCCACGGGCTGGTTGCGAAGGAATGCCAGGCATTGAAACCAATATCTTCAAACAAGATCGTGGTAAAAAGCTGGCGGTTGCGGGAGCAGGGGCGGCAGGTTTGCAGGCTGCTTTACGCGCCGCCGAAAAGGGCGCATTAGTTACGCTATATGAAGAACAAGCGCATATTGGCGGTTTATGGAGATTATATAGTAAAAGCCAGCCGCGCTTAGAGGCTTTAATAGATTATTATTTACGTATGTTAAGGCTATTAAATGTAGAAATTAAACTAAACCAAGCTTTTTGTGCACAACACGCCACAGATTATGATGCCGTGATTATTGCGGTAGGAGCATTGCCACAAAGGGAGGCTGTTTTGCCTCAAGCAGATATGCTGCATACAAGCGCAGTTCAATACCTGCATCATCCGCAACCGGCTAAACATGCCGTGGTTTATGATAAATTAGGAAATTGGCAAGCACAGTTGGCCTGCCGTAAATTGGCAACTTTAGGCGCTCATATAGATCTGGTGAGCCCGGATAGTTATTTAGCCGCTCTCGACACATTTAATGGCGACTTTATCTATTGGTATGAAGAATTAGCCAAACTGCCTATACAAACTTACAAACAGAAAACTCTGGGGCGTATATTTGGCGCAGAAATAATACTTCACGACCAATACAGTGGCGCTGAAGAATTGTTATCTGAGGTAGATATGTTGATAGAAGCAAGTGCGGGAAAAGAAAACCTTAACATTTATCAACAGTTGCTGGGCAGCAAAATAAACGTTCTTGCAGTAGGCGACTGTGTGGCTCCGCGCAACTTGGCAAGCGCCATACGCGAAGGGGATCTCGCGGCGGAGGAGGTGTGGGCAAATTAATACTACTCAATACCCTCTGTTGCTATCTCCGCTGAGCGTTGGCCCGGTACGTTTAAAAAATCGCGCTGTTTTTTCGGCGCATTTAACTAATATGGCAAAACAACATCAACTTTCCGAAAAACAAGCCCATTATTACGAAGAACGTGCAAAGGGTGGCGTGGGGCTGATCATTACTGAAGAAGTAACTGTGCATCCCAGTGATTGGGCTTATGAGTACTTAATCGACGCTTATTTACCAGAAGTTGTCAATGGATATAAATATGCCGTTGATCGCGTTCATCGCCATGGAGCAAAAATTTTTTTGCAACTGAATCATAATGGCTCTCAAGGTAATAGCGTTTATTCACGCCGCGCTTTATGGGCGCCTTCTGTTTCTGTAGATCCTCTCTTTCGTGAAGCAGCCAAAGCAATCGATCTTTATGAGATAGAAGAATTGATCGAGTACTATTCTCGCGCGGCTATTTATGCCCGCGAGGGTGGTTTCGACGGTGTGGAACTACAAGGATCGCATTCTTCTATTTTAAGACAATTTCTCTCACTGTTCTCCAATCAACGCAGCGACGAATACGGAGGAACTTTGGAAAACCGTTTTCGCTTGATCAAAAGGATAGGTGCTGCTGTACGCGGAGCAATAGGGCCAGATATGGCTTTAGGATTAAGATTATCCGGCGCGGAGTTCCTACCCAACGGGCTTACTTTAAAAAATACCATTGAAATTTCGCATTTGGTAGAACAATGCGGGTATTTCGATTATCTTAACTTTAGCATTGGTATTGCCAGCAGGCAATTATACTTAGTGGAAGGCACTATGAACTTGCCTCCAGGCTATGCCGTTTATATTGCAGAAGCCGTACGTCAAAAAATCGGCTTGCCGGTAATTGCATGTGGGCGAATAAAAGACCCTCAACAAGCGGAAACGATACTTGCGCAAGGGCAGGCAGATTTAATTGGCATGGTACGCGCGCAAATATCCGACCCTTATTTCATGAATAAAGTCATTTCAGGGGAAGAAGAGCACATAAACGGCTGTTTATCTTGCAATCAAGATTGTATTGGACGGGTAGGCGCCAATAAAGAGATCGGCTGCGTACAAAATCCCTTTATTGGACGGGAAGCGGAATGGAATGCAGAAAGGCTACCTGCGGCCCCCCACCCCCAAAAAGTGGTAGTAGTAGGCGCGGGCCCGGCAGGGTTAGAGGCAGCCGTGATCGCCGCCAAACGCGGACATACTGTAGTTCTTTTTGAGCAAAACCATACTATTGGCGGGCATATTTCCTTAGCGTCGGCCTTGCCGGGGCGAGCAGAGCTGGGAGATAGCATACGCAATCTTGAAATTAAGCTAAAGCAGCTGCCCATAGAATTACGACTCGGCGTAACAGCCACTGCTGAACTTATACGGGAACAAGAGCCGCACTTTGTTATAATAGCTGCAGGAGCTTATGTAACAGAACACTATTTACGCCAACAGCAAAAACATGTATATCATCTGGTAGATTGGCTACAAAGCCGCGAAGAATTGGGCGAAAGCGTGGCTATAATCGATTATTTAGGAAGTTCTGCGGCAGCTTACACTCTGGAACTATTATTAAACATGGGTAAAAGGGCGGAGCTGATATGCGGCGCTTTGCAACCGGCGGCGGAACTCTCACGTACTACAGATTGGGAGCTTTGGTATAAACGTATTAGGCAAAAAGGAGCCACTGTGACTACAGACACCTCGGTTCTCTCTATCAATGGCCGGGAACTCTCACTTATGAATAATTATAGTTGCGAAATAATTAGCCATTATCATGATAATACGCTTATTTTTGCCCCTTTAAAGGCCAATAATAGTTTGTACTATGAAGTAAAAAAAGAATTCCCGGCAGCGCTCATAGGCGATGCTTTAGCTCCGCGTGGTTTAGGCGAAGCGATTTATGAAGGCTGTGAAGCAGCCATAAGTATAGGTGAATAATAATGGGAAAAAACATCTATCTTTATCTGGAATTTAACGGTAAAACCTTAAGCACAGCAGCATCAGAAATGTTAGCATGCGCCCTTAAACTGTTTGCGCCCACCGAATTAACTGCCTTGATCGGGCAAGCCGAGCCAAATATAATTGCCGGTTTGCCATTAAATCGTATTTACTACGGCAGCGCTTCTCCGGTGTTTCCCTATATTCTGGCGAAAGCAGCAGGAAAATTACCCCTGCCAGATTTATTGCTTGCTCCTATGAGTGCCGAAGGGCAGGCTTTTGCCGCCGCTTATGCCGCCCATAATAATCTGCCCCTGATCGCAGATGTTACAGATATTGCTCCCGAGCAACAGTTTCTACTGGTAAAACGTGCAGCAACAGGTAATCTTGGGCAAATGCAAGCTACCTTAAAATATCCTCAAGTATTATTGCTGCATCCCGGCGTATGGAGAGCAACAGAGCTACCCAAACAGTTGATAAAACCTCTAATAGAAATATTACCTTTGCCAAAAGAAAGCAATATAGCACAGCTTAAACGCGTATACACCGCATCGCGAACAGAAATGGAAGTAGATGAAGCAGATATTGTGGTAAGCGGCGGCGGTGGCATGCAAAGTGCAGAAAAATTCCAAAGTTTGAATAAGCTTTGCACGCTTTTGAACGCATCCCTTGGTGGTAGCCGTATAGCAATAGACCGGGGATGGATAGAGCAAAGACAATTGATTGGCGCCAGTGGAAAAACCGTAGCGCCGCAGCTATATTTTTGTTGCGGGATATCTGGAGCTGTGCAACATAATATAGGAATGCGCAAGAGCCGGCATATCATTGCAGTAAATACAGATAATACTGCGCCAATTTTCGCAGAAGCAGATTTAGCCGTAAACTGCGAAGCATCTGCGCTAATTAATAAGCTTACGACTATGCTGGCTGCATACCAACCTGTTCCAGGAGGAATAATTCCATGAGCAGAAGTTTTGATGCCATCGTGGTAGGCGCCGGACCGGCGGGCTCCGCTGCAGCTAAAATTATCGCTAGGGGTGGCGCAGAAGTTGCGTTATTAGAAAGAGGGCTTTTCCCGGGCGCAAAAAATGTCTCTGGCGCAGCTCTTTATGATACAGCTTTACTGGAGAAACTTTACCCCGGTTTTTATCGCGAAGCGCCGGTAGAACGCTATCTTACCCGAAAAAACTTAGGCTTTATTACCGAGCAACAATTACTGAGCATTGCTTATCATGATGACAATAAAAGCAACTTGCCATATAAAGGTTATTCTATACAACGTGGTCGTCTAGATCGCTGGTTGGCCCAGCAAGCGGTAAATGCGGGCGCGCATTTATTCACACAAACGCTGGCAACTGAAGTCATTAAGCAGAACAATCAAATAACAGGCATTGTTCTCGAAAATGGGGAACGCTTAAACGCCCCGCTTGTCATTGCGGCAGACGGAGCAAATTCTCTACTGGCTCGCTCTGCCGGGTTAAAAAAAGCGCCCCACGCCGAAACCACTTCCTTAGGCGTTAAAGAAATCATCGCCTTGCCTCAAAAAATATTGGAAGAACGCTTCCAGCTTAAGGGGAATGAAGGGGCTTCTTATGAATTTGTGGGCATGGTATCCGGCTTAGCCAATGGAGGAGGCTTCCTCTATACGAATCGCGACAGTATTTCCATAGGCATTGTTGCCCAGCTATCAACTTTACAACAACATGGGTTGCGCCCCTATGATCTATTGGAGAGTTTTAAAGAGCATCCGGCAATAGCGCCGCTGCTTAGAGAGGGAAAAACACGTGAATATGGGGCGCATCTTATTCCGGAAGGCGGGTTTAAAGAATTATCTCGTTTAACCGCTCCGGGCATTATGGTTGCCGGAGACGCCGCCGGTTTTGTTATGGTTACCGGTTATTTACTTTTGGGAATCAATTATGCTTTAGAAAGCGGAATGCTGGCTGGAGAGACCGCCTTAGAAGCCCTGCAAAATCGCGAATATAGCCACTCTTTACAAAACTACAAGAACAAACTCACTCAATGCGGCTTGCTAAAAACTTTCTCCTCTATGCGGGGCTTACCAAAAAACCTGGTAAATAATGTGAATTTACAAAACCGCTACCCCCAGCTAATTTGCGATATTATGCATAATCTGTATAATGTTGAAACCAAGCCTTTACCAAAAATGCTGCCTTTATTATGGCGAAGTCTGCAGCATTCCGACATTAAGCTCGGTTCTTTATTACTGGATTTAATAAAAATTGGAGGATCTCTTGGCATATGAATGTGCAGATAAAAACCGCAACCTTATTATTTCGCGAAGACCAAAACAGCCATATAAAGCTTGATTATGCAGCTTGCGAAGCCTGCCAAACAAAACCCTGTCTGAACATTTGCCCGGCGCAGATGTTTTCATTAACGGCGCAGGGCGATATATTATTTAGTTACGAAGGCTGTTTAGAATGTGGCGCCTGCAGTATTATTTGTTCATATCTTACCTGGTACTATCCACGTGGCGGCTATGGCGTGGTTTTTCGTGAAGTATAACAAGGAGCACCCTAATGAAAACTATTATATTGTTGCATGGCGGCCCGCTAATTACATCTTTGGAAGTAGATGAACTGGGTTATATACTCCAGCATAAACTGGTATACAGCCTGGATGAGGGAGATCTTTTTATCCTGAAAAGCGCTCTCGCGCTTACAGATGAGGTAAGTGTTTGCTCCCTAGGCGCAACACCGCCTACCCAAGCTTTCTTATTCGCCTTACTTCATGGCGCGCAAGACGCTTACTATTTTGGCGCGCAAGATTGGCCAAAGCAGCCGCTTGCGGCGGCAGCGGCTTATACCCTACAATGGGGGTTGAAGCAAAATTTCGATCTGCTTATTACCGGCGATTATGGTGAAGAGGTTATATGGGCAGCTCAGGCAGCTACAAACATGGGCATTCCTTTCTTCAATTCGCTCATAAGTGTGGAAGAAGAAGGAAATGAACTGCGCTTGCTACGAAAATTAGCCAAAGGACAAAGACAAGAAATTCTTGCCAAACCTCCCCTCGTTTTAGCTATTTTACCGCAGCTTTCCTATGCTGCCGCGCCGGCTATCAGCGAGCAGGTCAAGGTTAATGAAAAACCAATATTTGATAATTTTATTTCATATTATGATTGTTTACGCCGTATGGGAATAATGAATACACCCACTTGGATGCCTCAGCCATTAAAACCTGCTGCCCAAGAATCTTATAAGCATTTATCTGATTTATCTGCAGACGACAATCTTAATTATTTATTGCATGGGCCGGCAACCACTAGGGCAGGGCTTCGTATTAGTGACAGCGTACAAAAATGCGCCGAAGCTATAATAGATTACATGTTACAAGCAGGTTTGATCCTTAAAAAACCAGCGGAGTAAATTATGCCATATTATAAACTGCATGAAAATGTAAAAGTGCGCGACGAATCATTTGGCTTATTGTTCTATATATGTCCCACTACCAGCTTAGTTTTTGTTGCTAGCGGCAATATGCTCAAGTCTGCAGATTTATACCGGGGCGGAACTGCCGCCGAATTTGCCGCAGATATGGAAAGCAAACAGATTAAAACTGTAGAAAGCTTATTGGCTAAACTAGCGCAAAGGCGGCTATTGTATGTTGAAAAATGAACTGCCGCATCTGGCGCTCTCGGCGCCGGTTAATGTAACCTGGGAAATTACACGCCTGTGTAATGCCAAGTGCCTCCATTGTTTATCGAGTACCCGCATGGCGGAATGCCAAGAAGAGCTGGATTTCTCTGAATGCCGTGCTTTTATAGATCAATTGTTGGCAGCACAGGTATTTCAAATAAATATCGGCGGCGGCGAGCCTTTTTTACGTAGTGATATTTGGGATATTTTTGCTTATTGTCATCAGCGGCAGTTGGTTACCTGCTCCAGCACCAACGGTTCTTTAATAGATAAGGAAGCCGCCCAAAGGCTGGCTAAAAGCCCTTATCATTTTTTACAAATCAGCTTAGACGGGCCTACTGAAAAAGTCAATGATAATATTCGGGGAAAAGGATCTTTTGCCATAGCTATATCTGCTCTAGAAAACCTGATTAAAGCAAACTTTCCTCATCTTTCTATAAACACCGTTGTTACCGCCGCCAATTATAAGCATATAGCGGAGTTATATCAGCTGGCAAGCTTTTATGGCGCTAAACTGCGTTTATCTCGCTTTAGGCCTTCCGGCGGCGGCGTGAAAATGTGGGAAGCTTATCGTTTAAGCCAAGAACAAACCATAGGTCTTGCAGAAGTATTAAGCGCGCATACCGATATTCTAACCGGAGATTCCTTCTTTGCCATAACTAAAGAAGATAGGCAACATTTAGGTCTTAATATGTGCGGCGCAGCTAAGCTGACCTGCGCCATTAGCCCAGATGGAAATTTTTATCCCTGCGCTTTTTTACAGCAGCCACCATTCTTATGTGGCAATATCCGGCGGGAAAGCTTTCAAAAAATCTGGCGGCAAGCGCCAGTATTGCAAATGCTGCGCTCTTTACAAGTCAATGCCTGCGAAAATTGCCATCGCTTTGATATATGTCATGGCGGCTGCCCTGCTATCGCTTGGCATATTCACCAAGACCTTACTTTGCCAGACCCAACATGTATCGAATCTGCTATAAAAAATAAAACTCACTTTCTGGTATAATTATGTTTTCTTTTAGTTTAGCGGAAGGCTATCGCTTGGCTAGGGATCAAGATGGCTGGAGTATTGCCGGCAACCTTCCTAAGCGGCGTGTAACTATCAGTGCTGGTTTAGCGCAGTCTTTGTTGCTTTTATTTAAAGGAACCGCACAAGAGCTGGCCTGGGCAACACAAAAAAGCCTGTTTCATTTGGCAGCTAAGGGTTATATAAATATCAAATATTCTGCCAATACACAGAACATCGCTACATTACCTATGGTTTCTGTGGTGATTCCGGTAAAAAACCGCGCCCAAGATTTAAAACAATGCTTATCTTCATTATACGAGCTTAATTGGCCTCCCAACAAACTGCAAATTATTGTGGTAGACGATAATTCCAGCGATGAAACTCCACAGATAGTGCAAGAAACATCTGCCATACTTATTAAGAAAAATTATTGTGAAGGTCCTGCTGCTGCGCGTAATCTTGGTGTACAAAAGAGCAGTGGCGATATTATAGCTTTTATCGACAGCGATTGCCTAGCCGATAGCAATTGGCTTAATGATTTGATTCCTTGGTTTAGTTTTTCGGCAGTAGGCGCTTTAGGCGGTTTGGTAGAAGGTTATTATCAACAAACTCCATTAGATAAGTATGAATCGGCTTGCTCCTCTTTATCACTTGGCCAACGTTTTCTTTTTGAAAAAACACTTTCTGGGGCTTTTTACGTACCCGGCTGCAATATGTTGATACGAAAAAAACTGTTTCTACAACTGGGCGGTTTTAATCCACAAATGTATGTAGGCGAAGATGTAGATTTATGCTGGCGTTTGCGTAGGCAAGGATGCGCTTTGATTTACGTACCGCAAGGAAAAATTTGGCATAAGCATCGTACCGCGGCTTATAATATGCTACAACGTAAATTTACTTATGGCACATCTGAAGCAGCTTTATATAAGCAAAACCAGGATAAAAAGAAAATCTTGCCCCTGCCTTTAGAAGCGCTGTTGTTTTATCTTAGCGCTGCCGCTATAATAATTGGCTATTGGCAGTTTTTCTGCCTCCTAATACTGGCATGGATTACTTCAGCTTTTTCTAAACACCGTTTAAGTAAACAGGTAGGTTTACCGGTTAAAGCACCAGAGGCTTGCCGTATTGCCTGGCGCTCTAACATCGCCGTTAGCTACAGCCTTAGCTATCATATTATACGGTATTATCTGTTTTTTAGCATACTTATAGCCTGTATATGGCCAAAATTTGTATTATTATTACTGGCCGCTTTGTTTTTTAGTTCTTATGTGGAATGGCGAATAAAAAATCCCCGCTTACCCTATACGGCTTTCTTATTCTATTATATCTTGGAACAGTTGTTTTATCAGGCGGGGGTTATCTGGGGAGGGGTTAAGCATGGTTATTTTCGTTTCTATTTACTCCGGCTGCACATATGGTGCCCATATAAATAATACAGCTGAAGGGAGGCTTTTTAACATTTGGAAGTTAGTGAATGAGTAAATACTAAAAGGAGGAATGGGTATGTCTATTGCAAGTTCTATTCTGTTTGCTATTTACCTGGCTATTTTGGTTTTTATTGGCTTAAGACAAGCAAAGAAAGTCAATTCTATGGAATCGTACTGGATGGTCAATCGCAATCTTTCCTGGTGGCGCATTGCGTTCTGCCTTGCAGCTTCTTGGTTCGGATTATCCAGTTTTACGGGCCAAGCCGGCTGGTTGTATGGAGAAGGGATGGGAGCGTTGTTTTACCTGGCTATACCCAATTTTGCGGCTATTGCCTTGGTAGGTTTGGTCTTTACTAAGCGAATCCGCCGTATACCAGCTATTTCACAACCGGAGTTTCTGGAAATGCGTTATAGCGCTGCGGTTCGCCCTTGGTTAGCTTTAATCATTCTCATTGCTTTTGCCGGCTATTCGGCTATGGAGTTTATTGCCCTTAAGTATGTATTTGAAGTCTTTATGGGTTGGCCCGGCTGGATTGGCGCACTGGTTATTGTGCTTATCACCTTGCTATATGTTAATATGGGCGGCATGAATACTGTGGTGCTGACAGAGATTATCCAATATGGATTATTGTTCATTGTCGGCGCAATTGTTAGTATTGTCGCTATTGTTAAAGGCACGGCTATTATCAATGCCGGCGCCTCCATATGGCCGGCAGGTACATCCATATTCGCTATTCCTACTCTTAATAATGGCGTATCTTGGTATAATGTATTCGGTTTTGGCTTAGGCATGACGGTATTGCTGATTCTTGCTTACTGGCCGGCTTGGTCTACGGAACAAAGCCCTTGGCAACGTATGTGGATGGCAAAAGACACAAAAAATGCTTATAAAGGGGCTTTAGCCGGGGCGGGCTTAAATGCTATTGTTTATATTTTTACCATTCTCATGGCAATCGGCGCTTGGGTAATACTGGGCCCGCCCTCTGCACAGGCTGCCGATTTCAATATTGAGCTGATAGTGTATGAGTTAATGAAATCCGTACTGCCTTTATGGATCATCCCCATAATCATAGTGGGCTTTATGGCGGCTGCTATGTCCAATATCTCGAATTTTACCACTTCTTCCGCATCCAACCTGGCTAAAGATATATATCAGCGTTATTTACGTCCTAATGCCAGTCAAAAGGAAATGGTATGGGTTTCGCGCGGCTGCATTGCCGTTGCTTTAGCTTTAGGCGTTTTAGCCGGTTTAGTCATGCCAAGCATCTTAGACGCTGTATTCACAGCAGCCTCTTTGGCCACCTGTGGATATTTTGTTCCTATTGTGGGCGCCCTTTACTGGCGGCGCGGTAATAATACCGGGGCAATTGCGGCTTTCATTTTGGGCAGCGCTTCATATTTAATTTTGGCGCTGGGGCAAATGTTTGGCGACTGGGAACTCTTTACAGACCCGGTATTGATAGGTATTGCCGTAAGCTTATTGGCTTATATAATAGGTTCTCTTATTACGGCGCCACCCACTAAGGCTCAATTGGTAGGGTTTTTCGAGAAAGACGCACAATCATTTATTGAAGATTGGCAATCGGCAGGCGTAAAAAATACTGCCAGCAGTCAAAGTTTAGCTTATGTAGATAAAAATCTTGAAAGCACCTTACAGGGTGAACGCAACCTGATCGTATGTAAACTCACAGTAGAAAACGCAGCCTTCGAAACATCAGAGATTTGGCGAAAATATATAGATATGTTGTTAAAAAACCAAAGCTGGCTCTATATGAGCGGCTATGATGTACTATACAAAATAACCCTATGCGATATGCTTGGTAATGTACGCTTAGCTCGCGGCGAAAGCCAAAATGATATAGTTTTATACTGCGAACCCTTACATCAAGATTTAGCTGCCGCCAAAAAATCGCTTGCTATAGCCATTGATGATATTAGGGCTTTAGATTTCAAACTGGTGCTTGCCAATTAGGCAACATATAAAGAAGGTGCTTCGATGTTTGAGTATAATGCTAGCGAATGGCAATTTTTTCAAAAAAATCTGTATCTCGATCATGAATGCGGTATAATGCTCGATCTGAGCCGCATATGCGCAGAACAGGATTTTTGGAATACTATTACTCCACTGCTAGAGCAAGCCCAAACTGAAATGCATTCATTGGAAAAAGGCGCATTAAACAATTTACAGGCAGGGCATTTTTGGCTGCGTACGCCCAAGCTTGCGCCCCAGCATAAAATAACCGCCGATATTATCGCCACACAAAAAAAAATATCCGCCTTTACTCTTCAGGTACATAACGGAATTTTACAAGGAGAAAAAGAGGCTGTTTTTACTAACCTTTTGGTGATAGGTATCGGCGGTTCTTGCCAAGGCGCACGCTTTATTTCCCGGGCTTTAAGCTATAAAGCACATAAACTGCGCCTTTTCTTTCTGGATAACACCGATCCTCAAGGAATGGCTGAGCTTTTTGCAATAATACAACCCTCTTTAGCACAAACACTAGTAGCTGTTATTTCTAAAAGTGGACGTAGTATAGAAACAATCAATAGTATGCTTGAAACTAAAGACCTTTTCCAAGCGCAGGGGCTGGATTTTGCCCGCCATATGATCAGCGTTAGCACAATAGGAAGCGCGCTGGATATACGTTCTAAAGCAGAAGGCTGGCTGGCAAATTTTTCCATTCCGGAATGGCTAAGCGGGCGTTTTTCTCTAAGCTCGGCGTCAGGGCTGCTGCCGCTAGCCTTACAAGGTGTAGATATAGAAGCTATGCTCAAGGCTATGGCAGTTATGGATAAGCAAACGCGCCACAACAATCCGCAACAAAACCCGGCAGCTTTATTGGCCGGCGCCATGTATAACTTAACTAAGGGGCAAAACCATAGTCAATTGGTTTTATTGCCCTATAGAGATAATTTAGAATATTTTACAGCTTATCTGCAACAATTATTGATGGAATCTTTAGGTAAAGAATACGACCGTAAAGGCAGGCGTGTTTGCCAGGGCTTAACAGTATACGGCAATAAAGGTTCCAGCGATCAACACAGCTATTTACAGCAAGTACTGGCTGGTCCAGATGATTTTTGTGTTGTGTTTGTCGAGGTTTTAAATAATGACTTTGGAAAACTGGGCGGCGCAAGTTGCTCCGGCGAAGATTTAGAAACGTCTTTTCTAACCACAAGGCGCCTGCTTTCTACTTTAGGCCGAAAGAGTATTACCATTACTTTACCTAAAATAGAGGCTGCTTCTTTAGGCGCCTTGGTTGCATTATGGGAAAGAAGTGTGGGCATATACGCTGCCATGTTAAATATTAATGCTTATGATCAACCGGCAGTTGAGCAGCTTAAACAAGGTTTTTCATCACTATCAGAGCTTAAAGACTGCTTAAAAGCTCACTTAATTGCCCATCCGGAGCGGGCATTTACCCTGAACCAGCTGAGAGAGGTGCTGGATACACCGATAGAACAAGAATATCTTTTTAAATGGTTGCGCTATTTTGTTTCTAACTCTAATTCCTCTATACACACACTCCCGGGAGCCAGTATCTGGGAAGATCGCTACTACTATCTTCCAAAGGAGAGAAAACCGGAAGATGAATGATAAACAAAGCGCTGCGATTAACGCTGCTTATGCGCATTGGCTAAATGACCCATATTTCGATAGCCCGACAAAAGAGTATATAGCGAATTTGCAAGATGAAGGGGAAATAGCTAGTCATTTTGGCCCTTTCCCCGGGTTTGGCGTCGCCGGTATAAGAGCGCCCATAGGCGCCGGTAGCAGCCGCTTCAACCGCTATGTGATGCGCAAAATAACTCAAGCTGTGGCAGACGTATTATTGGCGCCCCCACATAGGCCAGAACTAAAAGTAGTAATAGGTTACGATACTCGTTTCAATTCAGCAGAAATTGCTTTAGACGCTGCCTTGACTTTGGCAGCCAGGGGAATTACCGTTTATCTGTTCAATTCTGCATGCCCTACTCCTCAGCTTGCTTTTGCTATAACTTATATGGGAGCTACTGCAGGTTTGATGATTACGGCTAGCCATAATCCCTGGACAGATAATGGCTGTAAAATATATGATGAACAAGGTTGCCAAATAGTTACTCATAAAACGCAGCAACTTATTCTTGCTATAGAAGCCCGCCAAGACTGGCATATAGATGTGCTTGATGAAGATAAAGCTAGGGAATTAGGCTTATTAAAGCGGCTAGATCATGAAATAGCAGACGCCTATTATCAATCGGCGCGGTATATACTCTTGAATCTGCCGCTTGCACAAAAAAAAGGCGCTTCTCTTTCCATTGTTTACTCGCCTCTGTTTGGTTCGGGCAGGGTAGCAATAAAAGAAGTTCTTAGTAGCGCTGGTTTTACGAATGTATTCATTGTACCTGAAGAGCAATTTTTCCGTGAAGATACTACTCATATTCCCCAAGCCAACCCGGAGTTTCCTGTTACCTTCAAGTTAGCCATTAAATATGCCCGGCAATTGAAAGCCGATTTACTGCTTTTAACCGATCCGGACGCCGATCGTTTGGGAGTAGGCTGCCGTAACAAGGGAGCATATAAAATACTAAGCGGCAATCAAGTAGGGTTATTGTTAATAAACTATTTATTAAGTAACAAAGCTCTTCATAAAACGCTACCCCCAGACGGCGTTTTGATAAGAAATATCGTATCTACCCCCTTAGCCGACCGGCTTGCCGCTTCCTTCGGAGTTTCTACCCATATAACAATGGTGGGTTCTAGTAATATCAGCGCTGAAATTCTACGCCTTCAACAAAGTAGCCAAAACTGTTTTTTATTCGGCTTCGAAGAGAGTATGGGTTATATAATTGGCGGTCATTGCTTGGAAAAAGACGCCGTTGCCGCTGCCGCTTTAATAGCGGAAGCAGCGCTCTTTTATCGCGAAACTCAACAACAAACTCTGTTTCAAGCGCTTGAAAGTATTTACCTTAAATTTGGTTATTATCTTGATCATCAGGAAACCATTTCACTGGCAGAAATCCGCGCTAAAAGCAGCGTGGCGGATTGGCTTGCTCGCTTACGCCATCTTTCCTATCGAGAAGGCTATACCGTAAAGGAATTAGCCTGTAGCAATATGGGCGGTTCGGAACACTCTCCCTTTCCGCCCCCCTTATATTTGACCTTGGGTGAAGACCGTTCCGTAATCGTTCGCCCTTCCGGCACAGAAGAAAAACTAAAACTATATTATAGCGCCCAGGCTGCCACACACATGCTTGCCTCAAGCAAACTGGCTACATTTCGCCAAGACTTCAGAAGCTTTTTAAAAAAGGCCGATTAAAAAAAATGCCTTAAACAAAAAGCTTAGGCACAGTTCTATGTCTTTTAAGCCTTAGGAGCAATCACTTAAGCCCCCAAATAGAGCAGGGAGCCGGCATACTAAAGCAAGACACAGTATACTTATACGGGAATTAGAATACACTATTGGTAATGTCATTCTATGGACATAAGTAAGTAATAGAGAGGCTGACCGCCCAAATGATATTCAATATCAAAATCCGGCCAGCGTTTTTCCAGTTCCGCCGCAAAAACCGCAGCCTCTTCTTGCGACACATCTTTTCCATAGAAAAAGCTGATAATACAATATTCCCCCGCCTTTTTGTCTTTAAGCGCTTTTTCTATTAATTGATGCGCGGTGGGCAATAGCTCTGTACCGGTGACTACTATCTCGCCATCTTGTAAACCCAAAATATCATTGGGCTTTATAATGAAGCCGTTATATTTAGAATCACGTACCGCATAGGTCACTTCTAAAGAGATGCTTTGCGTAATAGCAGCACTCATAGTGGCAGTATTTTGTTCCGCAGTTTTGTTTTTATCATAACACAACATAGCCGAAACACCCTGAGTTACAAATTTGCTCGGCGTTACAAGTGTTGGTTTATCCGCCAGTTTTACGGCTTGTTCGGCAGTGAGGATAATATTACTATTATTCGGCAACAGTACTACCTCCTGGCCCACAGCGCAGGAAATTGCCGTGAGTAAATCTTCGGCACTGGGGTTCATGCTTTGCCCGCCGGAAACTACTATTGCTCCCATACTGGTGAAAACCTCTGTTAAGCCTTCTCCGGAACAAACCGCAATCACCGTGGTGGCGCAGGGTTCACCGGCTGGGTTTTGCCCTTTATTTTCGTCAGCGCCGGTAAAATGCTTATGCTGATCTTGCATGTTTTCTATTACAATATCATGCAGGCTGCCAAATTTAGAGGTATATTCCAATACCTGCCAGGGTAAATTACTATGGAAATGAATCTTCACCACTTCTTCTGTACCCACCACCAGTAAACAATCTCCCGGGGGAGTTTTGCTAAGACGTTTGCGTATCTGCTCCATAGGGATATTTGTGCCTTTGATCAATAATTGTATATCGAAAGTAAACTCTATATTTGCTATAGCTTCCTCATCTTGTGTCAAATCTGCCGCCACCATAGCCGCCAAAGTTTCTGTAGGGGCATCTAAGCTGGCGCCGCTAAGCGCCCTTATGCCGCCTTCCATAACCAAAAGCAGACCTTTACCGCCGGCATCCACCACACCGGCTTCCTTAAGAACCGGCAAAAGGGAGGGGGTAGCATCAAGAGCTTTTTGTCCGCCAATCAGCGCATGGCGTAGCATCTCGATAATATCCGCTCCTGGTTTAGCCTTTTTACTCGCAGCGGCGGTAAATTCGCGGAATACGGTAAGCATAGTGCCTTCAACTGGCTTCATAACAGATTTATAAGAAAGATCTACCCCTTTTTGCAGGGCTTGCGCAAAATCGACAGCAGAAAGAACGCTTTTGCCGCTCATGCTCTGAGTAAAACCCCGAAAAATCTGTGAAAGAATAACACCGGAATTGCCGCGGGCCCCCATCAAAGCGCCCATGGCAAAATCCGCGCCTAATTCTCCAACACCGGCGTACTCTCTGCCGGCTATGTTCTTTACAGCCGAATTAATAGTAAGATACATATTAATGCCTGTATCGCCATCCGGTACGGGAAATACGTTTAACGCATTTACCTCTTCTTTGTATTTGGCTAAAAAATCGCAGCCTCCCTGCAAAAAGCAGGATAAAAGGGCAGCGTTTATCTCATGGATTTTCTTCGCCGTCATTTTACTCCTCCTCAGTCGACCACCTTTATGCCCCGTACACTCACTTCAACCAGGTCGACTTTTGTTCCGATATGCGATTCTACGGTATAGCGTACACGCTCTATCACATTATCGGCAATGACCGAAATCTTTATGCCATAACTCATGACCACATTGACTCGTATCAGCAGTTGTTCCTCTCTAATGGCTACCTCTACTCCTTTAGAAAGCGCCTCGCGCCCCAATAGCTCGGTTATACCATCGCTAAACTTATGCGAGGAAACCATACCAACTATGCCAAAGCATTCTGTGGTAGCAATGCCGGCTAGTCTAGATATTACCTCGCGGCTGATATTGATCATACCCCAGGGACCCTGTATCATCTTGCTCATAAATGGCGCCTCCTTACGCTTCTAATGTACTAGCGTGTTTTGGGGTAACAATTATTCTTGTAAAGTAAGCAATACTATAGGGCGCCTCTAATTATTCCGAATTGCCCGGTTCACAACTTGTTCTTTTAAAAGTTGTTGCAGGGTAAGTGACTAAAGCTACGTGAAGCGTAGCAACGCAGTCTAGGCGGGAAAAGGGCAGCGAAAATGATGATGAGAGGGCATTTAGAGGCGCCCTATAATGAAAGGCCGCTTTTTCCGGGCGGCCTCACATATACTTTCTACTAACCTCTAATTAGCCCTCTGCACCTTGCCGGAACGCAAACAACGCGTACAAGCTGTCACCCGTTTTGGCGAGCCATCTATAAAAGCGCGTACTGTTTGCAGATTGGGCTTCCATTGCCTTTTGTTGCGGATATGTGAATGGCTGACGCTCATGCCGGAGCGCGTAGTTTTACCGCAAATCTCGCACTTAGCCATAGGGCACCTCCTTTATTAAAACACGTACTTGACTATTCTATCAGATAAACCCGCACTTGGCAAGATAATTTTTTTTAGTTTCTACCATAACTATCACATTATTAGCTCCTGTTCACGCCTATCTAATCTCAAGATGCGCTTGAACAGTCACGATTTCACTTGGCCTTTATCATTTTGGCTTGACCCGGAATCCCTTTATAGTGTAATATAATGGTATCGTCTACTTTTATGCAAGCCACATTCTGTTTGTTTTTTATAATGAGGTGACTGTTTTGATAAAAATAGCTGTGACGGCTTTATCCGCAGGCATGATCTTAGCTCAAGATATTTTTGTTGATGAGCATGGCAGAATGCTTCTTTTAGCCAAAGATATTATTCTTACAGACCGGCAAATATCCTTATTGAAAAAGCATGGTGTACTGCACGCCTATGTAACGGGAGAAAAAAAACCGGAGCAATCTTTATTACCGCTGCCTCGCCCACTGCTTGCGCCACAAATAAAAGCAGAGGCCCTACATGATTTAAATGAGGTATTCGATTTTTTCCGAAACAACATCGAGAACCGGCAACAAGCTTTGATTGTGCTCAAACAAATAGATACGCTGGCAGATCAACTGGTTAAATGCTTAAGTGAAGACAAAAACACCTTGGTGCATATTACCGATTTAAAATGTTACGACGAATATACTTATCATCACTCCCTTAGTGTAGCTATTCTTTCCATTGCTATAGGCCAAGCTTTAGGTCTAGATGAACATAAGCTGTATTCTTTAAGTAAATGCGCCATTATGCATGATATTGGCAAAACGGCCGTGCCGACGGAAATAATCAATAAACAGGCTAAATTAAATAAAGAAGAATATAGCATTGCCAAAAGTCATGCGCCGGCCGGTTACCGTTGCTTAAATAAATATGCAGCAAATAACCCGGAGCTTTTATCCGCTGTATTGTTCCATCACGAAAGATACGACGGTAATGGCTACCCCTATGGATTGAAAGGCGATAGAATTCCTCTGTTTAGCCGCATCATAGCCGTTGCCGATGTATACGATGCCTTGACCTCGCACCGGCCCTACCGTCTGCCCGAATCTCCGGGCGAAGCTCTGGAATATATTATGGGGAATGCGGAAATGGCTTTCGATTATGATATTATATGCGCATTGATGAATAAATTAGAGCTTTATCCCGTGGGTAGTGTGGTATGTTTGTCCAGCGGACAAAAAGCGGTGGTGATAGACAATAAAAACACCTTGCGCCCTCTGCTTAGGTTATTGGAGAACGACGCCGTGATCGATTTATATACAGATTTTTCCAAGCTTAACTTGACCATTAATAATATTCTGCCTTTTGGAAATTAATATCATGATAACAGCGCTTATTGCAATCATTATACTTTTACATACTTTTTCTACTATTATGCTGGCACAGGATTTACGCGCGCATTATCCGTCTTTCCTTAAAGAACCCGGGCGCCTTTTATTCCAGGCGCCCGCTTCTTTTATTTTGAATTTTCTTTCTGGTTTCGGCATTTCCGATTTTGCCTTAAGCACCGCTCTCTATTTAAAAGTAGGCTGGGCTGAACCACGTAAACTTCCCGGTACCTTAACCACCCAAAACGCTTTGCCGGTAATGATTTTTTCTATAGCTTATATAAGCGGAATAAAGGTAGATCTCGGCACCCTTATTCCTGTACTGGCTGCCCATATGTTGGGCGCCTTCCTTTCACCCAAAATAGTTATGAGCCTACCCTTACGGCGCATTCGTCAGTTACTGGCGTGCGGCTTGCTTTTTGCCGGGTTTACCATCTGCGCCAGCAAACTTGGTTTTTTGCATCTGGGCGGTCAGGCTTTAAGTTTGCAGGGCTATAAACTAGCGGCGGCTATAATTTGCTATTTTCTTATTGGAGCCTTGAAAGCCATGGGCGTGCCCGGTTATCCGCTTTCTATGAGCGCTACTTTCTTTTTAGGTTTACATCCTTTGGTTAGTTACCCTCTGATGATGGGAGGTGGCGCGCTTTCGGCGCCATTAGTTCTGATACGTTATATCAAATTGGACGGATATATGCGAAAACTCACCTTATTGGGATCCACTGCAGGTGTGTTAGGCGGTTGCCTTGCTGTATTCATTGTAAAATCTTTAGATATATCTTTTTTACAATGGCTGGTTGTGGCCGTAGTATTTTATGCTGCTATCGATATCTTACTAAATTTACGCCGCGAAACACAGAGTGATTTGCGTAAGAGCATAATAATATAAAAAAACATATAAATATTGTTGGGGAAATTACAAAAACCTATTGACAAAAAGAGAATAGTATGATAATTTTCACATGCTATAGATGAAAATATTTAATAATATTACTACTAAGGAGGATAATATGAAAAAATTTACTAAAAAGAAATTCATATGGGCTTTA
>JGI24705J35276_12238619_pt1 | contig 29895 bp, 21 predicted proteins | sample TergutNt197P4_FD_35276 | JGI IMG/M metagenome (IMG submission 35276) | reverse complement strand
CCACTATCGGCCTGATGGACTTCATATGGGAATACATAGGGTCGGCTTCGCTGAGGGCGGAGCTGGCGGGCTTGACCATCTATGCCATCCCCGTCTACAACCCAGACGGGTCGAACCGCAACCAGAGGGGCACCGTAGTCCAGCCTGAGCGCCGCGTCCCCGGCCAGACCGGAGTGACAGGCCCGGGCAACTACACCAACTACGACCTCAACCGCGACTGGAAAGTGAACCTGGCCGGCGAGGGCTGGGCTTTCGGGGCAAGGGAATCAATGGCGTACTACAAGCTCTTCTGCGACATCATGCCCGACTACGCCCTTGACCTGCACCACCAGGGCAACAAGAACACCACGCCTACCAACGGCAACAGGATACCGGGCTACGTGAGCGGCTCGATGCCAATCACCATGTCCATAGGCACGTCCCTCTACGTCGACGGGCCGACGCTGCCCTACGTCAAGGACTACAACACCATAATGAAACAGCTCGCAGGGTACGCTTTCTGCGAAATGTCAGAAGACGTGAGGCTGGCATACGACCCACCGTACGCCCTGCCGTGCATGGACATGTACACCGGCATTGAGATTTTCGGCGGCGTAACATCTGGGATGAGCCTCGGCATCAACTACCAAAACCTGAACCCGTACAACCACAGCTGCCCGACCATGTTCTTTGAGTCTGCCGGAAACAACACCGCGCCGATCTCCGCGAACACTCTGTCGGTCGCCAAACAGAACTACCTTGGCGTAAAGGCCGTTTGCAAAGGGATCGTCACAGGGGAAGCAAAAGCCGTGGACCCGGACATCTTCTACAACATCCCGTACAGCGGGACCAGGCCGACGATGAATCCTTCAAGCCGCGACTACAACTACAGCCCCAACGGCGGCCTGCACGGCCAGTGGGTGCAGTCGGTGATCGACACCGGCCTTTGGTTCTACACCACCAAGGCTGGCTTGAAAACACCAGAGGTTTCGGGCGTTGAAGGCGATGTTGTATACACTCTTGAAGTATACGGCGCAAAAGACGTTCTGGCCTTTGAGCTTGAATTTGCGATCGACGGCCCCATCGCCGGCATCGGCGTAGAAGGCGTCAATGGCTTTGAGCCCATGAGCGACATCTTCTGGACGTTCGCGGGAGATGGCAAGTGGAAAGGCTCCGTCACCATGAAGTACGAGGCGGGCGGGGACTCCACCGGCTTCTCGGCAAGGAAGCTCGCCGACGTAGCCAAGTTCGTTTTCGTGCCGACCGCGCAGGGCGACGCTACAATGGAGCTGACAGGCTTCAGGGCCGTCGGCTATGACGGCGACACGACAGTGTACCTTGACTCGGCGATCGCGGTCCCAACAGCGACGACAACCATCGAGCAGCTCGTATGGTCAAAATACGACCTGAACAAAGACAACACCGTCGATGCCCTGGACCTCGGCATCATGCTCCTGTACGTCGGGTTTAGCGCAGATGCTGCAGGCTGGGCCGACCAAGTAAAGGTCAACGACTCCAGGGGCAGGGCGGTCACCGCAAGCATGTGCGACGTGAACGGCGACGGCAAGATCGACATGCTCGACCTGCTTGACCTATTCATTCACTACACTAAATAACAGCTACAGCTGCTTCTTGCAGCATTTAGGGGCAAAAAATCGGCGGGGCATTAGCCTCCGCCGATTTTGTTTTTTTGATTTCGTCACTCAAATTTCTTTGTAGCGTCCAAGTACTTAACCAACACGCCAAAGTTGGCGTAGTACATTGAGAATTTATCGTTTTTCTGCACTTTGACAAGCTCTGAATCTGCCAGCTTCTTCAAGTGCTGCGATATCGTCGCCTGCGAATAGTCAAAAGCGGCAACGACATCTTTGTTGCACACCGGGGTCCTTTCTTTATTGCATTTCATTATGTACCGGTAAATCTTGATCCTCGCAGGATGTGCCAGCGCATCTGAAACCCGCGCTATCAGCAGTATTTCTTCTTCTTGCAGATCGTCTGCTTCTTTTCTCAGCCTCATAGCTTATTCGGCAGGGGCGAGGTGCGCCTGGAAATGGCGCAGCATTGGCGGTTCCCAAGTGATGCGGTAGCCTCTTTTTATGTCGCGCGCACGTTCCTTCACTGCGACAAGCGCGTCCGCAACTACGTCAAAGTGAGCCTGCGTATAGACCCTGCGCGGCACGGCAAGCCTCGTAAATTCAAATTCTGACTTGAGCTGTTTCTTCGTGTCCGGATCGTTGCCCAGCATGTAGGATCCTATGTCGCACGCCCGGATTCCGGCTTCTTTGTAAAGTTCGATGGCGAGGGTCTGCCCTGGAAACTCGTAATATGGAATCTCCGGGAACATGTGCTTAGCGTCGATGAACACGCCGTGCCCGCCCACCGGGGACTGGTACGCGATGCCCGCGTCGTCGAGCTTAGCAGCAAGGTATTCCATCTGCCCTATGCGGTATGCCAAGTAGCTTTCGTCTATCGACTCGTAAAGGCCGATGGAGAGCACTTCCAAATCGCGCCCGTTTAAGCCCCCATATGTGAAGAACCCTTCGTATGAGATGCAGTTGGCCCGGATTGGAAGGAGCAACGGCGTATCAGCGTCCTTCACGCCTATAAGCCCGCCCATGTTTACTATGCCGTCCTTCTTTGCAGACATGGTAAAGAGGTCGCCGTAACTGAACAACTCCCGCACGATTTCCTTGATCGACTTGTCTGCGTAGCCTTCCTCGTCCCGCTTTATGAAATACGCGTTCTCTGCGAAGCGCGCACTGTCAATGTCGAGGAGTATGTTGTACTTCTTGCAGACCTCGCTCGTCTCGCGCATGTTTTTGATGGACACAGGCTGGCCGCCCGCAGAGTTGTTCGTAACGGTCATCACTACCAGCCCGACGTTTTCCGGACCCAGTTCGTTGATCAGCTTCTCAAGCTTTTCAACGTCCATGTTCCCTTTGAATTTCGCCCGCGTGATGGGGTCTTTTGCCTCTTCGACCACACAGTCTACCGCGCGTGCGCCGGCCAGCTCCACATGGGCCCTGGTCGTGTCGAAGAACATGTTTGAAATGGCGTACTTCCCTTTTTCCAGCAGGATCGGGAAAACAACTTTTTCAGCCGCGCGCCCCTGGTGTACAGGTTGGATGCAGCCATAGTTGAAGATGTCTTTCCCGGCCTCAACCAGTTTGAAATAGCTGTTCGCGCCGGCATAAGCCTCGTCGCCGACCATCAGGCCGCCCCACTGGTTCTGACTCATGGCGTTCGTACCCGAATCAGTTAAAAGGTCAATGTAGCAGTCCTCCCCGCGGAGGTTGAACACGTTGTACTTTGCTTCTTCGATTTTTGTTTCCCTTTCTTCTCTCGTTAGCATCCGCAAAGGTTCTACCACCTTGATGCGAAAAGGCTCCGGTATGTACTTAATTGCCATAATAGCCTCCTTCTTCAAAAGATTGCCGCTGGCAGGCGGCGCATAAAGGTATTATGAATTCGGAACAATTATATATCATAATACATTGGAAATCAAGGGTTTTCTGGCTTATTTAGTTGCACTTCAATTCCGTCTTCCCCTAGACAGCAGCTTGACTATATGCGCGTTCAACCCCTTGAATGCGCTGCGTGGGTCTATTTCGTCAATTGTTTCTATGAGTGCAGCCGCATCGTTGTCGTCCAAGCTGTCTTTTTTGCCTGCGATCAACGCCGCACGGCTCTTAACGACAAAAAGCATGATTTCATCTGTCAGGGCTTTGTTTGCCACCATTTCCTGCACGACCTTGCTCTTTGATGCAAACTGGATAAAATCCTTGTTCATCAGCGTGTAATTCATTTTGCCAGTCTCGTCGCTGTAGCGCTCAACAATCGCTGCGTATTCGTCGCTTGTGACCATATCCCGCTTCGTTATGTCTCCGGCTGCGTCTTCTTCGCTCATCTCGTCTGCCTCTGCCTCTACCTCTACCTGCTCCACGGCCATGAGCCTAATCTTCCCCCGCGCCGAGTACGGAAGCCCCGATGTCAATTCAAGAACCTCTTCAAAGGCCTCGGAAGGGAACAAATCTTCGTCGGCTTGACCATAAGATACAGGTTCGCCGGTACGCTTGTCAATGGACGCGCTGGCAGACAACGCTTGATCCAAGCGCATGATTTTCAGGCCTGCTCCGCCTGAAGCAAGTTTTATTTTGTAGGCGATGGCAGGAATAGTTGACAGTTCAACAGCTTTTGTTCTAATAATGTTCATTTGATTCATCCTTTCTTCTTTTATAATAGTATTTCATGCTGCTTTTCTTGAACTCTTTCAGGCTGGGCAATATTTTATAGTTAATGGTGCCCGCCAGCTCGGCGAGGGTTTTTATGTAAGACAGGCACTCGCTTTCGGACTTGGCGTGTACCATAGTGTACAGCGTATAAGGGAAATCAGGCAGCGTCTCCCTCTGGTAGCAATGGGAAACAAACGTTTGCTCTGCGAACAGTGCCCCCACGCTTTCGATATCAGAAACAGGCACTTGCCAAACCACCATGGCGTTGGCGTCAAACCCGATTTTCTGGTGCCTGACGACAGCGCCTACTCGTTTTAAGATGCCGTCTTCTTGGAAATCTTCGATGCGTTTGAGCAACCGACAGACGGAAAAGCCCAATTCATCTGCGAGTGCATGAAAGGGGTCGGAAACGACGGGGATGTCGCCTTGCAGCCATTCGACTATTTTCTTGTCATCTTCAGATAGGTTTTGCATTGTGCTCATGTGTGAAACCTCGCGTCAATTTTGAATTTTCTCATCGCGGGCAGGCTGTGGACTTCGATGCCGGTGCGCTGCTGTATTTCAGACACAATATCTGCAAGCCTCGCCTTGCTCTGCGCTATTACAGTGAACCAAATGTTGTAATCTCCGTCCCGAAGGTAATTATGCGTGACGCCCTCAAAACCGTTGATAACCCGCGCAGCTTCGCAGGTTTTGCCAGCGGGCACGGACATTGCGCACAGTGTGCTTTGATAGCCCAGCTTGCTGCTGTCGAAAACGCCGCCTATCCGCCTTATGATGTTTTCTTCCTTCATCTTGCGGATGCGGTGCAAAACGTCTTCCTCGCTCAAACCAAGCTGCAGGGCCAACGCCCCATAGGGCCTTTCGCTGAGGGGCAGGCCGATTTGCAGCTGGTTGAGCAGTTCCTTGTCCTTGTCGTCCATGTCAGGCACCACCGTTCAATATGCAGTAATTGTCCTCTGCCATGTAGTCGCCGTCATTGTAATACATGGCACGGGCCCGGCACCCGCCGCATTTGCCAGAAAACGCGCAAACTCCGCATCCCCCGGAATATTTTTGCGAACGCAGTTTTTGAAACACTTCGCTTTCTGTCCATATTTCGTTAAAAGGGACGTCTCTGACATTCCCTATCTCCATGTCCATGTAGGCGCACGGCTGGACTTTGCCTGCAGGGTTTATGATGCAGTATGAAAGCCCGGCGAGGCACCCCCTTGAAAAGCGTGTTTCAAGGCCAATCTGTTCAGCGACACGGGTAAACTGAGGGGCGCATGTTGGCTTTATCTCGATGTTCACGGTTTTTTGCTTTTCCATTATCCTGTTCAGCAAATCCTCGTATTTTTGCACATCGACTGATTTCTCAAACCTGCCCCTTCCTACCGGGATGAGAAAGAAAATGTGGTGCGCCGAGGCGCCGATATCCACGCTGAAGTCGGTCAATTTCTCGATTTCGGGCTCGTTCCAGTCCATTACGGTTGTGTGTATTTGAAATCCCAAGCCTGCATCCCGGCAGTTTTTCATGCCGCGAACCGCCAGCTGCCATGCCCCCGCAAGCCCTCTGAACCGGTCGTGAGCTTTATCGTCAGCGCTGTCAAGGCTTATGCCCACCCCCATGACGCCGGATGCTTTTAGCCGGGCTGCCACATCCGCAGTAATCAAGGTGCCGTTGGTGCCCATGACGGGACGAAGGCCGGAATCCCTGGCATATGCCGTTAATTCAAAGATGTCCGGGCGCATTAGCGGCTCGCCGCCGCTAAAAATCATGATTTTGAAGTGCGCTTTCACCAGCCCGTCTATCAGCTTTTTTGCCTCGGCAGTTGTAAGCTCGTCATCGCGTTTTGAACCGGCGTCGCGGTAGCAGTGCTTGCATGAAAGGTTGCATTGGTTTGTCGTGTTCCAGGAAACGATCATGTGTGGCTCTCCAGTCCTATTTCAGCATCAGTAAATGCGGATTGTATTCTGCGATAAACTCATGTAAAGCTTTTCCAAATTGTGCCCCTCCCGAAGCTCGCGCTCTGTGGCATTGGCGAGAGACGTCAAATTGTCCTTTGTGAGGATAAAATAGCAGTCAGGGCGCATGATGCGGTTTGAGAGCAGGTTGGTGTTGTGGGAGGTCAGGATTTTTTGGAATCCGGGCATCTTTTCTAATATGCCAACTATGGTTTCTGATAGCTCATAATGATAAAAAGCATCAAATTCGTCAATGTACATGAACGAAACATCGGGTGCGGTCTTGTACCAGTAATAGAAATTATATAGTGCCCTTGTGCCGCTTGATGCAACCTTAAAAAAAGGTATTGGGGTTTTGTCATAATAGTAAAGACGTGTTTCACGATCAGCATCTTTTTTCCCAACAACAGGCTCATCAATGCCTGATTGTTTCAATAGTACGTTGAACTCGTCAATATATTCTTTTTTCTCGAAAATGAAATCAAAATAGTCGCGGCTTGTTTCTTTATATCCAATAAACCGGTTTTCGTCCAAACACCTAAACCACAGCATGTTGTTGACAAATCTCAACATTTTGCTATAAGGGTTATTATTGCCCATAGTAGTGCTGTAAAAAATGAATTTAAGCAATGAGCCTCCACGATATTGTTCTAAATTAAGAGTTGGCAATAAATCAAATAAATTATGAAAATCAAAGCCGGCGAACCAGTGCGGCTGAATATTAGTGTTGTCGTTCATCTCAAATTGTGTTTCGGAATTAAGCTCCAAATATTCATAGCACATTGTCTGATCAGATTTTTTGCGATATCTATAAACTATCTCATCTTCATTAAATTGAAATGCATACTCAAATTCTGCATATCCTTTCCCGTTTTTCACATTCATATAGTAGTCGTAAAGCCTCGGCGTAACGTTGTTCATTGTTAAATGCGATACAATATCAAACAATGCCAAGCCAAAATTTGACTTGCCAACAGCGTTTTTACCGTAGATTACAGCTGTGCTGAGCAATCCGTTCGTTATGCATTCCGTATTGAATTTATAATCCCGGACATCACTAAAATCAATAGCAACTTTATTTTCAAAGTTTTTAAACCCTTCAACTGAGAATCTTTTTAACATGCGTTCGCCCTCCTTGGTGCTTATTATATGGCAGGGAACATAAAAAGTCAACAGTTGCCGTAAAAAAATTACGGCAACTGCAGGGCGTTATGATTTTGTGTGGCCCTCCAGTCCTATTTCAGCATCAGTCAGATAACAGGCGGGGTCCGATGCCCAAAAATCACCGGTGACGGACTCTGCTCTGGAGCGGAAATTGCCGTTGCACAAGTCGAGGTAGCGGCAGGCGGCGCACCTGCCTTTTAGCAGGGGTTTCCTGTTGCGGAGCCCTTGCAGCATCGGGTGGCTTGGATTGCTCCAGATTTCCGAAAACGGGTGGTCCTTGACGTTCCCGAAGCTGGTTTGCCTTGTGAACTGGTCAGCGTGGACGTTGCCTTCGCTGTCAACGCAAGCAAATGCGATCCCCGAGCGGTTGCCGCCGTTCCTCCTCAGCATATCCAAAACATATGGGCTTTGGGTTTTCAAGTAAACGTACACCCCGTCAGCATGATTGTCAACCGTCAGGATTTCCTTCTTTTGACCGCGCTCCTCAAGCAAAAGCGTACGCCTGATGATCGTGTCGAGCAGGCTTCGCGTCTGCTCGTGGGAAATGTCCTGCTCTATCATCAGGTTGCCCCGGCCGGCGTAGACCAAATGGTAGAAGCAAACCCTGTCTATGTTTTCCCTTTCCAAAAGGTCGAATATGCCGTCAACCTCGGTGTAATTGTGTTTGCTGACCGTAAACCGGAGCCCGACACGCTGGCCTACCTTGACGCAATTTCGGATTCCTTCCAGTGCCAGTTGAAATGCGCCCCTTTTACCCCGCAGACGGTCGTTGGTTTCTTCCAACCCGTCGAGGCTGATCCCGACATAGCCAACGCCGGTGTCTTTCAAAGCCTTGGCCATGGCCATGTCTATCAGGGTTCCGTTGGTCGATATCGTGGGGCGTATCCCTTTCTCACTGGCGCGGCGCGCCAAATCCAAAAGGTCAGGGCGCATAAGCGGCTCGCCGCCAGAAAACAGCAGGACGGGGCAGCGGTACATTGCCAAATCGTCGATCAGCGCACAAGCTTCTTCAAAGGTCAGCTCGTTGTCGTAGGTCTTGCATTGTGACTCGCTGTAACAATGGACGCAGCTCAAATTGCATGTCTTTGTGCAGTTCCAAACGACGACCGGCCCGGCCTTGTCCGACACCCCCCTTATGGAGTGCGCGGACCCTTGCGAATACCTGAGCCCATCGCCAAAGTAATTCTCTCTTGTCAATAATTTCGTGATGCTTGTCATGTCTCCACCTTGTTCATCATTTTATCCTGTCTGCCAGAATGTCAGCAAGCCGCATGTCCAAACCAAGCGGCTCGCCGATTTCGATTTTAACGCCCGGAAAACCGGCGGCGCATTCTGCCGCAAGCTGCGGCAAGCTCTCCTTCATATGGATGCCCATAAACAGCACATAAGGGACGATTTTTATTTCCGTGACGCCTCTGGCTACCAGAGAGCAAACGCCTTTTTCCACCGTTCGCTCTGAAAACCCCATGAACGCCCATTCGACTGCCGCATCAGGCAGCCTTTGCTTGACCACTGCCATGACGGATTCCAAAGCTGCTTCGCTTTCTTTTGCCCTGCTGCCGTGAGCCACCACCAGAAAACCTTTCATGCAGCCCTCTTAAGCGCTTGCTCTGCCTTGTTTAGGGTTTCATCTATGTCAGCTTCCGAGTGGGAATAAGAGACGAACATGGCTTCGAACTGCGACGGCGCCAGATAAACGCCCGCAGCCAGCATTTCGCGGAAATACCGTGCGTACAGCCCTGTGTCGGCTTTCTTAACAGACTCGTAGTCGTCTGCCGACTCGATGCCCATAAACAGGCAAGCCAGCGAGCCGACTTGGTTCACGCATGCTTTCAGGCCCTGCCGCTTTGCTATTGCAGCAAGCCCGGCAGCCAGCTTTGCGCCCATCCGGCCGATATGGCTGTAAACGTCCTGGTTTTCAAGGGCGTTAAGCTGGGCGAGCCCCGCCGCCATCGCGACGGGGTTCCCTGAAAGCGTTCCTGCTTGGTAGACCGGCCCGCTTGGGGCAACTAGTTCCATTATTTCCTTCCTGCCGCCGTAAGCCCCGACAGGCATGCCGCCGCCGATGATTTTCCCGTATGTGGCAAGGTCGGCTTTCACGCCGTAATATTCTTGGGCGCCGCCACTGCCGAGCCGAAACCCGGTGATGACTTCGTCAATTATCAGCAGGGCGCCGTAAGCGTCGCACAGTGCTCTAAGCCCGCTTAAAAAACCTTCCCTTGGCAGGACAACGCCCATGTTGGCGGCGACCGGCTCTACGATGACGCAAGCCACGTCACAGCTTTTTAAAAGCGCCTCGGCGCTTGCAAGGTCGTTGTAGGAAGCGGTCAAGGTTTCCACTGCGACGGAATTTGAAACCCCGAGACTGTCCGGAACGCCCGCAGTCAGTGCCCCCGAGCCGGCTTTCACAAGCATGCTGTCCGCATGCCCGTGGTAGCAGCCCTCAAATTTGATTATTTTGCTTCGCCCCGTGTACGCGCGTGCCAGCCGCAAGGCGCTCATCACCGCTTCTGTGCCGGAATTCACCATCCGCACCATTTCGGCGCAGGGTGAAAGCGAGACAATTTTTTCGGCCAGTTTGACTTCTGCCTCAGTCGGTGCGCCAAAACTCAGGCCCTTGCTGGCGGCACCTAGTACAGCTTCGCGTACGGCAGCGTTGTTGTGGCCAAGGATCATAGGACCCCATGAGGACACATAGTCAATGTAGGCGTTGCCGTCGGCGTCATATATTTTGCAGCCGTCGGCCCTGTCGATGAACAGTGGGTTTCCTCCAACGGCTTTAAAAGCGCGAACCGGGCTGTTCACCCCTCCCGGCATCAAACAGGCTGCCCGCGAAAAAAGCGCCTTTGATTTTTCCGTCATCCAATGTCTCCTTTCCTGATTGCCCCTGCAAGCTCTTTTGCGAAATACGTGATCAATATGTCTGCCCCCGCGCGGAAAACGGCAACCGAGCTTTCGCACATCGTGCCGTACTCGTCAACAAATCCGGAAGCTGCCGCCGCTTTTATCATCGCGTATTCGCCGCTGACGCTGTAAGCCGCAACCGGCAGGCTGATATGCGCAGCTGTTTTTGAAACGATGTCTAGGCAAGGCAAGGCAGGCTTTACTATTATGATGTCCGCGCCTTCGCCGATGTCGATATCTATCCGCTTGAGCGCTTCCCTCCCGTTGTGGTAGTCCATCTGGTATGTTTTCCTGTCCCCGAACTGCGGAGCGGACCCTGCGGCTTCTCGAAATGGCCCGTAAAAGGCTGATGCGTACTTGGCGGCATAGCTCATGATGGGGGTTTCTGCAAACCCGTTTTCGTCCATGGCCGCCCGCATGGCGGCAACAGCCCCGTCCATCATGCCGGAAGGGGCTACCATGTCTGCGCCGGCCCGGGCGTGGGAAAGCGCCGTCTTTGCAAGGAGCGGCAGAGTGCTGTCGTTGTCAACTCCGTACCCCTCTCGATGCCCTCCTCTGCCACCGTCCCCGCAGCTGTCAATGAGGCCGCAGTGGCCGTGGGACGTGTATTCGCACAAGCACACGTCGGTGATGAGGAAAGCGTCTTTCCCAAACGACTTTTTTACGTTTCGGAGCGCCTGCTGAACCACGCCGGTCTCGTTGTACGCCTCAAAGCCCTTGTCGTCTTTGGTTTCGGGGATGCCAAACAGCAGGAACGACCGGACGCCTGCTTGCAATGCGCCCTCGACGCCTTTAGCTAGGGTGTCGGGGCTGTACCTGGTCTGCCCCGGAAGCGTGGGGAGCGCCTCCTCGATGTTTTTGCCTTCGCGGACGAAAAGAGGGTAGACTAGGGAATCAGCAGAAAGCCTTGTCTCCCTGACCATATGCCTTAGAATTTCGCTCCCGCGCAGCCTTCTTGTCCTGGTTGTCATGTTACTTGCTCATCTCCTCTATCTTTTTTACCATGCTCTCGATGGTCGCCTCGCCGGCCACATGTGCTTCCATTCCGAGAGCCCTTGCTGCCGCTGCTGTCTTCTCGCCGATGCAGACGGCTTTTACGGTTGAAAAATCCATGCAGCCGGCAGCTTGCGCAAACATCTTCGCGGCAGACGGGCTTGTCAAGGCTACAAAATCAGCCTTGGCATTTATGATTGCAGCAGCTTCCCCACCATGCAAGAAGCCGCTTTGGGTTTCGTACACTGCCACGTCGTCAAAGGCTGCCCCTGCGCCTTTCAGTATCTCCGTCAATTCCTTTGCGCCGTCTTTGGCTCTTGCAATGAGCAGCCGCTCACCGTTTTTGACGAGCGCGGCAAGGCCTCTTGCCAGAGACGCCCCATTGTACACGTCCGGGGAGTAATCGACATTTATCCCTCGTTTCTTGATTGATTTGCCAGTTTCGGCACCAACGCAGGCTATTTTCAGGTGGTGCAGGGCCCTTATGTCTATTCCCGCCCCGATCAGGTAGTTAAAAAATACGTCTGCCCCGGCGCTGCTGGTAAAAACAAGCCAAGAGTATTCGTCTATCTGCCGGAGGGCTTTTCCCAGAGGGCAGCCTGGCTCGGTAAGCGGCTTGATGCTGCCGCAAAGCTCGTGGACGCAGCAGCCCAATTCCCTCAGCGCGGCAGACAAGTCGTTTGCACCGCGTTTTGCCCTTACGGAGACCACATGCTTGCCAAGCAGCGGTTTTTTGCTGAACCAGTCGTACCGCTCCGAAAGAAGGCAAACCTTACCTATTATTATCAATGCCGGCGACGTCAAGCTGTTCTCTTTGGCTATGGCAGGCAGCGTTCCCACTGTCCCGAGGAATTTGCGCTGGCTGCCGGCAGTGGCGTTTTCCACGATCGCAGCGGGCATCCCATCCTCCATCCCTGCGGCAATGCAGCCTGCGCATATGTTTCTTACGTTTTCAACGCCCATCACAAACACCAGCGTACCGCCGGCGCGGACAACTGCGTCGTAGTCGATAGCAAGAGTTTCGTTGTTTTTCGCATGGCCTGTGATTATTTGCACGGAGGAAGCGAAGTCACGGTGGGTTACCGGTATGCCGGCGTAAGCCGCGCCGGCGATGGCAGAGGTGACGCCGGGCACTACCTCAAAAGGGATGCCGTTTTCTGCGAGGAGTTCAAGCTCCTCGCCGCCGCGCCCGAAAACGAACGGGTCGCCGCCTTTAAGCCGCACTACGTCAAGGCCTTGCCTGGCTTTTTCAAGCAGGAGCCTGTTTATCTCGTCCTGTGGCACCGGGTGGTTGCCGGCGTTTTTGCCCACATCTATCTTCTCGGCGCGGCTTGGTATCATCGCGACGATCTCGTCGCCTACAAACCGGTCGTAGAGCACTGCATCGGCATTTTTAATGCGCTGTGCCCCTTTGAGCGTTAGCAGCCCTTTCTCGCCCGGGCCCGCCCCGACCAAAGTAACTCTCATCCTTTTGCCAGCCTTTCTTTTTTCAACTGCTGCGCAACCTGATTGCCAGCGCCTCTCCAAGGGATTCGGCTTTTTCGGCATCGCCGCCGATGTTCCCAGTCTTCACATTGCCTGCCGGGCCTACGTACATCCCAGTCAGAAGCAGCTCGTTGCCGGATATCTGCCCGTAGACAGCCACCGGCGAGTGGCAGCCCACACCGAGGGTTTTTAGGTACTGCCGCTCTGCCTTTGAAACGATTTCAGACTCAAGGTCGTGAAAAGTGCGCAGATACGAAAAGTCCTCCCCAAGCCTTCCTTGGACAGCCAAGATGCCTTGGGAACCTGATGGGATCATTTCTTCAGGAGCGAATACGCGGGAAATCCTGTCTTGCAGGCCAAGCCGGACCAGCCCGGCTTGAGCCAGTATCAGTGCGGAATACTGGCCGCTGTCAAGCTTTGACAGCCGGGTGAGCACGTTCCCCCGAACGGAGGCTGTTTCAAAGCCGCTTTCAAGCCTGGCGAACTGGATCGCCCGCCTGAGGCTAGAGGTGCCCACAGGCTTTGGTTTGCCCTGCCCTGCACCTAGCTTTGTGCCAAGCCCTTCAGTGCCTTTTGGCAGGACGAGCACATCAAAAGGCGCTTCCCTTTTGGACAGCGCAACTATCGGCAGGCTCTCGTTTTCTTCGTAGGGCATGTCTTTATAGCTGTGTACGGCAATGTCGACGCTCCCGTCGATCAGCGCCTGTTCAAGTTCTTTGACGAACAGGCCTTTGCCGCCAATTTCGTCCAGGCTCTTGTCGAGTATCTTGTCCCCAATCGTTTTAATCGTAACGAGCTTTGGCTCTAGGTCTGGATTGTTCATTTTGATAGCTTCCATCACAATCCGTGCTTGGTTTACCGCCAAAACGCTGTCACGGCTGCCAACGCGTACTATTCTGCTCATTGTCATTGGTCTAGCAGCCCCCTCAATCTTTCAGCCATTTGTTTCACGCTCCCGTGGTCGCCGTTTTTTGAAATAAGGCCAGCGACAAAGGCGTCGCTTTCGGCAATCGCCGGGAAAAAGCAGGAACACTCCCCGCTGTGGTCCGCAACCGAGACGAGTATGCCCAGCCCTGCAGCTTCCTCCATGGCGGCGTGGTTCGCCTTTCGCGAGTCCGTTGCCGCGACTAAAAGGAAAGGCTCGAAATCAGCTAAGTCACCTTCTTCATACTCCCGCTTCAGCCAGATGATAGCTCCCGATGCTGAGGCGCGTTCGATGTATTCGCCCGCAACAGGGGAGATTACGGTGATGTCCGCGCCAAAATCCGCAAGAATTTTCGTGCGGCGCTGGGCAATGTTCCCGCCGCCCAGCACGAGCGCTTTCCTGCCCTGCATGTCTATAAACAGCGGAAAGAAGCGCCCTGAGCCGGCCCGCTTTGCTGCAGTACCCTCTTTTACCGTAGCCCATTTGTAGTATTTTTCTACATGTTCTGCAATTATTTCCTCTATCACATGCAGGCTTTCAAGCGGGAGGTCATGTTTTTCGTCTGTTATTTCGTCGATAGTAAACAGCGTGACGCCGGGAATGCCGCGAGCAGAGAGCTCCACATCCCTTGGCACTGCAAGGTCCACGATGACTTCCGGCAAACGCGCCAGCTTGAGCAGCTCGTCGCAGCAGATAGTGAAGTGCGGGCTCGTGGTTGCGCTGACGACAATGTCGGCTTTTTCTATTGCCGCATACCGCTGGGAATAGTTCACTGTTTCCGCGTGTTCCGGTATCTGCAGGTTGCCCTTCTTGTATTCGCGCAAAGTGACTGTAACCCTCATCCCCTCGGCAAGCAGAAGCTCCGAGACGAGCCTGCCCATTTTTCCGTTGCCGATGACTACCGCGCTTCGGCCGGTGAGCGGGCATATCCCCTTGAGCTTTTCCACGGCTTGTCTGGGAACGGAGCCGGTGCCGAGCGATTTCAGCGCGACGTTTGTTTTTATGGCTTTTGCCGATTGGACAGCCAGTTTGAACATCGTCTCTATATAGCTGTCCGTGCAGTTTTGCCCACGGGACAACTCCAAGGCTTCACGAACTTGCGTGATGACTTGGTCGTCGCCAAGAATCTGAGAATCCAGCCCGGATGCCACGCGGCACAGGTGCTCCATCGCCTGCCTGCCTGTCCTTTCGGTGAAGAAATGCCCAAATTCGCCATAGTCCCGGCCGAGTGAAGCGCAAAGCGCTTGCGACGGCTCAAAATCTCCGCTGTCCCGTACGGAGGCGTAAAGCTCCGTACGGTTGCACGTAGATATGACCACGCAGCCTCCTACGTTGCCGTTGTCTTTGATTGCCGACAGAACGCACCGGGATTTTTCGCCTGTGACCGAGAATTTTTCTCTAACGCGAAGATCCGCACGTTTGTGGTCAAGCCCTGCCATTGTCAGTTCCAAACTTTTCCCTCTGCGCTTTCTTTATGCAATTGCGCCTGGAGCACTACGCATCTGCCTGCAAGCGCGCTCCCGAGTAAATGGAGCCTCCGCTTCTAAGTTTAAAATGTGAAATAAGCTCCTGCAGCATGTTGGACTGGCTGCTCATTTCCTCAGATGCGGCGGCGCTTTCCTCAGCAGTCGCGCTGTTTTGCTGAATTACCTGAGCCACCTGGTCGATGCCGATGTTGATCTGCCTTATGCCATGCGACTGTTCGTCTGACGACCTTGCAATGTCCCCTACAAGCTGGCTGCTTTCGGTTATGCCAGACACTATTTCTCTGAGGCTGTCGGCGGTTTCCCCCGCAATGCGGGCACCTAGTTCTGCTTTAGCCATCGAGTTTTGAATCATGTCGCCGGTTTCCTTTGCAGCATCCGCGCTCTTTGCAGCCAAGTTGCGGACTTCTTCTGCAACGACCGCGAAACCCTTTCCGTGCTGGCCGGCGCGAGCGGCTTCCACGGCAGCGTTCAGCGCAAGAATATTGGTCTGGAAAGCGATGTCGTCAATTGTCTTGATGATTTTACCGATAGACTGGCTAGCGTCGCTGATTTCTCTCACTGCGGATATCATTTCGTCCATTTGGCGATTGCCCTTTTCAGCGTCTTCCATAATTGTGCTCGCAAGTTCAGCGGCTTTGCCTGCTGTTTCCGCATTTGTCTTTGTCTTTTCCGCTATCTCGGAGATGGATGACGACAGTTGCTGCACAGTGGCCGCCTGCTCCGTCGAGCCTTGGGCAAGCGACTGAGCGCCGTCAGCTACTTGATTGGAGCCGGTTGAGACCTGAGCGGTTGCCGAATTGATTTCCCCGAACATGCTGTTGAGGTTTTCAACCATATTCTTCACGGAGTTCCCTATGGTGTCTTCCGCAGAGAGCGTCTCCACTTCGACGGTCAAGTCGCCGTCTGCTATAGTTTCCAAGTTTTTCGCGGTCGTAGTGACGTGCTTGATAAACGCTGCGGCAGATGTTACTGTCTCCCCGATTTCATCCCTAACATTCGCGTAGCTTTGTATAAGTGCAGCGTCATTGCCCTCAATGGTTATATTGCCTGTAGAACCTGCTTTCTTCATAAACGTAGAAAGAGTGATGAGCGGCTTGGAAATCAATCCGGAGATGTAAAATGCCAAGGTGAGCGCAATGCCGGCAGACGCAAGTAGGGCGATGATGATGAGTATCATCGATTTGGAGTACAAATCGTCGCCGCTGGTGCTGGCGTCGGCTGCCGCTTGTACCTTCATGTCCAAAATCAAGTCAAAGTTTTCGACGACTTTGTTGATGTTTGCGGTGTATCCGGTCATGACAGTATATATTTCGCTGGCGTCAGTTCCGCCCTTTGCCAGCGAATAAATCTTGTCTTTGCATTCTTTGAAGTCTGTTTCGTACAAGCGGCGGGCTTCGTCAAAAATCGGCAGTGCGTCAGGATTCATTATGGTTGCGCGGTAAGGGTCCAAATTTGCCATCAAAGTTTCGTGGTACCCGTCTGCCCTGTTTTTCGCATCGTCAATGAGGGCATGGTCGTTTATGGCTGCGCCAATGATCATGTCGCGGAGGCAAGCGCGCTGGCGCTGCATCATTTCCGTGATTTTCGTCATGTACGGCATCGGCACAGTCTGCATATTGTACATGTTGTTCATTGAACTATTGAGCTGCATCATGCCCATAATGCCCACAGCGCCCACAATGCCTGTCAGAACTACAACGACTAAGAAGCTGACAATCAATTTTTTCGCTACTTTCATATTTTTCATAATTAAGCCTCCTGCTATAATTGGGGTATCCCCACAATCGAGATCACAATACGCATGTTACTGCGCAACTGAATTAGCCGTTTGAAAAACGGCCTACGTTATAGCTAAGATGGGTTAAATTAAGACAGTATATATATTATACAATGTTTCTCCATCAATTTCAACACTTTTTGCTTACTTGTGTCCTCATATGACTTGACTGCTTGTTTCGGGTTTATAAAAACGGAAAATTTGACACCAACCCCAGTTAATGCTATGATCAAAAAGGCAGAAGTTTTTCTGATGGGCGCATGGAAACACTTATTTTGCAAGGAGTTTGATATGAAAAGGTGACGATAACAGACCAATCATTGTAAACAGGGAGGCACCGGTCATGACATTGAAAAAACTGCTCCAAAGGATCGCAAACTGCATATTGCTGCTGCTGTGTTGCAACAGCTTTATACTGTTCAACATTTTTGACTCCCCCGTTGTGGTAAAGGTCTGCGCGATCGTTGTGCTGCTTGTCTTCTACGTGGGTTTCAACATATACCCATACGGGCGAGGAAAACGATCCGACCGCCTACGGCTCCGGGTACTAATAGGCGGCAGGGAATGCATATTGACGGCAATGGCCTGCCTGCTGGTTGAGATTGCCGGATTTGCCGTTGTTTTTGCCCTTGTTTATAAATCTTACTACGGTTTTGAAATTATACTCCCGGTTTATTTGGTGCTGTCAATAAACGCCGTTGTGTTTTTGATACTGCTTGGCATTGTGGTCATAAACGGCTTTGTCCGCATCTTTGCCGCGTCCAGGCAAGCAGACATATCAACGAAATTGCTGCTATTTTTTTTCTGGTGGATGCCGGTGCTAAATGCCATCTGGCTGAAAAAACTTTGCAGTTCGGCAATAAACGAGTACACGTTTGCTTCAAAGAAAATGGACACAAACGAAAGCCGGCGCCACCAGGAGGTGTGCAAGACGAAATACCCGCTTCTTTTGGTACACGGCATATTCTTCCGCGACTGGAAGAACTTCAACTACTGGGGGCGCATCCCTAAAGAGCTTGAAGCGAATGGGGCAGCCTGCTATTACGGGAACCAGGAATCCTCGGCGCCCGTCGAAGAGTGCGGCGCTCAGTTGGCAGAATGCATAAAGGGGATTGTCTCTGAGACAGGCTGCGAAAAGCTCAACATCATCGCCCACTCGAAGGGCGGGCTGGACAGCCGTTACGCTATAAGCTGCCTTGGAGCAGCGGAATACGTGGCTTCGCTGACTACCGTTTGCACTCCGCACTATGGCTGCAACAGCGTAAGGAAAATTCTAAAGGCCGTTCCCGGAAAAGCGCTGCAATACATCAAAAAGAACTATGAAACGCTGTTCACGGTGCTTGGAGACGACAGCCCGGATTTCATGGGCGGGCTCGCCAACCTCACGGACACCGAGTGCGCCGCGCTCAACCAGCGCATGCCAAACGACCCCGGGGTCTATTACCAAAGCGTGGGCTCAAAGATGGGGTCCCATAAAAGCGCAGTCTTTCCGCTCAGCCTAGGCTACCGCATGATAAAATCATCAGAAGGCGACAACGACGGGCTGGTTGCTGTGGTGTCTATGGAATGGGGGAATTTTCTCGGCATAGTTGCGCCACCGGGCAAGCAGGGGATTTCCCACGGCGACATGATTGACCTCACGCGAAAAGACATCAAAGGCTTCGACGTATGCGAGTTCTATGTCGATCTAGTTAGCCAGCTGAAAGACAGGGGGCTTTAGACATGGCCTGCAACACGAAGTACCCTGTCGTGATGGTGCATGGCGCGGGCTTCCGCGACAAGAAGCACATAAACTACTGGGGAAGGATACCTGCGGCGCTTGAAGAACAGGGCGCGGCGGTTTTTTATGGGCACCAAGACAGCTGGGGTAGCATCGAATACAACGCAGCAGTGCTTGCCGGCAACATCAGGCAAGCCCTTGCAGAGACAGGCAGCGAAAAAGTCAACATTGTCGCCCATTCAAAAGGCGGCCTTGACGCCCGCTATATGATATCTTCATTGGAGATGGCAGCAGAAGTGGCCAGTTTGACCACGGTCGCCACCCCTCACCACGGCTCAAAGACCATCGACTTGCTGTGCAAGCTGCCAACAGGGCTGTTTCGGGTAGCCGCCGTATTGGTGAATTTGTTTTGCCGGACGCTTGGGGACAAAAACCCCGACTTCTTCACAGCGAGCAGGCAATTTTCCACAGGTTACATGAAGGAATTCAACGCACAGAACCCTGACGCCGATGCCGTCTACTATCAGAGCTACGCCCCCGTCATGAAAAACCCGTTCAGCGATTTGATTATGTTTTGGCCAAACTTGATAGTCGGGCTGGTTGAAGGCGAAAACGACGGCCTGGTTACGGCCAAGTCAGCAGTGTGGACAAACTTCAGGGGCATACTGCGCGGAACGGGCGGCAGGGGGATTTCCCACGTGGACGAAGTGGACCTTCGCAGGAGGAACTTCGCAAAAAGGCCTAAAGCGGGCGGGGTTTGCGACATTCGGGAATTCTATATTGGGATTGTTGCCGGATTGAAGGATATCGGGCTGTGACACGCCCGAAAGCTATGATTGTGATTCTAATTCTAATTCTATTCTCTTAACCAACGCGGGCACCAATCAGTTTCGTTGACATTTCATTCAACTCACCCCTGATTCCAGAAAACCTTAACAAATCCCAAGAAATAGTTTGACGTTTTTCATCAAGAATAATACAATAAAGGCAGGAAAAAGTTGAACGGAATAAAACGAAAGGAGGAAAGCGAAGAACCTCAACTTCAAGGCAAAAGAGGCAAAGCAACCTGACGAAAATGATTTTTTATTATGGAGGTGAACAATGAGAACAGAAAAAAGCAAAAAAATCTTATCATTAGTCGTCGCGTTGTCATTCGCCCTGTCGATGGTGTTTGTGCCCTCGACGGCGGCGCTAGGCGCAACTATCGATTATGGCAAACTTGATCTATACGGCTTGGGGTATGGGCAGGACGTGTCACCGCTCGTACCACAGGATTTGGACTTCACCGAAAACCCCGTTGACATTCCCAATCCGGACAGGGGGTTTTACAGGCCTCAGTCTTATGTGATTCCAGTCAACGGCGGCACGCCGGGCTTTCCAACGTTGAGTGCCACGATAACAGGCACCACAGTCTCAGCTGACTGCCGTATCATCTACATGGAATTCGACTTGAGGAACTTCTCGTCGAACGCCCCGCTCAACAGGAGGCCTCTGGGGCCTTGGAGCACTGCGGGCACCCTTGCACCTGACTATGGAACGACTCAGCCAATAACGCCGGCTGCCTTGGATTATATTAGGGCGGCGCTTCAAAGAGTAAGGGACAGCGAGGCTGTTGCCATAGTGAAGTTCAGTTACGATGGGCAAGGCTATACCTATATTGACACCACGGTGAACGGCGTCACTTACGACCGGGTCATCCACGATCCGGAGCCAGGGGCTCGAAGGGGCCGAGACTGGTGGGAAGCCGGAGGAGTCAATGGGCAAAATGAAACGCAGTCTGACTTGTGCGGCATACCTGGGCATGAGGACAAAAACTGGGTGCAGTACCACCTTTGGCAGATCGGGAGTGTTTTCAGCGAATACGAGGACTGCATCATGGTTGTCAAGGGGGGCATATTTGGCGCATGGGGCGAAATGCACTCGTCAACCTATGCTTCAACTGCGGCAGGGTACAACTGGCTGATCAACGCATTGCTCGACTATGTTCCGGAGTCCCGCTCGATTTTGGCGCACGCAGGAGGCGCCATGGCATGGCAGAACGTTGAGTACAAAACCAATTACAGCTTTGTCAATTTGCCGCCGGCGCCGGTGCGCGGTACGCGGCAGCAACGGATAGGCATGTTCAACGACAGTTATTCTAGCGGCGGCAGCGGCAGCAGCCCGTCTGACAACGGCTCGCTTTCTGAAGGGAACAGGTTGCTGTCCCCCACTACGTACAGCCGTGACGGTGCTTTGACGTGGATAAGAAACCAGATGAACTTCTACGGCGGCGAATCAGTCAGCCCCAGCAATACAGTCTATCCCAGGTTCCCGAGCGTCCCTTATGAGGCCGCTTACGCCCATACGAGTCATTTGAATACCAGCTGGAACCAAAACACATATAGGCTTTGGGGCGATTTCGTCTACAACGAGGCGAATGTCACTGCCCCGATCACTTACCCCCACAACGGGAAAACTGTTACGGCATTCTTTGACCCGATGTACGACGGCAGGAGCGGAATGGAGTTCATGCGCGACAGGCTGGGCTATAGGCTGGTGATGCGCGAGGCTAACGCAAGCGAATGGGCAGAGCAAAACGGCACGCTGAATTTCGAAGGGAAGATCCAAAACGTCGGCTTCGGCCTTATAGTGAACAGGAAAAACGTGTCGGTCGTACTAAAAGCCAAAGATGGTGGCGCAACTTACACTGCGCTTACGGACATTGACGCGAGGGATTTGCTGCCGGCAGAGGATGGAAACTGCAGGGCGGACAACACCGCTGCATACCGTGATTTGAACTTCTCAATAGATATGAGCGCATTTGGCGAAGTGCCTACCGGCGACTACGACATCTACCTGAAGCTCAACGACCCGAAAGAAACCAGTGCCAATAGGCGCTGCATACGGTTTGCGAACAAGGGTGACATTTGGGACGCTGCCATTGGCGCCAACTTGATTGGGCAGACGACAGTGATATACGACAAAGTCAAAGTCAGCGCAAACGTCGATGCAGTGAGCTACATCAACAGCGACATAGACTACACCGTGTCGCTCGAAAACGCCAGGGACGTGCTGGCTGTGGAGCTGGAGTTCGAGATCGACGGCGACATGCTGGCAGGCAACGGCATAGTGGGGCTTTCCGGGTTTGACAACTTGAACAACATCCTATGGGTCCATGCAGGAGACAACAGATGGAAGGGCACAGTAACGCTGGCGCTGCCTTCCGGGACCACGAAGGGTTTGACTTCTTTCGCCCCTGTTGACATCGCAAAATTCATATTTGCGCCCAAAGGGTTTGGCAACGCTGCAATGACGCTGACATCAGCAAAGGTTGTGGGCTTGCTGGACGACACGACAAAATACGTCGGATCCGTAATTGAAAACGGCACAGCTACCACGATAATCGCAAGGTCGAAGTACGACCTGAACAGGGACGGCACCGTAGACGCCCTGGACCTTGGCATCATGCTGCTGTACTGCGGCTTCATCGAGGATACCGAAGATTGGGGAGCCTTGGTCAAGGTAAACGACACCTGGGGCAACGGCGTCACCGCAAGCATGTGCGACGTGAACAGCGACGGCATCATAGACATGCTCGACCTTCTCGACCTGTTTATACATTACACCAAATAAGTTGACAAAAGGGGACGGTTCCTATGACACGCGAAGTGACACAAGAACCGTCCCTCTGTCACCAAAGCTATTTATTATGGAGGTAAAAAAATGAAGACAACAAAGAGCAAAAAAATCTTAGCAACGGTAATTGCCTTATCATTTGCCCTGTCGATGGTGCTTGTGCCCTCGACGGTGGCGGTTGGGGCAACGATGGATTATGGCAAAATCGACCTATATGGCCCAGGGTATGGACAGGAAGTGTCCCCGCTCGTGCCGCAGGATTTGGACTTCACGGAAAACCCCGTTGACATCCCCAATCCGGACAGGGGGCCATACAGGGGCAGGTGGCAGCGTACCGCTACGCCTTTTGGCGCCACTCCGGAAGTGGACCACAGGGTCCCGGTTGACGAAAACGACGTCCTGTACCATGGCGCCACGCTGGTGGGCCCTGGAATAATTGGCACAGTGGAAGGCGACGACATCGAAGCGACAGAATTCTACAATGGCACGAGCAGGGTTCCAAACTACGTTGGAGGTTCAGGGATTTCCGCACTTCCAGGCGTTTCTTTCATGACTTTTGACTTGTGCAACTTTTCATCAAACGCGTTCCTCAGCAGGGAAGCCGGGCTTGCTTACGACCCTAGGTCCGGCGGCGACGGATTGTTCGTGGGCCCAGCGGGAGAAGCCAGGACCGGAGTGACCCAGCCACTTACACAGTACGCGCTCGACTACATACGCGGGCTGCTTCAAACGGTGAGGGACGGCAACGGCGTAGCTTTCGTGAAGTTCTCCTATGACGGGAATGGCTTCAACTATGTCGAAGGCACCGGCGAGCACCTCATCTTTGGGCCTGAGCCAAACTTTTTAGCCCCCAACAATCCAAACATCATGTGCAACGTGCCCGGCCATACGGACCAAGACTGGATACAGTATCACATTTGGCAGCTCAAGCCAATTCTGTACGAGTACGAAGACATAATAATGTGCGTCAAAACGGGCATGTTCGGCCCATGGGGCGAACAGCACTCCTCGACTGTTGCCCGAAACCGGGCAGAGTACAAGAAGCTTATTGACGCTTACCTTGACGCAGTCCCCGATTCGCGCATACTCCTAACCCACGTGGGCGGGTTCATGGCGTGGTACAATTTGACATACGGAACAAACTACACCTTTACCAACATAGACACCATGCCGCCGCCTGCAAGAGGCACGCCAGAGGCTCGCATAGGGTTTTTCGACGACAGTTATGCGGCCAACTGGGATGAAAACGGCTCGCTCTCAGAGACCGGCGGCTCGTCCGGTACCTTCAACCGCTACAGGAATTTGACCGTGATCAAAAACCAGAACACGATTTATCAAGGCGAAGGCGGGATCGGCAACAATGTTTACGGCACACTGCCTGGCGCCATCATCGAAGCCTTTGATTTCAGGACAACTGTTTTGAACATGAGGCACGGCGCCTACCAGCGCTGGAACGATGTTGTCTACAACGAAGCGAACATCGGAAAGTCGGTAACGTTCCCGGCGTCAAGCTCGACGTCTCAGCCATACACGGGCCCGACAAAGACGGCATACTTCGACCCGGTCTACGACGGCAAAACCGGGCTGGAGTACATGCGCGACAGGCTGGGCTACAGGCTGCTTCTGCGCGAGGCTTGCGCAAGCGAATGGGCAGAGCAAAACGGCGTACTGAACTTTGAAGGGAAGATACAAAACGTAGGCTTTGGCAACGTAGTGAACAGGAAAAACGTGGCGGTAGTCCTGGCAGCCAAGGATGGCTCGGGCACATACACAGCGCTTACGGACCTTGACGCGAGAGACTGGCTGAACGCTGCGAACGGCAACACCAGGGCAGACAACGTCGAATCATGGCGCGATTTGAACTTCTCAGTCGACATGAGTGAATTCGGCGAGGTGCCTACCGGCGAGTACGACATCTACCTGAAGCTTAACGACCCGAAAGAAACCAGCGCCAACAAGCGCTGCATACAGTTCGCGAACCACGATATCTGGAACGCAGAACTTGGCGCAAACTTGATCGGGCAGACGACGGTTATATACGACAAGGTCATAGTCAGCACAGGCACAGACACAGTGAGTTACATAAGCGGCGACGTAGAATACACCGTGTCGCTTGAAAACGCCAAGGACGTGCTGGCTGTGGAGCTTGAGTTCGTAATAGACGGCGACATGCTGGCAGGCAAAAACCTCATAGGGCTTTCCGGGTTTGGCAACATGAACAACATCCTCTGGGTGCATGCCGGCGACAACAACTGGAAGGGCACAGTGACACTGGCGCTGCCTTCCGGAACCACGAAGGGTTTGACGTCCCAGGCACCTGTGGACATCGCGAAATTCATATTCACGCCCAAAGGGTTTGGCAACGCTGCCATGACTCTGACATCCGCTAGGGTCGTAGGCTTGCTGGACGACACGACAAAATACGTTGGATCCATAATAGTAAACGGCACAGCCACCACGATAATAGCAAAGTCGAAGTACGACCTGAACAGGGACGGCGTAGTTGACGCATTGGACCTCGGCATCATGCTGCTGTACTGCGGCTTCATCAGCGACCTGCCTGAATGGGCGACCCAGGTCAAAGTAAACGACGCATGGGGCAACGGCGTCACCGCAAGCATGTGCGACGTGAACGACGATGGCATCATCGACATGCTCGACCTGCTCGACTTGTTCATCCACTACACCAAGTAAGTGACAAAAGGGGACAGTTCTTGTGTCACGCTACAAGAACCGCCCCTCTGTCCGCAACGCGAAAAGCTGCCGTCAACCGGGCAGCTTTTCGCGTGTGCCGGGTTTCAGGTTGAGTATCAGGACCGAAAGAAAAATAAGCGCTATGCCGGTTATTTTTATCAGCGACAGTTCCTCGCTGTACACTAAAAACCCCGCCACCGAGGCAGTCAGCGGCTCGAAGAAGGCCAGCGTTGAAACCCTGCTGGGTTCCAATTTCCCAAGGCCTTTCATGTAGCAGACAGATGGGAGCAGCGTCATAAGCAGCCCGAGAACAAGGCAAAGGGCAATGTTTGAAGCATTTTCGCCAAACATGCCTATCACATGGCCGAAATTGCACAAAGGGAGCAAGCAAACGCTGGCCATGCCGTAAGTGTACGCAGTGACTGTGAGCGGGCTGTATTTTTGCACCGTCGCCTTTCCAAAAATAGTGTAAAGCGAATAGCATAACGCCGAGAGAAGCCCCATGCCGACGCCGATGAAAGAGATGTCGCCTTTGTCAAAAAAGCCAACCGTCATAACGCAGCCGGCAAAAGCAGTGATAAGCGCACCGAATTTTCGCATGGTAATCTTTTCTTTAAAAAACAGAGCTGACATCAGCATTACATAATAGGGCGCCGTATTTAAGAGGATAGCAGCGGCAGACATCGTTATCGTACCAAGTGTATAAAAATAGCACAGAAACCCTAGGGCGATTCCCACGCCTCCCATGCAGGCGAAAACCGGGACGTCCCGCAGGTGGATTTTTGCTTTCCCCCTGTCTGCTAGCAGCAGAAATGCAAATATCCCCACCGAAGCTATCAGGCACCTTGCCGCAGCGACCTCGGCATAAGAGAAACCGGCGGCACCCAGCGGCCGCGTACATGTTCCAATCAGCCCCCAGCACATTGCAGCGAATATGATGAGCAGCTGAGCAGTTTTACTCATTTGCAGACAAACCTCCTTTTGCATATAAATACAATATACCAAAACCAGGCGCGAATGTACAAGGTTTTTTGCTGCAATTTTTCATTGCCGTGTGCAGAGCAATGGACTTTTTGAGGAATTGATGATATCATAATCATTGTTTACGACGATACAGACACAGTACCTGTAAACATACTTGGCGGAGTTACAGTAAAAACGAAAGGAAACAAATATGGTCAGACGGATTTATGTTGAAAAGAAAAAAGGCTTTGACATAGAAGCCAGGGGGCTTTTTGAGGAGCTGAAAGAGAGCCTCGAATTGCCGGGCCTCACCGGGGTTAGGGTGCTAAACAGGTACGACATCGAAGGGATAAGCGAGAAAACCTACGAAAGGGCGAGATGCGAAGTTTTCGCTGAACCGGCGACAGACATAGCGCGCGACGAAATTTTGCCGGGCGATTTGCCGCATTCCGCTTTTGCGGTTTCGTATTTGCCGGGGCAGTTCGATCAGAGGGCGGATTCAACCTGCCAAATACTGCAATTGCTCGAACCAGCCGCAGACATCTTGGCAAGCTGCGCGAAAGTCGTTGCGCTTGAGGGCGATTTGACAGGTGAAGAAGTGCTGGCTGTGAAAAAATACTGCATAAACCCGGTGGACTCTCGGGAGGTTGGGCATGAAAAACCAGGCACGCTGGCAATTGACATCCCCCAGCCGGGCGATATCAAGACCATTGACGGGTTCGCATCATTCACAAGAGACGAACTCTTGGAATTCAAAGAAGCGTCGGGGTTTGCAATGAGCGACGACGACATAGCCTTTGTGCAAGGCTACTTCGCAAGCGAGGAAAAACGCGACCCGACAATAACAGAGCTTCGGGCTATAGACACCTATTGGTCGGACCACTGCAGGCATTCCACTTTCCTGACGCGGCTCACAGACATAGAGTTTGAAGCTGGGGCAGAGCTGGCCAGTGAAGCTTTTGAAGAGTATTTGAAAGTGCGTGGCGAAGTCTACGGCGGCGAGGAAAGGGACATATGCCTGATGGACATAGCCTGCATAGGCGCAAAACACATCAAGAAAAAAGGGCTGCTAAAGGACCTTGACGAGTCGGACGAAGTGAACGCGTGCAGCATAAAAATAGATGTTGATGTCGATGGTGAAAACGAAGACTGGCTACTCATGTTCAAAAATGAGACCCACAACCACCCCACGGAAATAGAGCCCTTCGGCGGCGCTTCCACGTGCCTTGGCGGCGCGATAAGGGATCCGCTTTCGGGAAGGGCATACGTATACCAAGCGATGCGCGTCACCGGGTGCGGCGACCCGAGGACGCCTGTGGCGGACACCTTGCCGGGAAAGCTCCCGCAGAGGAAGATCACCAGGGACGCAGCGGCAGGGTACAGCTCGTATGGGAACCAGATTGGCGCGGCGACGGGGCAAGTAACGGAAATCTACGATGAAGGGTACGTGGCGAAGAGGATGGAGCTTGGCGCAGTGATGGCCGCCGCCCCGGCGGGCAATGTGAAAAGAGGGAAGCCGGTGCCCGGAGACGCCATCATCCTGGTCGGCGGCAGGACAGGCAGGGACGGCTGCGGCGGCGCTACCAGTTCGTCCAAAAGCCACACGGAAGACTCCGCAGCGGATTTCGGGGCTGAAGTCCAGAAGGGCAACCCACTGATAGAAAGAAACATCGTAAGGCTTTTCAGGAGGAAGGAAGCCGCGACGCTGATAAAAAAATGCAACGACTTCGGAGCTGGCGGTGTTTCAGTAGCAGTTGGCGAGCTGGCCGACAGCATCGACGCGAACCTTGACCTCGTACCGGCAAAATACGATGGCCTCGATGGGACAGAGCTGGCAATATCGGAATCCCAGGAGAGGATGGCGGTTGTCGTGTCAGATAGCGACAAGGACGCTTTCATCGCATATGCAGAGGAAGAAAACCTAGAAGCGACGGTGATAGCTAAAGTGACAGACACGGGGCGGTTCCGGATATTTTGGAGGGGCAAACCGATATTCGACATCAGCAGGGCGTTCCTCAATACAAGCGGCGTGACCCAAGAAGCGAAAGTGTCCGTGGCCCCGCCAGCCAGCCTTGACTCAGCAGTCGCACCGCCGAAAGCAGGGCCGCAGGAATTGCTTGCCGACCTGAACTGCTGCAGCCAGAAAGGCCTTGTAGAAATGTTCGACAGCTCTGCCGGGGCTGCGGCTGTCCTCGTGCCGCTTGGTGGCAAACACCAGCTGTCGCCGGCGCTGGGAATGGCAGCGAAAATACCGGTTTTGGGCGGCGAAACAAATACTGCGACACTAATGGCGTACGGCTACAACCACAAAATATCAAAAGCAAGCCCGTTCCACGGCGGGATGTACGCGGTAATCGAGTCCATTACAAAAATTATAGCCATGGGCGGCGACATGTCAAGCATAAGGCTCACCTTCCAGGAATACTTTGAAAAACTGAAAAACCCAGAGAGCTGGGGCAAGCCTTTTGCTGCGCTTTTGGGGGCGCTCAAAGCGCAGCTGGAGCTTGAGGCGCCTTCGATTGGCGGCAAAGACAGCATGTCTGGCACGTTCATGGATTTGAGCGTACCGCCGACACTGGTGTCGTTTGCGGTAAGCGTCACAGATGCAAACAACATAATATCGACGGAATTCAAAAAACCAGGCAGCAAAATTGTCCTTGTCCGATCAGCTTACGACGCAGACGGTGTGCCGTATTTCAGGCAGTACAAGGAAAACATGAAGAAGATATCGCTCCTAACCACCCAAAAACGGATATTGTCAACAAACGCTGTGGGGATGGGCGGAATCTTTATCGCCCTTGTAAAAATGGCCGCCGGCAACGGGATCGGTTTCAAAACCTGCCGCATGGAGGACGAAATGCTGTACAAGCCTGACTGCACAGCACTGGTCCTTGAAATATCAGAAGACGAAAACCTGGAGAGCATGTTTGCCGGGATAAAATACGAAGAACTCGGAGCAACCACAGAAGACGGGAAGATTTCGATTGAAGGGGCGTTGCCAGCCAGACTCGAAGATGCCATCAAGCAATGGACGGCGCCTTTTGAAGATGTTTTCCCGACGAGGATGCCTGAGTTCAAGCACAAAAAGGACAGCACTCCTGTGGAAAACATAGCCTATACCGATAAAAGCAAGGCTTCACCCAAAGTCAAGATCGCAAAGCCGCAGGCGCTAATCACCGTTTTCCAGGGGACGAGCGGCGAATACGACGCTATGACAGCATTTGAAAAAGCCGGAGCAGACGTCCGCCTCCACATACTGCGCAACCTGAACCCAACCATGCTGTCAGATTCAATCGCCGAGCTGGCTGATAAAATCAGGAAGAGCCAGATAGTTATGATCCCCGGAGGCTCCAGTGCCGGCGACGAGCCCGATGGCTCGGGAAAATTCATCGCTGCGGTGTTCAGAGATGAAAGAATAAAGGAAGCCATAGCAGACCTGATGGAAAACAGGGGCGGGCTCATGCTCGGGATATGCAACGGGTTCCAAGCGCTTGTCAGGCTAGGGCTCGTGCCATACGGCAGGATTGTCGAGCCAAACGAGAGAAACCCGGTGCTGGCGCGCAACAAATCGGGCAGAGGCTTGACGTGCATGGTCATGACAAGGGTGTCCTCCGTCTTATCGCCTTGGTTTGCCGGCGTCAATGCAGGGGATGTCCACACAGTCCCTGCATCGCAAAGCGAAGGACGGTTCGCCTGCAGCGAACAGCTGGTTGCCGAACTGATCAAAAACGGGCAAATAGCCGCACAGTACTGCGACTTTGACGGGAACGCGTCCATGGACACACTCTTCAACCCAAACGGCTCAGTCTGCGCAATTGAGGCTGTGACATCTCCGGACGGTAGGATACTGGGAAAAATGGCTCATTCCGAGAGGATAGGGACGAACCTGTACAAGAACCTGCCTGGAAACTACGATCAGAAGGTATTCGAATCTGGTGTGAGGTATTTTGGGTATTAGTGTTGGGAGTTGGCTCGTGATTTATATAATAGGGAAAAGGGTTTTCATTTCC
>JGI24705J35276_12238620_pt1 | contig 29978 bp, 16 predicted proteins | sample TergutNt197P4_FD_35276 | JGI IMG/M metagenome (IMG submission 35276) | reverse complement strand
CATGATGTCGCTGCGCTAATGATGTATTGCCGCTTTGCGGCAACATGATGTAATGTGTCCTTGTCTTTAATGTGTACGAAGTACATACATCATTTCCGCAGGATACATCATGTGCGAAGCACACATCATGTCCCGCAGGGACACATCATTGCCGTTTAGCCTTGCGCAGCAAGGGACGACATAATATAATCCACGGCGGAAATATCAAATTCTTTTTCCATAAGTTTTGATTCGGCAAAATCTTTCATGAAAAGCTTATTATTCAAATCCTCAACAAATCCCGGATCGGAAATACCAAGATTCATTTCGCCGTTTACATAAAGACTGAACTTATCAAAATTGGCGGAACCCACGCACGCCCATCCGTCGTAAATCGCGGCTTTTATATGCGACATCGTCGGATAAAAATAAACTTTTATGCCGTTGGCAAACATAATATTGGCTTTAACGATATTATTTCTGTTCATTATGCCGTTATCGTTTTCTTCGGGAAGAATTACCCTGACATCCACGCCTCTGGCTCTGGCGTTTATAAGCTCCTGAAGAATTCTTACGTCGGAAAAATATGAGTTCTGAACATATATTCTTTTTTTAGCCCTTCTCATGGCTTCAATCTGGGAGTTAAAAATTTCCGCGGAAGAAGGCCTTGTGTATAAAATCCGCATATAATACATGTCTGGCTCTGCGTCTTTTTCATAATCCGTATTTGGCTTGAACACTGCCCTTGCGGCAGCTGCAAAATCACCGCCGGCTCCCGAAAAAGTCCATGACTGTTTAAAATCATCTTTGAACTTTTTAACTATAGGACCTTCAATAGCAAACATCATATCGTGCCAGAAGTACCTGTACTCTTCGCCGAAATTCATGCCTCCGGTATAAGCAAGCCTGTCGTCTACGATAATCATTTTACGGTGATCAACGTACGCCCATGTGTTTAAGCTTGTGCGGATTTTTACTTTCGAACCTTCTTTCAAATATTTTCTTATGTCCGGCATAACGTAATCTTTAGAATACAGCTGCTCTGGCGTCTTTGTCCAGTTAAGCACAGCGTTGATTTCATCAAGCAAAACTCTTACCCTGATTCCTTCGTTTGATCTGGCTTTCAGCTGGTCGGCTATGACTATGCTGTACGGATCGGCTTTAAAAATATACATCCGCACGTCTATTGATTTTTTCGCGTTGGCAAACTGCTCTATCATATCCGGAAAAAAAGCGGTTCCGTCAATAAGTATTCTGGCTCTTCCCTTATATTTTTCTTCGCTTATGTTAAGATCAAGATATCTTTCAAAAGCTTTAATATCCATCATATCGTCTCCTTCATACAGAGGAGGCGCTCCGCCTTCAATATTTTCAATTTGCGGAGAAATCCCCGAATAAAGAGCGTACATAGTTGTTGAAAATAGCCTGTGAATAGACGTAAAAGGCGACTTTACCAAAGCATAAACATGGCTTTTGATAACAAATGAATAAAACAAATTTACGGAAAATCCCAACGGAGAACTTTCTTTCTGAAGCTGGTAATAATCCGGAAGCTGAACCGCGGCGGTAATATCTTTCTCCATATCAACATAGATATAAGGAATAAGAGGAACGGTATCTAACGGCAGGACGAATCTTTTTTCAGCGGGATAACGTTTAACAAGAAGTTTTTTTATTTCTGCATATGTATTTTTTCTTACTGCTCTTTTATTTATTTTATGCTCTACTTCAATATAATCGGGCAGCCTTGAAGGATCGCAAACTTTGACTTCCCCGTCAGAGTCGCGGTATAAAATCACATCCTTTAAACCCGTGAGCACTATAACGCCTTTATTATTTTCCGCGGGAGCTTTGTCAATGATGATTTCTTCGATAGCCTGCTGCAAAATATCTCTTGCGATAACTACTTTCTTTCCTTTGTTTTCAACCTCTTGCGGAATTTTTTGTAGGATGAAAGCTTTTATAACGGCGTTTTTTTTGCTTTGCCTGCTGCCTTTGTCAGGAAGCTGTGCGGAAAGATAAAAATTATCGTCATCGTAACTGTATGACAAGTACAATTTTCCGTCATATACGAAAACTTTTTGCGGATCAAAGGCCGAGTTGTCTATATCGTTGAGGGCCTGCTGCTTTTTATAGATACTATGGCATGCGGTAAAGCCGAAAATAAAGAAAAATATAATAAAAACGACTATTTTGTTTTTCATCATTATCCTGATTATATATAAAAGAACCGCGGACCACAATAGCCCGAGGTTCTAAAAAATGTTTTTTGTAAGCCGGGGCGTGACGACATATATAACGCGCTTGCGTTAAGCGGCTGACATCAGGCTCTTTACCGCTTCCATTGACGAAACCTGCAGCGCTTTTCTTACCTGCTCCCTTGTCGGCGCTTTATCTATCAATATATCAAGCATATAGCCGGTAAGCGAAGCATAAACAGCCTTGGCTCTTTTTGATTGTTTTTCATCTTTAACCACATCGCCGGACGCGCGCATTTCAAAAGTAAATCCGTTTTTCTGAACAGGAATAGATAAATTCAGCAGCAGCGGCTCTATTTCCGACACGGCCTTCGCTACTGTCTGCCTGTCTAAGATATCTTTGATTTTCGACAACAGCTCTTCAGACGGGACAAGATTTTCGGAGACTTTAGACGACGGATAGTATCCGGCGTTAAACAATGAAGCCTCTGCCGTAAGATTGGCATATACTTTGGCTATCGCGTTCGAAGTAAACTTGCCGTTAACGCCGCTTATTATGATATTTTCGCTCAATCCCTGCAGGAAGCCGGCAATTTCCGCTTTCTTTATTTCTTTTTGCTCATCGGCAGAAGTATTATAAGCCGCTATAAGACTGCTTAAATGCGCCCTTGCCGCTTCTAAAGATTTCTTGGCATCAAGAGCGTTTATCAATGTAAACACCGTATCTTCAAAATTATCAATTTCGGAAAACCTGTTTTGTTTCGCAAGACTGCCAAGCAAAGCCGCAACATAAGCAGCCGGAAGGAATTTGCCGTTTATTTCAGCTGCGGCATCCATGTCAGGCGAAACACCAGATACATCCATATTCAAACCTTTCTCTACGGCATTCAAATAACTTCCGTAATAACTTTCTTCAAAAGTTTTTTGCCCTACGGCAAATAAGCCGAAATTAAATCCGCCGAAACGTTTTGAGCCTTTTGCCGGAACTCTGTAGTTTTCGGCAGCGCTGTCAGCTACGACTTCGCCCCACAGCAAACCTATCGGATAATCAACCGAATGAGCGCCGGACATTGCCGAACTTTCAAGCAAATCGGATAAAATAAAATCGGTTTTTATAAAAGTTTCGCCGTTAATTTCTGTTTTAAACCCTTTAAACCCTGAAATATTTTTGTACGGTTCTAAATCCTGAAAAGGAATAACCGGAGTATATCCGAAACGAGAAATAAGTGCCGGTGTCAGAGGTTTCATATTAGGCGATTTCACGGCCACGTTTATAAATAATCCTGATTTTGCCGCGGCATCGGCAATATTTTTTAAAACATCATAGTTTACATTATCTATTTCAAGCGTAAACGAAGTAATACCCGCAGATATCCATTTTGAAATTATTGCGCCGGCATTATCTGTATTTATACCTTTAATGTACATTGATATATCCATATCAGGCATTTTCAGCATGGTCTGCTTAAGCTGTCTTTCAAAAAACATCTGCTGCATAGCCATAATCTTAAAAAAGCTTTTATCAATGTCTATCTTATATTTTTCGATTTCAGCTTCCGCGAAAGAATCAAGCCACGATGAATTTACGGCGTAATAAGCGTCAACTTCGGCTCTTTGCTCCGCGGTAAGCTTTTGGTAAACTTTAACCGCCGCTAAATTTTTTCTTTTTGCAACCTGTTCCTTATTGACAGATTCTCTCTCGTCAACATCAGCTGCCAGCTCTTCGCTTGTTATCACGCCTAAAGCTTCCGGAACAGACATCCAGTCCAAAAGCAGATAATTTCCCGCCGCTAAATGATTTTCGCCGGCAAACAAATCGTACATCGTAAACCCGTTTACGCTCGCGGGTTTCAAAACATCTTCGGCATATTTTTGCAGCGATGTTATTTCGCCTATGCCTGTATCTCCTCTGCTTTTTAGCATGGCGGCAACCGGAAGTTTTTCATTATATACGCCTTTCTTTGCGGTTCTGCTTTCAGCCTTGCGCATTTCGCTTTCAATACCTGCCGATTCGGCAATTCTGCCTGATATTGATTCAACGGTCGTGAGAGATTTATCTTGCGGCAGCCTGTCAACGAAAAGTCTGTCCTTTGACTTTGAAAGATCTAATCCTTGTTCTTTTAGTTTTTCCATTATTACGGAATTTTCAAATACGGCCTCAAACAAATGCGCCTTTGCTTTTTCGTTTACAACCGCGGTACTTACATTATAAATAAAAGGAACAGAGTACCGTAAATTATAAAAAATGCCTCGCTCTGTTTTAACCGCATTTAATGCGACTCTTACGTCAATATCTCTTCCGCCCACGTTAATTTTGAAAGTAAACAGCACATCATCGGAATTAATATAATTCGCAGCGGTTACCGCAAAAGATTTAGCGCCGTAAGAACCCATATACGCAATCAAATCCGCGCCGGACGCGGCGTTTTCAATGTCAAAAACAAAAACTCTTTCTTTTGATTTCAAATATTCCGGAGCATTCGCTTTCTTAACAACGGTTTTCTGCATAGCAAAAGGAGTTTTGCTAAAAACTCTCGCCGCTATAGAAGCCTTTCCCGCAGCTTCCTTATATACGGCTGCTTTTTCAATATCATAATAAACAAAATCCAAAAACATTTTCATGGCTTCAAATTGATACGAGTCCTGCGGTACTCTTAACGAAAGAGCGTCAATAATGCTTTTTTTCTCTGCGCCTTTGGCGCTATTTTTTATAATATTAAGCAGCTCTTTTCTTATAGCAGACTTATTCTCTGAATTTTCAAGCAAAGCTGTTACTTTTATCCATACTGAAGAATGAATTTCTGTTAAATTATCAGGTTCCATAATGCTATTCACAAGCTTTTTAGCAGATAAGACGGCAATATCTTTTCTGTTTTCCATTTCCGGAAACAAAACTGCCGAGACTTCATTCTCAATCTGTTCGATGCTTCTTCTTTCCATCTCTTCTCTTGCGGCTTTTGCCGCAAATTCCATGAGTTTTGCCTGATCCGGATTTATCTGACGCAAAAGCCTGTGATGTTTTTCATAATCAAACGCGGAACCGATAAGATTTTCTTGCAAAAGTTCGGTAGCTTCATGGGAAGCCACCTGCTTTAGGTAGAAAGCTCTTTCCGCATAGTTCATACCCTCCATAGCTCTTAAAAATACTTCACTCACATATAGTTTAGCCTTTCCGCTAAATTCTTTAGAACCGTCAGGCATATCCGTAGAAATTTCATCCGTAACTCCAAGATACGCCATTAAATAACTGCCTTTTGAACGCGCAAGTCCTTCGGAATTGGGAATAATAAACTCATAATCATAACCTTGATATTTAGGGTCACCGTCAGCCAAAGAGCTCCTAACAATATCCAATGTGTTCTCAACTTCAGACTTAAGTATCCGCTGATTAACGTCAAAAAACAATCCTTCTGCAGTTTTTTCTACAATTCCGCTGCCAAGAAGGCTAAATAAAGGCGAACCAAAAAGCTCCTGAACTTTCGCGCCCAAAGCGCGTACCGACATATACACAGACCCTCTCAAGCTCTCATTAAGCTTATTGCCCTTTGAATCTGTAAAGTACGATATATTCAAATCCTGCTGGGCATTAATAAATTCTGCGACAGCGTTATCAATTGTTTCTTTATCGCCGCTGAAAGTCATTAACACGGATGAAGACTCTGACTCGCTTTCCGCCGTCACTATTTGCATTCCGGACACGGTGTCGTTGCCGAGGATGCCGGTCAAAAATTTTTCCGCATAAGATACCCATGTTTCAAAATTTTCCTGAAAATTTCCTTTGTAGTCCGTAATTTTAAACTGATAAATTACTTTTCCTTTTTCTCTGTTAAACTCAAGAATTTTTTCAAAACTTACAAAACCGCCGGAAAGAGCGCTGTCGCTTAAAACATAATAAAGTTCCGATATGGTTTTTAATCCGTGGGAATGCGCGTAAACCGAGAGTATATCATCCGCAATACCGGACAGTTCGGAAGGCTTTTGCATATTGCCGATTGTTCCGCTTCCGAGCTTTGCGAGCATTTTTGCCCTTAAAGTGTGCAGCGAATTTTCCGCGACTCCGGTCCAAACCGGTTTTTCCGCTTTAACGGCGCAATATACGCATCCGGGCTTCAAAGGCTCGTAAAGATTTTCTATCGGAACGCCGTTTTCATCCGCCAGCGTCATGTCCGCGTCAGCCGATAATCTGGCTGATGAAAGCGCGTCATATCCGTTTGCGTCAGCGTTGGATCTGACAATATACGTCATACCGTCTTTTACTATCCTTATCCTTTTATATCCGGAAATTTTGGCGCGCACTTTTTCGAAGTTTTCGCTAAAATCGCCGTCAAGGACAATATTATCCGAGAAAAAGAAAAATGATTTTTCAGCATCATAATCGCTCCCTGTATATTGGCCGTCGAAAAGATGTTTAACGGCAACCTGTATTTCAAAAATTCCGTCAGCGTATTTTTGCCCGTCCTTATTTTTATGAGTAACTTCCTTGCCGATTTTATATATCCAGTGCGGACTCGGAAATTTTACTGCAGAATCAACTCTAAGCCCGGACTGCTCTCTTTCGTATTCTTCTTTGGTATATAAAATAAGTTCTCCGATTTGTTTGCCCATGTATGTGTATGCGATCTTCTTTCTTGCAAATCCTTTTCCTATCACGGGGTCAAAACCTTTGTCGCGCAGTTTAAAACTGCCGGACTCTTTGAAAAAATGCTCAATTTTATCCCAAGCTTTATCCTTTTCGGCCGCGTTTACTATTACGTGTAATCCCAAAATATCCGGAGTAGCGTTGTCTTCGGAACGTCTTGACGAGCCGTCTTTTTCGAAAATGCTGTAAATGCTTTTAACCCTTGAGTGCATTTCTGCGCTTTTTACATCGTATAAAGCCTCCGACAATTGACTTTCCAACAGTTTTAAAACTTCGGCAAGATTGTCATATGGCCGCCCGGCGCGTTCCTCAAGTTTTCTCCAAGCCTCATTAAATTCCTTTTTTTGCGTTTCGGCAAAAACGGCATTTCTCATTTCTTCAAATATAAAATTCGCGTTCAATCTTCTTGCAAGCGGAATATATACCGTGAAGAAGGTTGCTTTTAAGTCATAAGACGCTCTTTTTTCGGCATTGATAAGTTCATGAAGCTTGTCAACAAATATAGCCGTCATATGGTCAGGATTGCCGGCTATCCTGATAATTTCATTCATATAATTAAGCAGCGTAAAATCGCCGGCAAGCTCTTTATACTGCGGCATGCCGCGCACGGTTTTTATTTTTCTGATTACCTCAAATATTCCGGTAAAATGCTGTTCCCATTCCTTGCCGAATAATTCCCTGCAGAATAATTCTGCCGATTTTTCAGAATTTCCCATACCGGCAAACATAATCCCCAGAGCCGTATCCGTGTCAAAATTATTTTTCCGGGAAGTCCAAAAATCATATCTTTCAAGCTTTTCAATGATCTGCCTGTACTCGCGCGCGCTGACTCTTTGACGTATAAAGGCATTGGCAGCAATAAGCGCTTTGTTTTCGGGTTTAAGTTCTTCGATTATTCTATCTTTTCCCAGATTCCTTACAAAATCAAAAAAATGCTTTATAATTTTTATACTTTCTTTTTCAGCCGCGCTCATATTAGTCCATGTAGAAGAATTTCCCTCAGCCACTTTTATCTGTCTGGCAAGAGAAATTGTCCTCCATGCTTCTATCAGCTTTGTTACATGTTCGTTCGAATACGAATACGGAATCAAATTTCTTTTATGCATATATTCAATTAATTTATCGGTTTGCTTAGGCAAACTATTAATATCTATATCAGCTCCGTTTCGAATAATCAATTCTTTAAGAACGGATTCCAAAGCTCTCAAAACCCAGCGGTAGTCATATTGCGAATTATTTTGTTCATCAAAAGCGGAAGCGTAATAATTGTCAAAAAATGTGAGCATATTTGTGTCGCCGGGCTTACTGTCTATTAAAAAATTACCGCTATTCAATATTGAATAGTAAACATCCGACACATCGCGAATACTCGAAAGCAATTCCTTAAATTTTTCCTTTGCCTGCTCTTCGTTTATGCCGGCAATATACTTTTCAAAAACAGTCTCGCCCGCGCCTTTTTTTCTTTCTCTTATTTGCTCGAAATCAAAAACCGCGGCAACCCCTCTTTCATCGTTGTCGCTGATATTGATCTGCGTAAAAGTCGGATTTATACCGTCCTCTCCAAGATAATTTAAGTTATATCCGTTAGATAAATAAGGAGTTATACCGGTAAGCGACAATGCATAATGATAGGATGGTATCAGCACATCTTTCAAAGAAAGCATTATCTGCCTGTCGATAAAGATAACGTCATAATAAATATCTGATTCGCTGGTTACGCTGCCTTTTACGAGCGATCCGCCTATGACTATAGAATAATCTTTGTCAGTCACAGTATAATTTTCAGATTTCAAAAAATCCTTTACAAGATCATCGACTTCAGCCATTATCGCTTTTATTTTTTCTTTATATTTTGCCGCGGCATCCGTTTCTTGCGCAAGCGCGGCTCTGTCAAACTCCTTTCTTGCGTCTTCCACGGCTTTTGTTAACTCTTTATTATTTATCCTTTCTTGAATATTTTTTTTATCTTCTTCGGTAAGAGCGGTCAAATCAACTTCAGCATAAGAGTTTCTTGTCAAACAGTTGATATTTAAAGCTTTGCACACGTCCCTGAGCAGCTCCATCTGTTTTCTGGTAACCGCCTGATCATCTTCTTTTTGTGAAAAATTAACGACAATTTTAGTATAGCCGTTCAGATACGCATGGAGGGCAATCAGCCATGGCTGATCCCACTTTTTATATTCTTCTTCTTTAAGTTCAAATACGGTATTACGCTCCTGCGGGGTATACTGTTCTTTAATTTCACGGCATATGACGGGAATTGAAGTTTGCAGGTTTTTATCGTCGGGGTTAGCGGTGTATATAGCATAAATCAGCGGTATCAGTGAGCTTGCCAGCTCCGGGTATTTAGTTTGCGTTTGAATAAGCATTTCTAAAAATGTTGCTTTTACCGAAATCCCGTCTTTGTCAGAATTAAAAAGCCTTGCCAATTTTTCAAAAGGCTCGTATTTTTTTTCATAAATAAGCAGTATCAGGGCATGGTAAACATACTTTGACAAAACGCCGTTCTTGATGCCGTTGATAATGATACGTCCTGCGGCTTCTGGATTTGCAATGATATAATCTTTCATATAATGATCAAAATTAAAATCGGAATCTACCATCTCTTTTTTATCGCTTGATATCACGGCGTGTTTTAAGTCAAAAATAGCAATAGGAGTTACCGAAGCGGCATTTTCCATATTAAAAAGTCTCGCATAGGCGGCAAACAGCGATCCTGTCTTTTGGGTATCTTCAATCAGAATTACATGTTTGCCGGGAATAGACTTTTTTCCGTTAACCGAAAATTCTTTGTCGATGTCAAAATCATCTGAAATTTCAAACCGGTTTTTTAGATCAACAACCGGTTTTTCACGCAAAAATACCCCGGTGTCCATATAAGCATCCTGATTAATATACACTACCGTAATGCCGAGTTCTTTCGCAATTGATTCCGCTATTGGCTGGATTATGTGCTGCGGAGTAGTTTTTCTGAAAGCTATAATAAAATCATCGTAATTTGATATTCCCCGCTCTTCTTTCTGCTTTTCAATCTCTTTTTTTAATCTTTCTTCATATCTTTTCAGGGTTTCGTAATCTCCGATTCTTATTTTAAGCAAATCTTGCATTAACGGCTGATTCATATCCTGAAAAGAAGAAACTCTTTCAAGCGCGATTACTTCTTCATGCTTTCCTAAATATTCAATATGGGTATCTTTCGCAAACGACAGCAGTTGTTTTTGCTGTAACGCTAAATTCTGCCTTCTTGTTTGCGACAAGAATGTTACGAAATGAGAAGATTGAAGATATTTATGAAAATTATGCGAAATTCTTGATTCTTCGGTCAGATTTTCACTTCTTAAATACTTCCCAAAGCTTTCATAAATCGGTGTATCTTTTCCATATAATGCCGCTGTTTCAAAACTTTCATGCTGGAGAAGAGCATTTATATATCCTGCCGCTATCTGCCCGCCTTCCGGAAGAGCCGAAAGTTTAAGCAGTTTATCCATAAGAGCGGTATGTACATAAAGCTCTGCCTCATCATCGGATATTTTATTCAGCGCGGCAAAACACCAGCCGTCGTCATTCACAAGAAGAGGCGCATCGCTTATCCTTATCGACACTTTCGACTGCGGCAGATGTAACTCGGCGGATTCTTTCAAAGCATTGATTAAAGCCGTGTAATTAGATACATTCGAGAGAATATTGCTTCTAAACAAACCTAAAACAAATTTCTGCAGTTCTAAAGGATTGCCTAAAAAGAACTTCTCAATATCAAATTCTCCGGATTTAAGCTGATCCTGCAACGTTTTTCTTTCATATTCTCCGGCAGAAAGAATTATATTAAGTACCTGAGAGCAAGCGGTGTTTGTAAAATCCCATCCGGACGCATTTATTATTTTTTTTACCGTTTCTGCCGTAAATTCGCCTAAAACGCTTAAATTAGTTTCTCCGACAGAAGATGCGGCATTGTCTGCGGGATCTTTCATATTGCGGGTAACCGAACCCGTATTTCCGTTAATGTCCGTATAAACAATAGATGCCATTCCTGATTCGGCATCATAAAAAACATTCGCTTCCGTTATTTTTATGCCTTTCTTTTCTCTTTCTGATTCGGATTCTGAATAATACCTTCCTAACACAAACGCTTTCACTTCGTCTCTAATATCCGGTGACGACAAATCAAAACTGTCGGCGTTGGCAGCTAAAGAGTTTAACACTCTCGTAACCATATCCGCCGGAGCCGAATTATTAAAAATATCTACCGGTATTGCCGAATTTTCCGCATTCGACAGCAGCTTTGCGTATTCAAGATATTTGAAGGAATAATCTTTTCCGGGGGTGGTGATTTTTGGCGTAAAAGTTACATTGTTTATGCGCTGTTTGTTGAGGATATCGTTAATGCCGTCGGTATGGAAACCTCCGGCGACAATGACCTTGACTTTAGATTTTGCGGAGATTTCAAAAACGGCTTTTGCGTTGGACGCCGCGCCGAAATGTGAATCAGGATATGTTCTTTCGGGCGCTTTCAAGTTTCCGAGCATCTTCTTTATGAATATTTCATTTCTTTGTAAATTGGTATCGTTAAAATCTTCGGCGCTTCTTTCAATAGCAGAAAGCGATGCAAGGGTACCCCCCCCCATGGCATATTGCGACACAAGCGTCTTAAATCTTAGAAGATTATCTTGGTAATACTTGTATTCGTCGACGGTAGCGGATGCAGTTAAAACATTTTTGTATATGTCAAAAAAACGCGACATAAAAATTATGTTTGCGGAGTTTGCATCCGTGGAAAGTTTAGAGAATAAATCCCTTAGCAGGTTGCCTTCTTCATTAATAAATTCGATGCGGTTAAGTTTATCCGACAGAGCTATTGAAACTATAAATTTGTTCAGTTCCGGATATTTGTCCAGACGCATTGTTTCCCTGTTTTGGTAAAGATACGACATAAGCGTCTGCCTGTCTTTTAAATTGTTTGACAAAGTCAACAACTCGGAATACTGTTTATAACTTAAGTTGTTTTTCAAATTTGAAAACAGCTCGTTCATTTGAGACTGAAGCTTTTTTTGGCTAACGTTTACAACCGAACCGCTTGTGAGAATATAAAGAGATATATTAGGGTAGTCATTTATATCTATGCCGTTTTTAGAGCTTTCCTTTCTCACAAAATCAAAATAATTGCTGTCGGACATTGAACCGGCACGGTATTTTTGATAAGCTTGAAATAATTTTTTTTGTTCCGAGGTAAAATATTTATTTCTCAGGGTGGCAAGCCTTTCTTCAAGGGAGTAAAGGCGGTTTGATATTTCGGTTCTCTGCTCTATTAACTCTGCAAAAAGAATCAGGTTCCTGTCAAAAATTTGTTTGTCTTCGACTGCATTTATCTTCTTGCCATGTTTTGCCGCGAAGTATTCAGCGCCGCTTATATTGCCGCTGTTAAATAAAGCGTCTATGAATACATCCCCGCTCTTTTTACCTAAACTTGAATAAACCCATTCGAAGTCGCTGTTTTCGGAAGCGCCTTCAATGTAAAGTTCAAAATTCGGATAGCTTGAATTAAGTTTTTCCAGCAGAGAAAAGATTTTGTTTTGCGCTTCAGGGTGAAAATGAAGATCTTGGATATTAAAAACGGATACCGGGCTGTTTTTAAAAGACGCTTCCGTGACCGAAGCAACGGAATTTATGCCTTCAGCCGTAAAAACCGAAGGCGGCGCGGAAAAACCGCGCGCCGGAAAAGACGAGACAGCCATCGAAACAGCGATTGTAAATGTAAATAATTTTTTCAACATTTTTTTATCCGAAAAATAAAAGCAATTACGAACCGTCCAAAATGGCAGCAAGCGTTTCCATAAGCAAGGAACCGTTGTTTTTCTTTCTTATTTTCAGCATTTCAATCTTTTAACTTCTCGCAAAGAGTCGAGTTTTCATCATTCGCATACAACTGCAAAAACGGAATATAAATAATTTTATAACTATTAGCCGGCGTTGCTAAACTTTTCATATAATTTACGGCGCCGTTTAAGTTGCTGCCAAATTCTGATTTCAACTTAGACACAATTAATTGCGCGTCCGCTTCCGTCGGCACGGAATATAGCGATATATAGGCGCTGCGCCGGTACTTTGTCAGCCTCCTTATATTTTCGCCTAAAAAGTCATTGTCAACTCCTACGTTAATTTCAAACACATTAGGTCTAGTATAATTAGGGCTGTCTGTCAATTTCGGCGATCTGATTTCCGTGAGACCTCCGCCGGATTCAGGCCTTGGAGGCCACTGACCGCTGCCGGGCTGCCACCACCAAATTTCCTGCACTCTGTCATTTCCTGACGCTATATTACGATAAACTTGCGCGACAGCCCATATATTATCCGGAGGATAGATTACTTCACCGGCAGTATATCCGCTGGAAGGTATTGTCTGCTCTTGAGGCAAAACGGCATCAGAAGGAAAAGCGCTTACTTCTATCCTGCTAACCTCAACAGCAGTAATATTAGTAAAAAAATTGTCAGAGGGCCTGCTCCACCCGTTTTGCCATACCACACTTATATTTCCCGAACTATAAAATCTCAATGAATGAGGTTTCCATTCATCCGATAAAGCGGCCGCATTACCGCCTTCAGGCAGAGCGCCGGTATCTAACGGAATCGTATAGCCTGTGTGCTTCTGATACCTTACTTTCCCATCCATACCTGGGTCATAAGGAGCATTCTTTCGCGTTTCGGTATAATGCGGATAAATAATTCTGCCTTGATAAGGACTCCAAGCTGTGCCGTTAGGAATTGCATTGACCTTGTTAATATATGGAAACAGTACCGGGTCTGGAGCGGTCGGGTATGCTGCGGCTCTTTGTAACAGCTGATCAAAAGTAAGCTGTAAAAATGCGTCATAAGTTCCACTAGAAACAAATTTACGGTTGTTATCACTGCTGGGATTATATGTGTAATGAAAATATCCATCCACCGTCATCCCGGACACCGTCTGTGTATTTAATTTGGCATATCGCTTTCCGTCAGCATGAAGCACATGGGCGTCACCGTCAATAATGCCTATTTCATGGGTCATTTGATGTAATCTTTGCTGAATTCCGTCAAGGTTATAGCTCATTACGCCATCGTTCATTGTACCGGATCTTAGATAAATTCCTTCACCAGGTGGGAGATATATATCAATGTCAGGCTTCCAACTGACATCAGAGGCGGTATTGTGCCAAGCGTCCCAATTTGCAGGTACATAAGCCTTCCTTGTAAAAGAGTTTACAGTGTCAGAGTCATATCCCACCACCGTGCCGCCTTTCACACTTTCACCGGAATAATATCCTAAATAGTTGTTAGGGGTTGGATCATAAAATTTAACGCTGCTCTTTATCGGAATCCTAATCGTTCCATCTTCTCCTTCCGCATAATTTTCATAAAAATACGGGCGCGGACCGACATCGGCCGACGAACTGTTAACGAAATAAACCGTAAATCCTCCGCTGTCAGTGCCGATATTCCGAAAATAGCCTGCCGTAGGATAATTTCTTCTTTGCACTTTAAGCTTTTCGACATATCTCAAAGCATGGTCAAGCCTGTTAGCGTGTTCCAAATAGCTGTATCTTATTCTGTAAGCGCCTGTAAAAAAAGATATGCCGCCTAACATTGCGATAGACAGCACTAACATGGCAACCATAACTTCAATTAATGTCATGCCTCTTTGCGTTTTCATAACAATCCCCTTTTCCTATCAAAGACAAAAAGTTGTTCGCTGTTTATTCGTAATTTGTCATTCCCCGATTACGAATCTCGGGAGCAGTCTTAATTCGTAATTGCCGTGTCCGGCTCTATATCAAAAACGATATCTCCGTTTTGGTCTGTAATCTTCACGTTTTTAAAGTTGAACGCATACTTTTTCGAATACTCTTTAGTTCCGTCGGCTATCATGTTACGGATAAAATCTATTCCTTTTTCGTCCGCAGTGCCGGAAACCGTCAAATATAAAACGCCGTCTTTTACGTCATAGTATCTTAGCTGCAGCATTGAAATCAGCGCGCCGAGAAATGGATTGGCTCTGGCAGCCATATTAATCTGACCAACTATCATTCTGCCTACAAATTCGCCTTCGGTTATATCGCGTCTGTCTTCTATAACGGCTTCCGCGGTTTCATGCCCTTCTATTTCAAACAAACTTCTGCTTTGGTAATCGCCTCTTGATATGCGCATGTAAAGATAGCTTTTTATATCGTCAATATTTTGCAGTATTCTAAACAAAACGCTTTTGTCCGGGCTGTACGCGTTTACCACCATATATTTGATATCGGCATCGGTGCTGAGCGTAACTCTCGTAATCGCCATTATGGCAGTCTGCATCTTTTGTACCGCGTCATTTACTTGTTTCTGGTCATTTGAAGTAAGACCTTCAAGCGGCATATCAAGATACAACGTCCTGCCGGCTATAAACGCTTCGCTTTCGGCTCCGCACTCTTTTTTTACAAGCGCTTTCAAAGAATCAATAATATTGTCTTTCGGATAACTTACCCCGCCGCAGCCGCACAACGAAAAAAGCAAAATAAATATAATAAATTTTCGCATAATATTAATCTTTGCTCTTGCTTACATTCTGCGCAGCGGAATTAGCGGAATCTCCGGTTTCTATTTTACCGACAGTTTCGGATTCAGAGAGTTTTCTTTTTTTCCCGAGTTTCTCAAAAGCTTCTTCAAGGCCGTCAAAATCCATGTCTTTTTCAACTATAAGTCTTTGCGCGACGGCGTCAACCACATCCCAATTTTGCATTAAAAGCTCTTCGGTTTTTGCCATACACATGTTCATTAACGCTACGGTTTCATTGTTAAGCTTCTCTTTTAGACTGGAGGACATTTCCTCTTTAGGAATTACCGAAAAATCTCCGACTAAACCGCTTATTCCCATTCCCAGCTGCCAAACCATAGTATTGGCTACCGCCATTGCCCTTTTAAAATCTCCGGAAACGCCGGTGGTAGTCGTATTGTATTTAATTTTTTCAGCGCCGTATCCCGCGAGCGAAACAACAATGTCCGCCAAAAGTTTTTCCCTGTTGTAGCTGTGCAGCTCTTCTCTCGGATGAGGAGCTACAAGACCAAGCGAACCGACATGCGATTTAACGGTAATTTTAAACACGTCATCCGTAGGATGGATTAAATACATCGCTACCGCATGGCCGGCCTCATGATAGGCGGTCTGTTCAAGCTCTTTCGGCGTCATTTCAAGATGAGTTTCCAAGCCGAGCTCTATTCTGTCCATAGCTTGGGAAATATCATCCATTTCAACAGCGTTCTTACTTTTTCTGGTAGCTATAAGAGCCGCCTCTTTTATTATATTTTCTATGTCGGCAGGCGATTTATAAACGGCCTTTCTGGCCAGCCTGCCGATTTTCACGTCTTGTCCAACGTTTACTTTTCCAAGATAAAATTCAAACAGCTGTTCTCTTTCTTTAAGATTCGGAAGCGTTATATTTATTTTCCTGTCAAATCTCCCCGGCCTTAAAAGAGCTTTGTCTAAAACGCTTTCGTTGGCGTTTGTCGCGGCAATAACTATAACATTGCTTCCCTGGCTTTCCAAGCCGTCCATTTCGACAAGAAGCTGGTTTTGCGTGCTGTTGGTTTCTTCGCCGCCGCCCATATAAGAAAAAGTCCTGCCTCTTCCTATAACTTCTATTTCATCTATAAAAATGATGCACGCGCCGTCCGTATAAGCGTAGTCTCTGGCTTGTTTAAACAGGTTGCGCACTCTGCCCGCCCCGACGCCCACAAAGACTTCCACGAATTCGCTGCCGGCCATGGATATAAAAGGGATACCGCTCTCGGTAGCTATGGCTTTGGCAAGCAAAGTTTTTCCCGTTCCGGGAGGCCCCATAAGAAGAATGCCTTTAACAATCTTGCCGCCGATTTTTTGAACCTGCTTCCTGTCTTTTATAAGCTGAACAACTTCCATTGCTTCTTTTTTCGCGCCTTCAAGGCCTATAACTTCATTAAAAGTTACCTTGACATTATCGCTTTTAATTCTGCTTTTTTTGACTTTGCTAAACCCTCCGCCGCGGAAAAATGTAACATACATAAACACAAAAGCCGCCGCACTTCCAAAAGCAAGAATAAGCTGCATAGGCATTTGAGCTAAAGTCAGCGTCCGATAAAACGATTCAAGTTTGCTCATGCCGTAAATAGCAAGGAGAATCAAAACAAAAATTATGCTTCCTATTATCACCCATATTTTATTATTCTGAACAAACATCTTAAACTTTCGAAACATTTCATACCTCTCAATATATTTAATACTTATTTATCTTTATATTATAGCTTTAAAACACTTCGCTTTCAAGAAAAAATCATGTATTTCACATTGATTTTTCAAAAGGTTTTTAATAGACATTTACGAATAAAAAATGCCTTATAAAATAAAAAAAGAGTGAAGTGCGGTGTTTGAAATATATTATTAATGAGTTTTCGCAAAAACTCATTAATTGCACTTTTCAATTTCCACTTTTCACTCTGATGTTATAAAGGATTAAACAGGTATTTCTTATCTACCAATCCTTCGTCAATCCATTTTTTTATCTGCCCGGCGGTAGGTTCTATCACCGGATCATATTCTACAACATGCCCGTTATCATCGGTTTTCAAAACATATCCCGCAAACTCTTCAACTTTTTCAAATACCTTTCCGAGGCTGCTTTGCGTTTCAAAATCTTTCAGCGTAAGAACTACGCCGCTGCCGCTTTCATCGGTGCAGCGCACCAAAGTTGTCATCTCGGTAGGAAAAGTCGGACCGTTTCCAAGCTGCAGCACAAGCTCTTGTCTTTCATTTTTTAAAACCGTTACCTGATTTGTTCTTACGTTCCAAATGCCTACAAGCTGTCCTTCAAAGTAAAGATGCTTGCTTATAACTTCATCGTTAAACGTCGTATATAGCGTTTTGCCGTCAACGGCATACCATGTAGTTTCTTGGCTTTGTCTGTCAAAAGTGGCAATAAGCTTAGAGCCCATCCATAAAAAGTCGTGAATTACCGCGCCAAAAGCATTTTTAGTAACAGTCTGTCTCCCGTTTACGTCAAAATATGTTATGCTGCCTGTTCTCGGATCTATCACGCTTTCAAGAACATAATTTTCTTTATCGTCATATTTGTAATTATATCTGGCTATAACAAGCCCGTCTTTATCGGTCGCGTGCGTAACATTGCCGTTCTCATCAAAATAAGTCGTATTGCCGTAGACGTCTATTTTTTCCGTCAATCTGTTTTTATCATCGTAAATATATTTTCCTACTCTGTTGCCTTCATAATCAATATCATACGTCGCTAATCCGGTATTTTTATCAAAAACCGTCATACCTTGCGTCATTTCATTAACGATTCTGTCAATTCCTTTTCCATATTTACCATAGTAATATGTAGCGGTAAGATTTCTTTCGTTGTCATATGTCGCTACAACTTTACCACCAAAACCAAGCTCCTGATAAGATAATACCTCATCGAACTCATTTCTAACTTCTACCATATTTGTCCCTTTAATAACTCTTGAGACGCTGGTTAAGTTTCCTTCGTTATCTGCCGTCTTTGTAACGCTGCCCAGCGTAAAGCTAAGCTTGCCGTCTTTACTATAGCTTGCCGCAAGCTTGCCGGTCGGAGTAAAACAAAGGCGGTTTCCTGACGAATCCGTGGCTATAAGCGGCCTGTTTGTCAATATATCAAAATTTCTGTTCGGCGGTGAATAAAATTTTAAACTGTCCACCGCTCTGCCTTCAGGTCCGATAGCGTACGGGTCGTTTTTGGGCATAGGAAGAAAACTTGCGTTTAAAGTCCCCGCAATAAAAAACATTGATAATAATATTAAATTTATTTTCTTCATGTTTGCCCTCCCGCTGTATAAAGTTATACAAATTCGGGCTAAAAACCGAATAAAAAACATGTGAATTTTTTGTAAATTAAAAACTTTGTTTATTTTTCAGCAAGTTTTATAAAACTATTATAAATTAGGAAATCCCATATTAACAACTTCTATGCGCAGCCTGACCGGCTGATCGTCAATCGTTGGCTCATCTTGCAGGGGATCATACATCTTTCCGAATACAGTCACAGTTTTGCCAAGATTTTTCAAAAGATCGTCTGTCAGAGGGCCGAAAAGAATATAAAACAAACCGTTTTCTCCTGCGAGAAATACGGTTTTTTCATCGGCTGATTGTTTTATAACCCCTTTTACTTTTATCATGATTTCAGTTCTTACGTGTTGTTTAGGATCATTATATTTATGTCTCATATATTTTGTTATAAATATGGGGCCGACAGCGACTAAAACAGCAAGAGTAGCGATAATAATTCCAAAGGCAACCCATTTTTTGTTACTCTTCCTCGGCGATTCCATACTTCCTCCAATTTATTTTAAATACAATTATTAAAACTTCTTTAAAATTCTAGCTTTTTTTTAATTTTTTTGCAATCGAATTTGGAGAATTTGGAGACGTAAATCGTCATTTTACACAAAAGGAGCGGCCTGTAACACAGACCGCTCCTTGAGTTCTTTACATTGCTGCGAATTTATTAATTCCATCCTGCAAGTATTGACCATCCGGCTTTCCAATCGTTGAGATATGAGCCGGAGTTGAGTCCGAAAATCGCTCTGTTTGCCTCAGTATTTGCATTCATCCAGCCATATTTAGCTTCACCGTTCAGCGCCGCTTTGCTTTGAGCATCTACTTCCTGCAAGGCCGCACTCATATTTTCTCCGGTTACAAATCCTTTGAAAGATATGCCGTTAACTTCAACATTATAGTTTTTGTTAATAGTCATAAGATACTGCCCGCTCTGGGTTTTTTCTACGTCGCCCATAAACAAGCCGCTGCCGTTTTGCGACAGTGATGTCAGCTCTTCATCCGAAAGAGAAGAAATATTGATCATTATTTCTTCGCCGTCAGCAGCCGCAAATCCGCTTCCGTCCATCATGTTTATGCCGTTAGCGCTTAGCATTGCATATATAATAGCATCCGGATTTGCTTTGCGGAATGCAACAACATCTTCAATAACATTGCCGAAAACATCATAATACGCGCCGATTGTGCCGAATACGGCAGGGTCGCTGTTTACTATCCGTGCCTCTCTGAATTCAAATGACTCAACGGTTTCCGTAACGCCGGGCTGCAAATCTCTGTCGAATGAGGCGCCTTTAACCGAATAAGCCTGCGCTCCATGGTTCATAACCGTGATAGTATGACTGATTCTTGTGCCTTTAACCGTTGTCTGCTCGGCTCTGATAGTTCTTCCTGTGTCTGTAAATCTTCCTGTTGCCGTTACAGCGCTGCTTTGTTCCTGCATGCTCTTGTACTGCGCTTCCGTAATTTCAGTATCGCCGTCGAAATACTTAGTTGTCTGGCTGATTATAGCATCTTTATTAATTGAAACGCCGATCATGCCAACCGCAGCATAGCCGTTGCTGTCTTTTCTCATTCTTGCTATGTCCGCATCATTAAAACCGCCGTTCACCTTTAAGGAGTTTAACAGATTTGCATTGGAAAGATCCGAATATAAAAGCGCAAAGCTTGTTACATGAAGTTTATCTTCGATAGCGCCAATATCGGCGCCCGGAGCTCTCATATCACGGTAACCTTGCACATAATCTTGGTAGGAAATGCCGATAGCTCCTTTTGCCGATGTGTCCACGGTCATGATTTGATGGCCGAGCATAAATACTGTTCTTGAGGTTTCCAAACCATTAGTAAAAGCGGACACATACTGCAATAAATTATTATTGCCGTATTTGTATTGGGCAACTATAGAACCTTTGTCATTTGTTACGTATGAAGGCATATTATTGGCATAGTGCGTTGTGCTTGCAACAGTGCCGTCTGTGCCGCGGCTTGCAACTTTATCCAGCGCGCCATTGCTTGAATAATGAAAAGTAGCAGTAATTACTCCCTCATTATCAGTTATAAAGCTTTGACGTCCCATAAGATCAAAATGCGTTGTTGATACTGCGGCAACATAATTAACCGTTATACTCCAATTGTTATCTCTAATCATGGCTTCTAAGGTTGCCTGGTCTTCAACCGACATATTATCGATATCAATACCGGCGTCGGCAATCATCTGCGCCTGCGTTTCGTTAAGACCGTCTATTTTCGCAGCCCAATTATGAGAAACAATGCTTTTGATAAATCCTAACTCATTATACTTGTATTCCTGAATAAGGGTGGGCTGGCCGTCATCACCTTTCGTCGCTCCGTACACTGCCTCGCTCTTGCCGATAGCGTTAGCCACCGTAAGAGTTGCCCCTCCGCTCGATGTGGCCCCGATGGATATAGAGCCTCCTTTACCCAATGTAGACATTGCCAAATCAAGCCAGGAAACATCTTCTCTTTCTTCGCTTACTATTCCGTCTTTATCCGCATCGTCATATCCGTAAGTCGTGACTTGGAGCTGGGACTCTGACATACCGATAGACAAAAGAAAACTTTTTAAGTCTCCGGCAGCTTCTATTGCGGCCACATCTGCCGCGTAAAGGTTAAGACTGCTCATAGTGTAATTGCCGGACAGCGGATCAATTCCAAACTCCGCTCTCATCTTTCCAGCGCTTAAAATACTGATTGTCTTATCTGCGCTGATTACGCTTACTAGTTCTCCCTGCTTGTAATTAAAAACCTGTAAAATTCTTCCTACTACGCCTTCCACATATTCATTGCTGGGAAGAGATTGGGTTTGACCTTCAATCGTAAGAGGCAGCTGAGGCGGATTATTTCCGCTATTAGTGCTGACGCTATCCACCGCGACGGCATTAGTAGCGATTGAGAAACAGAACATAAAAGCCAAGACGCACGACAAAATTTTTTTATTCATGACACCCTCCATTTTTATTTTTTGCACTGCATTTGCTGCAATTTACCTCCTTTAATTTATTTTATTACACCCAAATTATACTTTTCCGCTTCGAAAAATACCAAAAGTATTTGTGAAATAATTGTGAAATTAATTCACAATTGCCTTTTAATCATCTTATTACAACTATTTTTCCGGATTTTGTGCCGCCGTCCTGAATAACCCAAATATACACACCGCTGGCAACATATTCGCTCCTTTCGTTTTTGCCGTCCCAGCTTGTCGCAGTGTTTCCGGCATTCCAAGTAACTTTTCTGACAAGTTCGCCGGTAGTATTGTGTATAAATATCGTGCCGCCGGAATTTGAAAGACCGTCGAATTTAATGCCTTCCGCATATGTGCCGTGCACGCTGCGGTTTCCTGCAGTTGTAGCTTTGCTGTCAGGTATCCACGGATTAGGAAACGCCCTTGCCGCATAAGAACAAGTAACAGGTAAAAAGTAAAAAATAGAAAATATAATTAATCTTTTTATCATAAAAACTCCGATTCCACTGCCGTCGTAATTCGTATTTAAAGTCTTTAAGGACTTTAAAGTCCTTAAGGGCATTATTCGTAATTTGTAATTGCCATGCTACTGAAGTCTCTCCAAAGCTCTTTTTGCTTCGATTTTATCCGGTTTGAAGAAAAGCGATCTCTTCAACAATTCTCTGGCTTTGTTAAAATCACCTCTGCTGTAATATGCCATGCCTTCTTCGTAAAGTTTTTGGGATACTTCGCCGGCAACCCGTTCAAGCTCAAATGCCGCTTGAGTATTATTCGGATTATAACTTAATGCCGTTTTATATTCTCTTGCCGCAGTTTCAAAATTATTCTTTCTAAAATGTTCAAAGCCTTTTCTGAAATGTATGTCGGAAAGCTCGTAACTTATTTTAGTTATATAAGTCTGCGCGTCTTGAGAATACTTCTCAAATTCATATTTATCCGCTATCTCTTTGCTTCTTTTGAAAGAATTAAGCGCTTCAGCAAGCTTGTTTTTCTCGTAAAATTTTAAACCGGCCTCAAAATTACGCAAAAGTTCGCCTCTGACTCTTTCCTGGGCTTCCGAAACTTTTATCTGTCTTTCATACTTTGCTATTTCCTGTATGTTTCTCTCTGCTTTTGCTATAAGTTCCTGAACATCTCCTCTGTGAGGAGCGGCGATAACAATAGCTTCAAAATATCTTATGGCTTCCTGAAATTTTCCCTGGTTGTACAAATCCATTCCCTGGCTGTACATCTCCGCAACTTTATCCGCGGCTATTTTTGAAAGCTGGCCGTCCACAGACACCATAGCTTCTTTGGCGGACGCGTTCGCGGGGTCAATATCCAAAATAAAACTCAAAGCTTCTTTAGCTCTTACAAGCTCTCCGTGTAAAGAAAAATTTTGATACCTTGCCCACAAATACTGAATTCTCTCGCTGTTTTTCTGCCTTTCTCTTTCTACTCCCACTTCATCGGAATACAGGTTAACTCTTTCTATGCCAGTTTTTGCCAGAGTATTTTCAGGGTCGAGATCCAACACTCTGCTGTAGTATTTTGCCGCTTTTACGACATTGCCTTTGTCCAGCGCGGCGTCCGCTTTTCTCATATATTCATTAATTTTTCTCGCGTTGTATATGTCTATATCGGAAAGCTCGTCGATAATTTTTTGAAGATATTTTTGAGACTGCCTGTGTTCGGGATATACGGCAAGAATGCCGTCGAATTGATTTCTGGCGGCGATATAATCTTTTTTGTAATAAGATTCAACGGCCTGTCTGAAATGATTCTGCATATAATAGTCGTACGCGGTTTTCTGGCTCGTGAATTTTCCTACGGCATAACTCAAGTTAAAATTATGAGTTCCGCTGAGCCGGTCTGAAGGGCTGTATGAATAGTCCACCGTAAAACTCTGAAAATCAAAGCTCATGCCGAACCTTAAATCGGTGTTAAGCGACTCATCGGCAAGCTTTACTCCGCCCCTGAAAGTAAGAAAATAAACGGGCGTTATGGCCGCTCCGACCGAAAAATAATTTCCGGAATTCATCTGAGCGGTAAAATCAACAACGACGTTTAAATCGTAAAAATCTTTTTCTTTATACGCTAAACCCATTGCGAAAGCTTGCGGAAGGTCATATGCGGTGCTGACAAATTTAGGCCTTGAACCGAAATTTCTGTAAGCTACGCCGAGAGACACATTTTCAATTGCCGGCAAAGTGAAAATTCCTCCGACATCCAAAGCAAACGCTTCTGCGGTATAATCCCCGAGAGCGGATCTTAAAGCTTTTACATTCACGCCTATGCCGCCGTAATCAACGTCAAGCGGCACCGTCTTTCTAATAGGAATCGAATAATTTAACACAAACGCGATGTCATTTGTGCCGCTCATATTTATTGAACCGCCGTCATTATCATAATACGGAATATTTCCGTATCCCGCGTACATAAAAGACAGCCCGACATTTCCCATCTCGGTAGGAAACATTACTCCGATATAGTTATATTGCACTTCTCCGAATAAAGACGAATTGCTGAATGAAGCTACTATTCTGTGCGTGTCCAAAGTAGCCGCAGGATTTAAAATCGAAGAGGCCGCTTTGTCGGATCTTAAAGCAATACCCGCGTCTCCCAAAGCGCCCGTTACGGGGTTCGGATTATACGCTAATATCTGGCCTGAGGTAACGCCGGCGTCGGCAAAAACAAAAGCAATCGTATTTGAGACCAGCAAAGCCGCGACGGCAAGAGATATGATTTTATTTTTATTCATTAAAGTCTTTGAGCATTCCTTTCAATTTTAACAGGGCGGAGTTTTCCAAATCCCTGACTTTTGACGCGGATATATTTAATCTTTCGGCAATATCTTTTATTGACATTTTTTTATCGGCGCAGCCGTCAAGCGCAAACCTGTAAGATATAACCGCGTTTTCTTTTTCGGAAAGTTTTGAAAGTATTTCCGAAAGCATTTCATTATCGGCGTTTTGCAATATCGTATCAAATATTTCCGGCTGAGATTTATCTTCGACGGTATCCGCGAAATACCTGATTTGTTCTCCGGTATCAATCTCCTTATCAAGAGAAGCGATATTTGAAACATTGCCGGCTATTGCCAAAGTATCCGAAACTTCGGAAACGTTTATCCCGAGTATTTTAGCGATTCTTTCAAAAGAAATATTTTTTCCGGATTTCGCGTTTTCGTCCAATATTTTTTTTATTTCCGAAAGCGTGCTTTTCACATTAGGAGGAGTTTCTATTATATTAACGTTTTTCGAAATATAGTTTTGAATATTTTTTACAATCCAAAACCACGCGTATGTCGAAAACAAAGTGTTTTTATTATTTTTATATTTAAGGGACGCTTCCAGCAGCCCGAGTTTTCCCTCGGCAACAAGCTCCTCAAACTCAATACGCGGAAAAAAAGCGCAGTATCTCCTGGCAACGGCAAAAACAAGGGAATCATACCTGCTCAAATCCTCCTTGTTTTGCGTTTGCGGCATATTACTTCTTTTTGTTGTTTTTATCCGGGACAAATTTAAAACCTCTTCCGAAAACAGTCTCTATTCTCTTACTCCACGGACCTAAAGCCTGTCTCAAATTTTTTATATGCGTATCAATAGTGCGCGTCGTAACCGCGACATTGTATTCAAACACGTTTTCCAAAATGAAATCTCTGTTCAAAACAAAGTTAGGCCTTTGCAAAAAAGTGTGCAGCAAATCAAATTCTTTGGGACGCAGAATAATTTCTTTGTTATTAACCGTAACGGTGCGCGAATCAAGATTCATTACAAGTCCGTCGCATTCGATTATATTGGACTCGTCTTTTCTGCTGTGCCTTCTGAGCAGAGATTTTACTCTTGCGACAAACTCTTTATTACTGAACGGCTTCGTTATATAGTCGTCAGCTCCTACGCCGAAGCCGATAATTTTATCCGTTTCGGAAGATTCGACGGTAAGCATTATTATCGGCAAATTTTTCGTTTCCGCGTTTTCCCTTAAAAGCCTGCAAAGTTCTATGCCGCCGATTTGGGGCATTTTTATGTCAAGGATAGCTAAGTCAGGCTTTGATTTCAACGTTCTTTTATACCCTTCGTCGGTATCGGGGCATGTTATAACTTTGAAATTTTCCTTTTCAAGAATATCTTTGACAAGACTTCTTAAGCTTTCATCATCGTCGACAATAATAATTTTATTTTCGATCATTTCTTTCCTCACTTTCTTCGTTCAAAAACATAAGAACTTTTTTCATTGCGTTTTGCTACAGATTTTAACTCGGCGGCGCGTTTTGAAATATCCGCGAAATGACTGAGACTGCTTACTTCAGTTGATATAATGGCCACCGATACAGTCATTATCGGAAAACTTTTTTTATTATACTGCCTGTCAATCGACATAATATATCCGTTGCGTCTGTCGGTTTCATCATAAAAATTATAGATGTCCGCGTCAAATTTATCAATGAATTTCTGCGCCAGCTCTTCCGCTTTTTTCGGAGAAGTTATCATAACAAAATCATCTCCGCCTATATGTCCTACAAAGTCATCCTCATTACAATCGGATTTTATCGCCGATAAAATACAGTCCGCAGTATATTTTATAACGTCGTCTCCGCGCTGAAAACCGTACTTATCGTTGAAACTTTTAAAATTCGAAATATCCACGTACAAAAGCGCGAAATGCTTGCCGAGCTGCAGCCTCTTTTCCGCTTCGGATTTTATCGCGGCGCTGCCTGCGAGGGAAGTGAGGGGATTTGCGTCAACGCTTAATTTTTTTCTCTCGAGTATCGTTCTTACGCGCGCAAGCAAAACCGCGGACTTAAAAGGTTTGGTTATGTAATCGTCAAGCCCGAGGCTGAAGCCCTTTATCTCTTCGCTCTCGCTGCTCATGGCCGTAAGCATTATAACCGGAAGATTCATAAACTTAGGCTCTTTTCTCAGATGCGTCAAAACTTCATATCCGTCCATCTCCGGCATTGAACAATCCAAAAGAACAATATCGGGCTTTTGCGAAAAAATTTTTTCAAGACCGTCTTTTCCGTTGACGGCTTTAATAACCTCATAGCCGGCCAAGCTCAAAATATCGCTTAACATTTCCCTTAGAAAAGGTTCATCGTCAACAATAAGTATCTTTGCCATGTTTTAATTTCAGCTCCTTATAGGCAGAACAAATTTAAACGTTGTCCCTGCTCCAAGCTCGCTCTCTGCCCATACTCTGCCGTTATGCATCCTTATTATTTCATATACTATGGAAAGCCCAAGCCCCGTGCCTTTAGGTTTTTTAAACTCTCCTTCTTTCACCTGATAAAATTTTTCGAAGACCTTTTCCGTATCCTGTTTTGAAAGCCCTATCCCGGTATCGGAAACCCATATTTCGACAAAATCATTCCCGTATGACGGAGAAATCATTCCGCTCAAAGTAATGCCGTCGCCTTCTTTTGTAAACTTAAAAGCATTGCTTACGAGATTCGTAATTACCTGCTTTATTTTTTCATTATCGCCGTAAATAGGCGGTAATGACTGCGGAAGCTGAAATGAAAGTTTTTTATTCTGCGCTACGGCCAAAGATTCAAAAAGCAAAGTTATTTCTCTTATAATTTCATCAACAAAAACAGGTCCTGCTTTTATTTCAAATTTGCCGGCTTTCATTTTCGCCAAATCAAGAATATTATTAATAAAATTTGTAAGCCTTATTGTGGCGTCTTTTACTATTTTTAAGCCTTTAAGCTGCTGTTCCGGAGAGTAGTTTTTTTCAACGCCTTCTATCAACAAATCGCAATAACCGTCTATCGCGGCCAAAGGAGATCTCAGTTCGTGGGAAACGCTGGACACAAACCCGTCTTTAAGCTCGTCCGTTTCCTTAACCTTTGTAATCATCTCATTAAAAGTTTTCGCCAAAACGCCTAACTCATCGCTTCTTTTAACGTCAACGTTGGCGTTCATATCGCCTTCGCCTATTTTTTTCGCCGCCCGAGCCAAAAGTCTTATCGGCCTGCTTAGCTGCCATGCCATAAAATTCGCCCCGAGTATGCCGAAAATCAAAGCCATAAAAGCTACCGTCTTAATTTGCTCATAAATCAGAGACGTCCCCTGCTGTATAAGAGAATCCATATAGGTTTGCGAAAAACCGATAACAAGCGTCCCCAAATAGTCATCGCCGCTAAAAACAGGCGTGACATATTCAAACACATATTCTCCGGTAAGAGATTCATATAACTCTGTTTTTTGATAATATGTACTTCTTATTCTCGGTATAAAGGCTGAGCCGATATTCTTGTCATCCCTTGACGTAAAAATATTTTTGCCCGGAGCAACAAACGCGGCATAAACTACTGCCGGTCTGTGTATGGAAACCGTTGAGTCTACTATGCTCGCGATACGCTCATAATCATGAGCTTTCAACGCTTCTTCGCACGAATAAAAAAATACTCTAAAAGACCTGTCGCGGTCTTCTTCAAACTGTAAAGTTAAAAATTTTTTTTGAGCCGAAAATATTGCGTAAGAGACGAAAAAGATTACTAAAAGCAAAAGGATGGAAACCGAAAGAGTGAACTTAAGCCTTAAGTTCATTGAACAGCCCTTGTAAAAAGTATTTAAAGGTTAACCTTTAATCTGCCGGGCATAAATTTTTTCATGCCCGGCAGATTAAAATAAATTATAATTATTCTTTAGGTTCTAAAGAAATAACTACTCCCGTGTTCATTTTGTTTGCGACAAAATTATAAAGCCACGCGACAACAATCGCGCCTACTGCCATAATAACCGTGTAAAGAACTACGAAAATCAGCCAAGACAAAAATCTTGCGCCAAATCCCAAACCTGCAGCCAGGTCGGTAGGAAAAATAAAAAATGTGAAAATACCGATTATAGCTCCCAAAATACCAAACACGATCGGAAATACTTTTACGACAGAAATCAACTGAACTTGTTTTACATCATAAAGTGACATTGCGCCCTCCTGATATTGTATTCAACTGCTTTTTAAGAATTTATACTTTGATTATAACAGAGATAAATTATGTTGTCAATGAATATTAGAAGCTTGGAGGTTAAGAAGTTTGGAAGTTGAGAGGAGCTGTGGTTCCCGTATTAAGACCTTACGGGACAGGCTCGTAAAAGGATTAACATCTTTTTATCAGCCGTTGCCGTTACTCAGCTTCTCAGTTTCCCATCATCCCAACTTCTGCCGCTCTCGCCTTTGCTAAACTTCTGAGCTTCTATTTCGCGGCGTATACTGCCTTCATTTCTTCAATAGACACGCCTTTGTAATCCGAAGCATGGCCGGCAGTGCCGAAATCTTTCATTTTCGTAACTATAAGATTTTTCAGCGCGGTTCTTGCGGGCCCTAAATAATCTCTCGGGTCAAACTTTTCCGGCGTTTCGGCAAATACTTTTCTGATAGCGGCCGTTATGGCAAGCCTTCCGTCGGTATCAACATTAATTTTTGATACTCCGAGCTTTATCGACTGCTGCAAATCCGACATGGGGACGCCTGTCGCTCCCGGCATTTTTCCGCCGTATTTATTTACTTCGTCAATCAGCTCTTTCGGCACGGATGACGCGCCGTGAAGAACGATAGGAATATCTATAAGGCTCCTGATTTCTTTCAAAACGTCAAAAGCAAGATTTGACGCGCCTTTAAATTTGTACGCGCCGTGCGAAGTTCCGATCGCGATTGCCAAAGAGTCAACGCCGGTAGCTTCAACAAACTGTTTCGCTTCTTTCGGATCGGTCAAATGAATTTGATCCGAACCGTGACCGTCTTCAATTCCGCCGAGCGTGCCTATTTCAGCTTCAACGGAAACGCCTCTGGCGTGCGCGTAATCAACTACTGATTTTGTTACCTGCACATTATAATCGTATGTTGAAGGAGTTTTTCCGTCTTCCATTAACGAACCGTCTATCATAACCGAAGTAAATCCGAGTTCTATAGCTTTTACCGCCGATTCTAAAGAATTACCATGGTCTAAATGCATAGCAACCGGAATACCCGGATTTTCAATAACCGCGGCTTTCATCAAATATCCCAAATATGTAAAATTAGAATACTTAAGTGCGCCTCTGCTTGCCTGAATAATTACAGGCGACTGGGTCTCTTTCGCGGCTTCCATGATTGCCTGAATCTGCTCCATATTGTTTACGTTGTAAGCGCCCACGCCGTAACCTTTTTTTCTTGCTTCATCCAAAATCTGTTTTGCAGGTACTAAAGCCATACTTTACTTCCCCCTTTTTAACTGCAATGATGTGTCCCTGCAGGACATGATGTATGCTTCGCACATGATGTTTCCTGCGGAAATGATGTATATCCTTCGGATACATTAACGACAAGGACACATTACATCATGTTGCCGCAAAGCGGCAATAC
>JGI24705J35276_12238621_pt1 | contig 30059 bp, 33 predicted proteins | sample TergutNt197P4_FD_35276 | JGI IMG/M metagenome (IMG submission 35276) | reverse complement strand
GAGGCGGTATCGCGGCTTGCCGCGCCCTTCTTCGGCTCTCAAGCCGAGCCATCCTCCAGACAGCGTAACATGTTCAGGCCAATGGTAGTGTTTGTTTGGCGTTTGGTGAAAACCTAATTGTTTTCTCCACATATACTACTTATTATTAATAATGTTGTGTTGCGCGTCGTATTGTTGGCCTATGCATGGTGTCATTGTGAGCGTACCACACTTTCGACATATGTGGGCTCTTGTCACACCCTTCACTCCACACCTATTAGATGGGGAGTTGCATCTATTGATTCGCAAACTTATGGTTTGGCCATAATTGCTGAATTGCATTAGAAGCGACTATCAGCAATATAAGGATATCGTTTCAGATATTGTTGTTTCTTGACAAAACACTTTATGCCCCCCCAAAGACCCAACGATATCACTAACAGGCACTTTGCATCACATACGATGGAAAATTATGCCCACTGAATTATATACCAAAGGAAATAATAGATAAAAGGGTTACGCACAAGAAATAACCACCACCATGAAAAACCGTTTCCACTGATTTTTTCCGCCAACAAAGACACCATTATAACAGGATACACTCACTAAAAACCAGTTTCCACACATTTTTAAACAAAAAAACACGTAAAAAACGCGCGAGCACCAAACCATAACTAGAAACACCAACCACAAAAAAGTAACCACTTAAATTTTTACAAACCATACCCACACTCAACATAAAACACCAAAAAATTAGCACACACATAACAAAACAAAGATAACTTCCAGAATAAAACAACAAAAAAAGTAACCGAAAAAGAATACCAACAGAAAAATCAAAAAACTAAAAAGACACCATCAAAGAAGACAAAAAACAGAACCACCATCAGCAACTTTTATTTGGGTAAGTTTTTATGTGAGGTTGTAAAAATAAGTTGCATTGCCTCGATAGCTCAGCCCGGTAGAGCGGCTGCCTTGTAAGCAGCAGGCCGCGGGATCAAGGCCCGCTCGAGGCTCCACCTTGTGTGGAAAACCTACATTAAGGGTTGCGGTGAGGTTATGGCTTTGTGTACTGCAGTGGCGATTATTTGTGCTGCTGGTTCATTGCCCCAGTTGTCCGTGGTCTCTTTTGGATGTATACCGTCGGGGAAGTATTCAGGATAGTCAATCAAAAGCGAATATACATCAACGACAGGAAGTTGGTTTTGTTTGCGACTTGTTTGATACCGGGCAGTATTGTCTGCTCAAAGTATTCGGGGCTTATGTACCATGTTGGGTTGCTGAAAACCGGCGGTGGCAGCACTAGCCATATTCTAGGGTTACTGGGAAGTTTCTGGAAGGCCTGTATTAGTGTTATGTAATCGCCTACAAAGGCACTGTTGTATTGGAAAAGGGTATAGTGGGCATCGTTGGTTCCAAGCATGATTATTACAATGCCGGGGTTAAAGCGCAAGGCGTTTTGAAATGCAGTTGTATTCATGTAGGATGTGGTAGAAACCAAAGTGATTGTAGTAGAGCTGACACCAAAGTTGCGTAGCGCATAGTTATCACCGAGTTTGTTCATGAGATCATATGGATACTCTGTTAACTGTGTAAGACTATCGCCGATACATGCAACTCGAATGGGGTTTGGGTTGTTTTGCCCAATATAAGCCATTATTCTTGACAAGGTGCTCAAAAAAATTTTTTAAAATAGGAAGTTAGTCTTCTTTGTTTTCTTTTGGTGTAGCTTTTTCTTTTCCAGAAGGCACTTTATCGGTCAATAGCCTGTATTTTCTTGCGTTAGTGTCGATCATTTCGTTTTCGAAAAGTTTGCGTAATGATTTAAAGACTTTTTTAGAGGGTTGATCAGACTTATCAGTTATTTCTTGGAGAGTTAATTCTTTTCCCTCAGCTTTTAATATTTTAACAACTGCTTCGTCGGTTTTATTTAACTTCATCGTTAATCACGTCAATGAATGGTATCCTTTTTCACTATTGGCACAAAGGTTTTTCAATTTTGCGGTGAAAAAGACATCATCTAAAAAAGAAAAAATAAGATATCGCTTAAATAACGTGTTTCTTGATTTTTGTCTTGACGCACTAATTAATGCGGCACCGCTTTGTTTAGCACTTAACTGACGGCTGTCGTTACGACAAGCCAAAATACTCTTCACCTGAGGTAAATGGCCCTATTTGTATCTATCCAGCTCCTAATTTTTCTGCTCCTACGCTACTTCTTGACATAATACCACCCTTTTGATTAGCATAATTTAAAAATTAAAGCATAATATCCATTTATTTGAAAAAGAGTTTTCCAACAGGATGTCCTTAAAGTAAGACGACTTTAAAAGTAACATAATCATTAATTGTTGTTTAGAGATAAATTGACTCGCGAATTCATATTGTTCTCACGTATAGGCCAAACGGACCCAAACTTTAGCAGTTTACATGATGCAGGAAGGTTAGATATCGCGCATGAATGCATCGTAAGTAGTCTCTTTCTGTCTCATGGATTACGTAGAGATGTTACTTTTCATGCTATTCTAAATGGCCCACCAAATCCACCGGTGCATATTAAAATTGACGGTGAAACCCTCTATGATGTGCGCACAGACATGGAGACGTGGCAGGGCATACTTAAAAAGACGCTTGCAGGTAAGCAGCATCCGGGAATAAGCAAGGATAAAACCAGTTTTGAAGCGTTACTAAAATCAAAAGCTGAAACTGGAACCTGTAGCATCTATGTGCTGGAAGAAGGAGGAAAAGACCTAAGAGACGTGGAATTTGGAGAAAATCCAGTATTTGTTTTAGGTGACCACGTAGGCATGCCTAAAAAAACTGAGGCGTTTGCTTTAAGGTTTGGAGAAAAAATCAGTCTGGGAAAAACACCTTATTTGGCAACATCATGCATAACTGTAATCAATTATACGCTAGATCAAAAAACTAAAGCGGAGCTTTAAAATGTTCATACCCACAGGGCTCAATACATCGTTTTTTGCCATTTGCCAGTAGGATTACTTGTTTTTCCATTGTTACCTTACCTATAGCGATTAAATTACCACCAACGGCTTCAACTGCAGCTTTTGCTGTTTCCCATTTTTGGGGATTAACAGTTAATACAAGCTCATATTCTTCGCCACCATACAACGCCAAAGACTCTACATTCAAGCCATTTTGTTCTGCAAACGCCACTGCTTCCACTGCAACAGGCAATGTTTCAACAGTAAAACCTACACCACTCATATGCATCAATTCATACAAACTCCACGCTAACCCGTCACTGCTATCTATCGATGCTGAAACACAGCCAGATTTTGAAAGCGCCAAACCCTCCACCAACCGCGCATGAGGATTAAGAACCGCAGACTCCAACGCCAAACGCATCTCAGAAGAAACCACACAGTTTTCATCAAGCAACAAACGCAACCCAGCTGCAGATTTTCCAAACAACCCCGTGACAGCCAAAATATCTCCAGATTTTGCACCATTACGCAACATAAGGGCATTCTGTTTAGCTTGGCCATACATAAAAATAGAAATCGTTAAATCACCAGTTTCGCCTGTGTCACCCCCGATAACGTATGCACCGTATTCTCGTGCAGCCGCATTTAAACCGTCAGCAATTTCAGCTACTGCTCTTTGAGTAGCTAAATCTTTAGGCAAACCAAGCGCAACTAAAACGGCGATGGGTTGCACACCCTTAGAGGCAAAATCACTCACATTCATCACGATAGCTTTTCGTGCTGCATTACATAAACTCATTTTAGCAGGAACATCAGTTTTAGCCACCAACATATCAGTTTTTAAAACAGCCACCTCACCATTACCAATTGGTACAGCCGAAACATCATCTCCAAACGGAACAACCATATTTGGCATTAACACTAAGTGACGACGAAGTAAATCAATGATGCCATGTTCACCCAAACTATCTGCTGATGTAGCCATAAAGAGAACCTATTGCACGATAAAAAAGAGACATTCAAACAGATAAACACGTCTAAAACCCAAACGACAACAACCAACATTTAAAAACCTTTAAAGCCACTACAACATTCGCAATACAGCTGTGATGCCCCGATAGCTCAGCCCAGCAGAGCGGCTGCCTCGTAAGCAGCAGGCCGCGGGAGCAAAGCCCGCTCGAGGCTCTCCTTGTTTGGTTATGGAGCCTTTCCCCTCCATTTTAAAAATTCCAGAAAATACTATGAACATGACAACAAAACGATCTGATGAGAAACCCATCCACAACTATGCACACTGCCTTGCTCGCCACCGCCAAAACATAGCCAAACTCCCAAACGGCGAGCTTGCCCTGCACTTCCTAGACCACCTAGGCGCGCTTGATCTTTCTGTGGCACGGGTAACAAAGTATGCCCTCCATATGCCTGTTCTTTTGCGCATGATTAATACCGATCTTCGAACCATAACTAAAACTGAGCTCGAAGCCATTGTGGCGGCCATTAATGGTAGCAGTCAAAAAGCCTGGACCAAACACGACAAAAAACTAATCCTGCGTAAACTAGTGCAATACGCAAAAACGGGTAGCTGCGCCAAAGGCACACCCCTACCCTTGGAGGTAAGCTGGATAAGCTTAACCCTAAAAGACAAAGAATCCCGCGTAACTCCTGAGAATTTGCTCTCCCCCGACGACTTTGCCAACATCATCAAAGCCACCACCAACAAGCGCGATAAGGCACTGGTGTATGTGCTCTTTGAGGCGGCTCTGCGGCCCGGCGAACTTTTAACCATGCGCATAAACAGTGTGATATTCAAAGAGGCGTATTGCCTTATTACGGTTAAGGGTAAGACGGGCATTAAGCGGATTCCTTTGGTTTTATCTTGTAAGCCTTTGCTTGAGTGGTTAGAAGACCATCCCAACAGAGGGGATTTGGATGCACCTTTATGGTGTACTCTAACTAATACTTGTCAGGGCGAACGCCTAAGTTATCCGTATTTTCGGTTGTTAATTAAGCGTTTAGCCAAACAAGCGGGGTTAAAAAAAGATATCTGGCCCTATCTTTATCGGCACACTTCTCTAACAGCTATGGCTAAGGTGTTTACTGAGGCGCGTTTAGAGCAGTTTGCAGGTTGGACCTATGGGAGTAAGATGACAAGTCAGTATGTGCACTTCTCTGCGCGGGATTTAGAGGATGCGGTGCTTGAGTTGCATGGGTTAAAAACATCCTCCAAGGATGCAGGCATTGCCAAACTATCGAATTGCCCTCGATGCGGTAACAAAAATCCTGTGGGTAAACTCCGATGTGTCACTTGTGGTATGGTGCTAGACAAAGAGATGGCACTAAAATTAGAAGATACCGAGCGACAAAAACAAAAAGAAGCAGAGAAAACCCGTGGAAAAGAAACAGTGGACTTAAAGGAGCGGTTGGCTAAGCTTGAGGATGCTCTATCGGTTCTGATGCAGGCTCAGCCGAGCAATGCCTAAGAACCTCTTCGTCAACAGTAGTTGTTGTGATGAGGCTATCGGCGAGTTTTCGCAACTCTCCCACTTCTTTTAGGATATCTCTTAATAATTGTTTATCCACTTGGACATATTCAGTCAAATTAATCACACAAACAAAACCGCCTAAACATTTAAGACAACACTAAATTCTACACATTACCCACTAACAACCACGACTATGTGTTGTTAATCTGATATACAACCATAGTTAACAGCAACTATTCTATCAAATATCGCACAAAAACTTCAATCAACATAAGTGATTTATGTCTTTAGATATAATAATTTTTTTGCGAAATAAAATTTTTCGATTTAAATATTCACAGATTACTGAATTTCAACCAAGCAAACATGCCTTGGAAACTTAAAAGGCGAAAAATATGACTAAAAAAAGAACAAAAACAGTCTGGACACACCCCCACACAAACTCTCTAATAAACACACACCAAAAAACCCCCAAACACACCAACAAAAACAAAACCACAACCCCCACCACAACCCCCACCACAAAAACCACCACAAAAAAACCAACAACATCAACAACCAGAAATCAGAAATCAACCAACCCCCAAGTTTTAGCGTTAAATGTATCCAGTCACAACCACCACCACCCAAACCTATACACAAGTTTATTGCTAGAGGTGCAGAAAATTGTGTGAAGCTGAACGCTGTATTGAATGTAACAGTGCGAGCATTTTATATGATGAGACAAGCGGAGAGGCAGTATGCAGAGATTGCGGGCTAGTGCTAGGTAAAGTAGAGTTTACCCCACCCGCCGATCGAATACCTAAAAGCGCCCCCACAAGCCCCATAGCATACACAAGTATCGCAGTGGGCACCGAAATCCAATCTCATCAACGTCTAGAACTAAAGGTAGCCCGCGACATCGAACGCATAGCCGACAAACTAGACCTACCCAAAATAGTTGAGCTTTTAGCAATTTTTTATGTGCGCCGGATAAGGCGCAACATGGAGCAGCAAAACGACCAAAACACCCGCCTCACACGCACCGAACTATCCGCCGTGTCGGTTTGGAGTGCCATCAAACAACTAAAACATCCCCTAAGCTACAAAGAATACACCCAAAAAATCAAACCCATAATAGGCGAAGTAAACCTAATGAAAATCGAAAAACGCACCAGTCAATTCATAGAAAACACACCCCACATACCCGATATAACCCTTATCACAGCTCATATTAACAAGTTGGTCTCTGTGCTTGAAAGCAACGCGGTCGTTGACACCTATTATGCCAATCTCTTGGGCAGATATGCCATAGAGATGGTGCACACAAAACAAACACTTCTAAAGGGTCGCCGCTCAGACTTAATCGCCGCCTCAGCAATATATGCCGCCGATGGATTAATGGCCGAATATTTTGCCCTGCAAGTATTTGCCGAATTCGCAAACGTCGGAACAGCCAACCTATCAGCGATCGCTGAAACCTTCAAACGATATGCACCCCAAGTACCCAAAGAAAGCGCCACCATACACTTCATCGAAAATCTGTTTCGGGGAGTCTTTTAATGAAACTGGCAGTCGATCAGATTCGCGCCAATCCTTGGAACTGCAACTATATGGGCAAACCCGAACAAGAAGCCCTAAAACAACGCCTAATCACACAGTCTTCTGAGCTAATGGAGCCGCTTATTGTCCGTTTGATGCCCGATGGCACCTATGAAATAGTAGATGGAGAACACCGCTGGAGAATTGCCCAAGAACTAGGCTGGATCACCATAGAAGTCCATGTTTTGGAAGCCGATGACCTGACAGCTAAAACCCGCTGTGTCAGCTCAAGCATACTGAGAGGCCATGTTAACTGGTTTAAGCTCTCTGAGGTGGTAAAACAAGATCAAAAAGCTGGCGTAGACTTAGCTGAGGCATACAAAGACATATTGTCCGATAAGACAATCAAAGAGCTATTTTCGTTGACTGATTTGGTGCCTAAGGCGCGCTTGGATCTTGAAGAGGCAGTAAAAAAATTCGCATCCATTACCTTATCTGATCTGCACATAATTTCCCAATTCCCCGCCCACCTCCAAGAAGAACTAGCCGAAGAATACAAAACCCACCCCATAACTTCACACTCACTAGCTCACACATTAGACAAATACACAAAACAAAACCAACCCCCCACTACAACACTAAGTAATCCACTGCCATATTTGCCCGAAGAAGACCCAAGTCAAGCTAGTTCTCTGGCAGAAAAGTTTGACAAACTCTTTGTTCCAAATGATACCCTGCGTAGATTGAATGCACTAAAGAAACAACAAAGAATAGACACCTGCCCAGAACAAACCAAGATACCAAATAGAAGTGAGTTAGGTTCATGTGATAATAGTTCCCCAGAGGCTCTTTGCTCAGATGTGCCCGAGGATAATTCGGAGACGTTTCATGCTTTATTGCTGAGTGTTGGTTTTTGTTGTAAGTGTGACCGCCCCTATCATGCTCATTTCAAAGATCGGGTGCATGCTAAGAATGTAGATATTGTGGTGCAGAAAGAGAATTTGATTTTTGAGCATGTAGACGTTAAGTCGCGTGTCTTTTTGGTACACTGTGATAGATGCAATAGTACTCAGGAAGTTATGGTAGATAACCTTGATGAAGCGTCGTCGGCTGTTGGGATTTTATGTCGGCACTGCCAGCCTGCACGGGAGGGTGCATTAGATGTTACTACTGGAGATGCGGTGTGGTTTGGTTAAATGTTGGGCGGCGTGAGCGGCGTCTTCTTTTTTTACTCTTGGAACGCGACATACCTAGGGAGCGGGTTATTTCTGTTTGGGGGGCTGTTTATCGTGAGTTTAAGATAGATTATGAGCCTTATAAGTCCAAAAAAAGGCAACCGGAGATGTTTTGTGAGGAGTGCTATGTTAGGCGGGCGTTTTGGCGGGTGTTTAGGCAGGAGTGGGCTAGGCCGGTGTGGGCGGCGCCGGAGGGTGGTTATTCTTTGATGCCTTCTTCTTTGGGGGATAGGGGGGATTTTTTGTTTTGTGTTTTGACTGCTAAGGGGCGTTTAGTTGCTGAGCAACTCAAGCGACAGGAGCTTATTCTAAAGTTTGAGAAGGAGGATATTGTGGGGCGGGTGGTGGGTCAGCTTTTGGGTTTGGGGTTTGTTTATGCTACTGTGGAGTTGGTTTTGGATTTTTTGTGGGGAAATTGTTTTGAGGGGTTTGTTAATAGAGAGGAGTTTGATAGGTATTGGAATGGGGAAAAGCTGGGGTATGCTTTACGGCGTTGTGGGGTTGTGCGGTCTCGAATTAGCGGGGTGGATGGCCGAATGAAGTATTGTTTAGCGTCGTCTGTACCCTTTGTGGATGATGCTATTTAGAGTATGTGTGTATTGTTCTGTTGTTTGTTTGTGTTGATGATTTGTGGTGGTTGTGCGTGAGTTTTTGATGTGACGTGATCGGGAGCAAGACGACACAGTTTATACGTCATCTTGACCACGATCACGTCACAAACAGCACTGTTGGGAGGGGTGGTGGTTGATTGATGTTTGGGTACATAGTAGGGCAAGACGACCCATTTTATGTACCCTTCGGTTAAAATTGTGTATACCCTGTGTGCTGGTTCGTTGGGGGTTGGTCTATAGTTGTGTTGAGTTAGCTAAGTTTTGTAAACCACATAAGCTGATGTCGTTTAGATCAACCATAGCTGTTTATTGTGTATTATTGTTGGCGGTGGTGTGGCAGGGTTTTGGGCAAACAAGACGTCAGTGTATCGTTGGGTTAACAGTGACTTGCTTTGAGTTTGTGGTGGTGGTTGTTGTGGAGGGTGTTTTTGGTGGCGGCTTGGAGGTGTCCGATGGCGGCTATGCCAAAGCTTGCGGCGAGGCAGGCAAGAAAACTGTTGGGAGTGTTTGGGAACATGTAGGTGTGTAGGGTTTGTAGGGGTAAGAGCGCAAAGAATAGTAGTAGGGGGATTTCTGTTGTTAGGGGGAAGAGTAGGGCGGCTTTTTTAAAGTTGAGTTTTTTTGTTAGGTAGCTAAAGATTTTGTTTCGTTCGTTTTCTTGAAACCTGCTTGGATTTTCAAGGTAGAATTGGTATGTGGAGTATATGTCAAATCCTAAGCAAACAATCCACAACAAAATAAACCCAACTTGAATCGGCGGGATAACAACCGAGAGAAAAAGAAAGAAAGGGATAACGGATAGAAGAATTAGGAGTTCTGGAAGTAGCATTTTTCTAACCGTTAAACTAAGGAAGGGCGGTTTGGTTGCTGTTGTTGGGTTTTTTTGTTGTTGAGTTTTTTGATGTTGGTGTTGGTGGTGTGGCTTAGTTGTATTCCACCGTAGATTATTCCGGCTATGACCACAATTACGCCTATGTACATTAGCAGTTGGAGGAGGTTATCGACTGCGCTGATTAGTTCTGTGGGTAGGCCTGCTTGCATGGTGGTTATGTTCCAGCCCGTTACCCAGTACGCGACTGGTTTTGCCACAGCCATAAGTACCCCTGCGACGATACATCCAACGAGAACTTTTTGTGCTCTTGCTTGTTCTTCGGGGCCTTCCGATCTAACGAGCGGCAAAGATCGATAGATAAACAACGCAGTAGCAATCAACGCAATAAGAGAGGGTAATGCCTCTGAGCTTAAAAGACCAGAAAAAGGTAGAACCAACACTAAACCCAACTTTAACGCTCCTCCGTTTTCTTGGTTATCTCTTTTTGACTTAAAACAACCCCCGAACCAATCGAGGGTGAATTCAACCCAAGAGCCTTCTTGATTTTACAAATCTGCCTATTAAAAAAATTTGAAACCCTTGTGACTATTCTGTTGCGTTTAATTTGTTTTTTATTTACACTATTATTATGCATATAGAACCCTAAAATAGACACCACAGAATTTTAAAAGACACCATTTCTAACTTAGGTTTAAGAACCGTATTGCAAACTTAACCTGATAGCACTTTGCAACAAAACCCTTTACGAAAACACGCACATACAGACATACATAAATCAATCAATCCGCCAAAAAAGCTCTAATGAGTCTTATTCACAAAAATAACCAATAAGACCTAAACAAATGCCTTCATGACATTGAAAAGCTGGCTCTAGATACCATCTAAAATGAGCGATAACTGTACCACACCAAACTTACAAACCTGCATGATTATGACAATTGAGTGCCAAAACATTTTAGACTTAAAACCCCCTTAATACAATCATCAGAGACAGTCAATCGGGAGAAAACAACAATGAAAAAACAGAGTAGAAAAACAGGTATGTCTGCTTCTTCCAAAAAAGTATTTAAGCCCTCTACTACTGCTGTTTGTGACAGCAAGAACAAAAAGGTGCTAAATATGAAACCCTGCCCCATTCCTGATCTTGAAGGCAAAGCCGCCGAAGACTTTGAACAAAAAATCAACAAAGAACCCACAAAACTACAAAAGCACATGATACAAGAAGGCATCAACGTTTTCAACCAAACAAAACAACACAAAACCACAAACAACACCGCCAATACACACAAAGAGATACCAAATGAGTGCTAATAACAACCCGCCGACTCCAAGCAACTTTACGGTAAAGAAACTGTGTGATAAAACCGATTTATCAAGTTTTGACTGTAGTTATGATGATGAGCTTAGGTTAAATGATTTCTTGCACAAGGAAGCGTTTGAGTACCAGCAAGAAGACATGGGTGTCACCTACCTCTTCTACAACAATGATAATGAAATTGCTGGGTATGTCACTGTAGCTATGGGTTTTATTAGGAAAAAAAGAACTCATTTATCAGTAGAGGGGGATGATAAGATACATTTTCCAGCCCTTTGGTTAGGCAGATTAGCCGTACATAACCACCAAAGGAAAAGCGGGGTTGGGACGTATTTGATTAAGTGGTGTATTGGGTTTGCTAAAAAGGCATCTGTGGATATGGGATGTCGGTTTATAGTTCTAGTAACCAAGGAGGGTTATAGGACAAAGTTTTATACGAAGCATGGTTTTCAGAAATGTATTGTTGAGTTAGATGAAAATAAGAAAATGTTGTTTTTTGACCTAAAAAACGCAAAATCCTAAAAGCGCAACTTGGTTTAAATGGGTTTATGTAGTGTTTTTTCTGCTGTTTGGTTTATTGCTGTTGTTGTTTGTTGCCATTTTTTGATATCTGCTTTAATTATTTGGTTCGTTAAGCCACGTAGATGTTTGGTTGCGTACTCTGCCCAGTAGGCATTACTGTTTTTTAGAATTATGTGCAAACTGCCTTCTCCATCTATTGTCGGCTGAGAGAATTTTTCCAATTATCACAAATTCTGTATTGGACATGTCTATCACAAAAAGACCTCTGCCAATTTTAAATGCCAACACTCAATTCGTCAATTTAAATTAAGAAGTATACTTGTTTTGTGATAAGATGTACAAGTTAGAACTCTCCGAAATCTTTACCTGCCAACTAGACAGTGAAGCGTATGCATTTTTAGCTCAATACCGAATCCTTGTGCAATGGTGGAAAACCAAAATAAACGAAACCCACCACTCATATAGTGAGTTAAGAGACAATTTTTACCCCCAATGGAAACAAGACTGGAAAAACTACCATAGCCAACACGCGCAAACAAGTAGCTTAACTGCGTATAACATGTCCAAGTTTTCAAAACAGGTGTCTGCTAAGGCTGAGGGGATGTGGCGTAGTTTTGCAGTTATCAGCCCCAATGTAGCAAAAATTGACGAAGACAAAAAACTTGTCTTCCCAACAAACCTCACAAAGAAAGCGCGTGTACGCCTTATTCCAAAAGACCCTGCCCAGCAAGTACTTCTCAACCAAATCCAAAACGAGTATTGGAAAATCGGACAAATCTTTCTAACACCCAAATGGTGCACCATTCCCCTTACAAGATATATCTATTTGACCTCAGACGAAAAAGAAGATACACCCATTCAAGAATTATTAAATACCCTCTGATTTGTCAAAACATACATTTTCGGAATCTTGTTGAGCTTTAGCTGGCGGGTTAGTGTTTGTTTTTTAATTTCATGGAATATTTGGTTTGTGAAACATGATGTGTGTTTTAACATTTGAGCTATATAGGGGTAGTAGTGAAGTTGGGTGTAGTAGTGAAGTTGGGTGTAGTAGACGTTTTGGTGGATGTGTGGAATTGTGTGGGCCAATCTTTAAAAGTTCGAGCAAGTATGCTGGTTTGGAGGTTATATTGTGATGATCTGCACTGCACAGGAACAGAAAGAGGATGTGTATAATGAGTGGCTGTTTAAGGTGTGGACAGATAGCAGTGATTGGTGCTGTCACTGTAATAAAGAGCGGAATAAGCTTGTGTTTGATGACAAAGCACAGACTTCTCGGTGTGTGCAGTGTGGACATGTTGAAACATATCCCGATAAGGTCTGGAGAAGTATGCAGGCTCAAAGATATGTTTCATACCACTATATGCCAGGCAAATTCTATTTCGCTGATTGCTCTAAAGAAGAGATTTTCCAAAAATACCTCCGTGAACTCAATCATACAGAGTGGTCTTCATGGCTTATACATGACTATGTACTTGCCAAAATGAGAGAAGATAAAGTGGTTCAGGACAAACTGATAAAAACGGCCAAACTAATCGTTGAAAAGATGAACTATGACTCAACAGCTTGGAAAACTCTATTTGAAAAAATGGATGCCCCAAATCCTGACATATTTCATCAAGTACCCCAAACAATCTACGAGTTTGCCCAGAAAAAATTCCAAGAAACCACAACAAACAAAGAAGAACTCTACACCATCACACGCGGTTATCTAGTAACTCTGACAAGCATATATAGTTACAGTCGATGGAAAAACGATAGAGTAGCCTGCTGGGTAACTAGTGAAATTATAAAATTGTGCGATGTTGAGAGTGAGTCAATAGCATTCTACACTGACCTCTTTGGGTGCGATCCCCTATTAGAGGGCTTTCAAGATGACCTTATTAGCGGAAAGAACCATAAAATCGACACTAATGAGTCCTACATTCAATGGGAACTTGGACTGGCTGATAAGTACTTACAGCAATCAAGTGCTCTTGTAGCTGTTCAAGCGGCGTACTCAGCATTAGGTGCCAAACTTGGAATACATGCTATATGGCCTCCAACAAAAGTGTTACCGTTTGATGTAAAAACTGTTGAAAACGTCACCAACTTGGTAAATGCTCCTGAACTCTTCCGATTTTATGATTTGGCTACAGATTTAAATTCAATTGATGCCAAAAAAGCGTGCTATTACGCAAAATATTTTGTTGAAGGAGTCAAAAAAATACTGCCAGCCATAACCCCCCTTGAGCAGGAATGGGCAAAACAAGCCGCATATATTAGCTAACTGCGGTTTACCATTGTTGTTTTTCTCCTTCACCACCAGTTTTTTGCATTGTCAATAGATCAACTGGCTTAGTTTTTGTTGGCTGTTTAGGAGGTGAAATAACTTGTAGCGGGGTATTTCTGGTTGAGCGATTCTCTGTATCTACAGTTTGGTTTTGTTTGATTTTGAATATGTTTTCCACTGAAAACTCTTTTCTCTGTTTTAGGTTCAGAGTGTTTGTTAGCCAGGCACTGGTTTCGTGGGATTCCATGTCTTTTAGTGCCTTTTCTGTGAATTTTTCATCATTCATCAAATAAGTAAGTTGGTTTTTGCCGTTTCCCATTGTATAGTGGGCTATGTTGTTGGCTAAGGTTGGGTTTCGTTTAACGACTACGTCTCGAACTTTTGTCATAGCATACCCGTAGGTGTTTTGTTCTTTTTCTGTCATTTTTACCCCTGCGGCATGGGATAGTTTTTGTCCTAAAACATTAGGGGAGGCTTTACGGAATTCATTTTCTGCTAAGTAGCTGATACTTCGTGGGTTTTTGGGTGGGTCTAGTTGTTTTACTGCGGCGAAGAGTTTTGCATTTGCGACTGCTCCTTTTTGGGTTACCGTGCCCACGTTAAATGTGTCAAGAGCAAAGCGCGGAAAAGTATCTAAGGCTTCTAGGTTGGGTGTGTAGATTCCTTTTTGGATTGCAGTTACGGTTTCTCTGTTTTCCCCTATCTGATCGCGTGCGTTTTGATAGAATGTTGTTCGACCTTCTTTGGGTAAACTTTTGTGATTTTGTGCTCTTTGCCAATTGCTATAAGCAATCTCTGACGGTAGGGTTTGTAGATGGCGTTTAACCTCTGATCCAGCCGCTCTTGTATCTTTAAGGTTCTCAGCTATTTCGGGGTAGTTGGTTGCAACGTAGCCGTTGTATATATCCTCACTTGATTTTTTGTTAAGCTCCTCCATAAAAAACGCGCTTGCTTCAGGAGTGGCGGTTGGGAGAACATCACCCGTAGAGTTCTTATACATCGCCGCGGTAAGCGTTGATCCAGCTCTATTCGCGAGGAATTCTTGGGCAGGGGCTTTTTGTCTATTCATTGTGCCAACCACCATGTAACCCATGCCACGCATACCGCCGCCTCTGCCCATTGAGGTCATACGCATACCTCCGCCCCCACCGCCAATGCCGCCTCCAAAGAAACCCGAGACCGCACCCGGCGTTGCCCCTGACACAAAGCCCGCCCCTGCTTGACCCAGCATCTCAGTTTTGGACAAACCTTTCCCACGCAAACTACTAAGTCGGCTGGTCATGCCTGCACCCCCACCCAAAAGTGCCCCGCCAGCCAACCCCATAGCCGCCCCCGCGGCAGAGCTAACCGCACCCCCAATAACATTAGCCGCAGACATTCCCAGAGCCCCAAATTTTCCAGCAAAGGTGGTGGACATATATGCGGCGGCAAAAAGAGTGATTATGGCTATGAGAATCTGTGTAAGCGGGTTTAGGCTGGTGGATATGAGAATTTGATAACCAAAAAGCAGAACAATTGAGGCCATTATGCTTGCAAACATGAACCCAATTAAATCCTGTATTAACGTGTCTGCAAAATGCTTTGTAAAAGGGATCAAGCGTAAAACAAGAAGCAAAGGCAAAACTGCGGCTAAAACCCCTGCGAAAAATAGTCGGGTTATGCCCATAACCAGTGTTAACATCAAGATGGAGGCAACAAGCATAATGAGAATACCTGAGAAGAAAAAGCCTGTGAAAGGATCAAGGTTGGGTAGTGGTACTGTTCCTATGCCGCCAGTTGCGTATCCGACCAAGATATCTATGGCGTTATTTGAGGGGATTAGTAGGCCTGAGCCGCCTACGTCGGGCCAGCCGGTGAAAATGTTAATCGCTCCCGCCGCCGCGTTGTAGATGTATTGACAGGCAAAAATCAAAATCAAAGTAAAGACGCTGTTCATTATGATATTGGCGGCGGTTCCTTCGCTTACGACCCGAAAATTTTCTAATGCATAACATATCGCGGCCACAATTAAAACCACTGCAAACATGGCCAAAGCAATTGTTTGCATCAGCCCAAATACTCTGACCATCGGTATGCCTAATTGTTGTCCAATGGTTCCGCCCGTGTTAGGGGGTTCGGCTATTAGAGGCAGTTCGATGAGGTAGGAGTATATTCCCTGTGGACCACCGATTATGATGTCAAAGAGTGTGGACATAATTATTGGTGCGGCAAGATAGATGACAAGCATGGTGATTGTGAAAAAGGCAATTAGAATGCCTGCGTCTACGCCTAGGAGTGCTCGTTTAGACTTTATTCTATCAGCTGTTTTTTGGAGTTTTTTAGAGATTTGTTCACGCCAGAACTGAAACTTCACTTACTGCACCATAAAAAAAGAAACCACTATTTTAAAAACAAGAAACTGGCTAAAGAGAGAAAATTTTGGTTGGTTGTTTACTGGTTTGCCTTTATGAGATAAATTACCAGACTCACAATTACCGCAATGACCACAATAGTCACAAGGTACACTGTGACTTCATTGAAGGGTATTGTCCATTTGGGTGCAGAGTAGGGTTGAACAGAAAGGATTTGATGAAAAGTTGTGCCCCAGACATTTGTTGCTTCAACATAAAACATTGCCTCCCCCTGATCCGTTAGAGCACCCACACTCTTATCTTTAGGTATTGCAATTTGAGCTTGACCACAAAAACCCAAACCCTCATTCTCTTGAGAAATTGAACTATAACCTTCATAGTATTGGTAGAATTGTTGATAGTTTTGTTCATAGTCCAGTGGTTGAGTCTGTGGCGCCTGTGGTATGGTTAGGTTCAAAGTTTTAAGCAATCTAAGTTCAAGTTGATCCCCTGAAAGGTCGTTGGGTGTTTTTGCTGTTGTTGGTGTTTTTGTGATTAGATAGGTTGTTATGTTGGTTAGTCCTCCGAGTTCTATTGGTGCGTCCAGTAGCAGTAGGGTGCTTTGGGTGTCATCGGCCACAACTTTTATTTGAATAGGCGATGCGGTATCAAAGTTTAGCGGCAGGTTGTATGGGGTTTGGTCTCTAAAATTTAGTTGGACTGTTCTTTGTAATAGTGTCTTTTGTTTTTGCCCCGCTTCTACTATTAGGTTGTAATATAGGAGGCTACTGCGTTTTAGGTTGGCTTCGATGGTACCTGTGCCCTTAAAGATTTGTGGGCCTGAATCGTAGATGTCAATTGTTGCTAGTTCGAGGGCTTGTTTGTCGGTGGTTTGGGTTTCAAGGGTTTCGCGCAAAATATCAGTTGTAGTAAAGTTGAGAGCTGATGTAAAAGTTGCTTCTATGTTAACGGTTGGGTCTATGCTCCAAGCTTGTCGGGTAGCGTCCCAGCGATATGCTGTTGTGTTAAATAGTTTGTCGAAAAATTCGTACTCGCATGTAGTGTTGGTTTCAAAGTATCTTGGTGTACCAAAGAGGTTGCATCCAACCGTTAGATTGTAATATAGCGCGTTGGTGAAGCCTTGGTTGGTAATCTCGGCTACAACTATAGAATCTAGTGCGTATTGGAGTTTTGCGTAACGTTCTTGTGATGTAAAATATAGGGGTGTTGGTGTTAGGCATTTTAGAGTTTGATTTTTACTCACCCCCACATCTTTGGCAAAAAGGTCTATGCGTCGATTATGCGCATACATCGCCGTAACAGTATTTCCAAAGGGTGATGTGATTAGGGTTCCGTTGGGCGAGTTAAACTGTTCAACCAATTGGTTTTGCAGGTATTCTTGACTCATCATTATTGTTGTTGTTTGGTTGTTTTGGTTGGAGTTTATTGAGGGTGGAAAGACGATGCTTGATTGCCGTTCAAACCACTCATCATATAGCAAGCCCTCGCTTGTTCTATCTACCGACAGATTTTGCGTCCAAATATACTTATGGGTGGTATTGGATTCCCAAAGAAAGCCTACAGGTAGCTCACTGGTTGTAACGCTTTTTTCATCAACCCATAAAACGATTTGATTACTCTTAGCATCTTCTAGGCCTTGGGTTAGAAATTGGGTGTTTGAACTCTGATTAAAAAAGCTCGCGACAGTGATGTTGGGTGTGAGGGATTGTTGCATTGCATCTATTTCAGGTATTTTCTGCGCATAGCCCTCCCATGTGTAGTCATCAATTACTGCGCGTTGCCTAAGATTGCGGTCTGGGCCATTGCCATCGTAGCGTACAATTATGGCAAAGGGTTTTTCATAACTACTACTGCTTGAACCGTTTCCAGTTGGAACCGTATAGGTAAGTGCGACTGTAAAGTGGGGGTCGTATTCAACCACCTGAAGGGTTACGGTATTCTCTGCTATCACATAGCTTTCATTTCCAAAATCACCCAAAGAACGAGTACCCCATACTGTAACAACAAAAGAATACACCCCAGCAGGCGCGGAAGATAAAACCTCAAAACAACCCCCACCAACCCTCTCCAAACCAAAACTGCTACTGTTGCTAAACAAACTAAAAGCAGAAGAGTCATAACTAAATTCTACCCTCTCAAAACTAACCCCACTTGACAGCTCTTCTATACTGTAGGATATTTCAAATCGATCGCAGGGATAAAATGTACCATCCTCATTTACGGCAAGCATACCATACTTATCCAGACCAGGTGCAAGGGTTAAGTTAACCCTTCCACTGGTCTGCGCAGTTAACAAACCTAAAAAACTACCAAACACCGATACACCCATTAAACCAAACATCAATAAAAAAACTATAAACTTAGAACCTATCTTATACCGACCAACTTTCTTTGCGCATTTATCCAAATACTATCACCAAAAAGTGTTGTGTAGAAGTTTTAAAAAGCAAAAAAAGTTGTGAAAAATAAAAACAGTATTACCCCCAATTACTGTAAGAGCAAGATGAGCGAAGATAAAATCATTAGAGAGATACACAAGATTCGTACAGAAATTTATGAGGAAGTAGCAGGGTTTTCTCTTGAGAAGAAGCTGGGGAGAATTAATCAGGGCGGTATGGAATTTCAAAAGCTTGTAGACAAAGCAAAGAAATAACAAGGACACTGTATAGCCGAATAAGAGGCGGACAATCCATTTAGCACTATCTTTACTAGTTAACTTTCTTTAGTTTGTTGGCTGTTTTTTGGTGTTATCTATTTAGGGCGTGTTAAAGCCTGATTTAACATTGCCTGTTTAGTGTTTGTTGGTTGGTTTATTTTTCTTTCTTTTAAGGTTGGGTGTTGTTTATAGGTGATGATGGATGGATTTAGTTAATAGTTGTTGGGTGGAGGTTAGGCCGCTTATTACCTCGGAGTTGGAGGCGGCAAATTTTGCTCCTGTTTTAGATACGTTGCATAGTTTAGGTGAGCCTTTTAGGTTTTTTATTGTTGCCCCTAAAGATGGCGGTGGTGGTGGGGGTGGTGGTGAGCGTGCGTTGGTTAGGTTTTTCTTTGAGTTTTTTGATGAGCAGTCTTGTGTGCAGATGTCCAATGTGATGCGCGTTTTGCTGGATGTGGAGGTTGTGAGTTCTGATCCGTCTAAGCATCAGTATCTTTTTTGTGCTGATCTGGCTATGGCAAAAAATTATGCCCTGCCCATAGTGTTTAATGGTCAACGGCAAGAGTTGATGGTAAACCTTATTGATCGTTTGGTGGCATCTGCGTCGGGATTGGGAACGTGCATAGAAATTGTTGCCAAAGCCGATCCCAACGCGGCATTAGATATACAAAAATTTGCGTACAACAAACTCTCTAACAAATCCTCGTCAGGTGCAGGTACAATACTTTTTGATTCTTTGGGTGATTTTCTTGGGGCTGGTATTGGGAAAGACCCAAAAAACGAGGGGTCTGCTGTTAAGGGTGGTCGGTTTGGGCAGAAGGTGGATGCTTGGAGCAGAGAACTTGTAAAGCAGGCGGAGCTAAAACTTGCCAGTAACCTTTTCACCTGTCAAATACGTATTTGGAGTAATTCCCAGCAACATATTCAAGCGGTAAAAAAGGCGATGCCAGCCGCCCCCACCAACAGACTAAAAACGTTTAAGACAACCAAAAAACCAAAACAGCACCCAATAGCAACTCTTAGATCACCCTCTAGATATGTTGTACAAAATACTGTTCTTTGCCGTCTATGGTGGGTTGTACCTTTGGGAATTCTTTTGTTTACAGGACTCCTTGGATTGTTTAACCCCCTAAAACTTGTCCCTTCGTTTTCTATGTTTAGTGTAGACTTGGGCGTTCTTGGTTTAGTTGTCTTTTTGGCGTTTGGTTTCTTGGTTGTTTTTAGAAGACGGCAGCCAATTGTGCTCTCCACCCAAGAACTAGCCCAAATAATTGGTCTACCCACAGCCATAGAAAAACTCCCCGTGGCACTTGGTAAAGTCCCCATCGCGCGAATGCAGCTCGGTCATGAGCAAATACAAGAACAAACCAACAAAACCCCGCAAGCCGATAAAGAGCAACAAAATAACACCATCCCCACTCAATCCAGCAGACACCGACTACCCACAACATCTTGAAGATAAACCCTCAATCCCCTACAATTCTTTAAATTATACATTAGTTCAGTACATGGTTTGTTGTAGTGTTTGTGAACCTTTATAAGATAAAAGTATGATATTCTTACTGGTGATTGATGTGACTGAAGCTGAAGTAACAATAATGAGCGAAAAAGGTCAAGTTGTCATCCCTCAATCAATACGAAAAGAAATGGACATAAAACCAAAAACCAAACTCCTAATTTACAGAAAAGGCGATCTGCTTATAATGAAAAAACTAGAAATCCCAGATATAGAAAAAGAGTGGGAGGAGATATTTGCCCTGATGGATAAAAAAGGGCTAAAGTTATCTGACAAAGAAATTCAACAAGAAATAGATGCAGTTAGAGCCGCAAACAGACGATGAACTGTTAATGATGCTTCGTGTTGTATTGGATACAAACGTTTTGGTTAGTGCCCTAATTTCTGATGGTAAACCGCGGTCTCTTTTGCGGAAAGTTGCTTTAAAAGAGTTCATAATGGTTACCTCAGATTTGCTTATGGGTGAATTTGTTGCTGTTATTGGCAGATCAAAGTTTAAGGTTGATGCTGATCAAATTAGCAGGCAGGTTTATGCTTTAATGCAGATAGCAAAGATGGTGGAGGTAGTTTCAGAATTTAAGGTGGTTGAACGTGATTTTAAAGATAATATGGTTCTTGAGACGGCTTATGATGGAAAAGCTGATTTTATTGTTTCGGGAGATGACCATTTATTATCGCTAAAGAGGTTTAGAGGCATAACCATTGTTAGTGTTAAAGAAATGCTGAACTATATTGAAGAAAACGGTTCATAAAACTTTTACCAATAAAACACCATCGATCTCAGTATTTTAGAAAATGGGTTTGGTTGTTGTGGTTTGTGTGTTGGTTGTAGTTGGTGGTTTTTAAAGTTCTACAATTTTGTAGTTGATTATCATGTTGCAGTTGTTGTTGGTGTGGGGGTCGTTTGTTTTTGCTTTATGTGTTTTAGTTTATGCTTGTGTGTTTGATGTTAAGGAGCGTCAAGTGTCCAATAAAGTGTGGGTTTTTGTCTGCCCTACAGGTTTTATATTAACTCTTGTCTTGGTTGTGTTTGGTTTTATTGATGGGTTGGTTGTTTTGGTTTCCGTTTTGTCTGCGGTGTTTTTGGGGGTGGTTTTGTTTTGGTCAGGTTACTATGGTGGAGCTGATCTGAAAGCTCTTTTATTTATTGCTCTAACCACTCCAACAATCCCCCTCACACTTAACCCTGCATCAGGGCTTTCTGCCCTGCCTCTAGTTTTAACAGTGTTTTGTAATTCTGCACTTTTAGCTCTTGTATGGCCGTTGTCAATTTTTGTCTTAAACCTAGCAGATTTGCTCAAAGGAAAACCTATGTTTAAAGACATAAAACTCACCCTACGTCAAAAGGTTTGGTTGCTCTTTACTGCACGACTTCTGCCGTTAGATAAGTTTGGGGGGCTTAGATATTTTCCAGCCGAAACAGTGGTGGTAGTTCCCCAAGAAGACAATAAACCCATTAGAAAGTTGTTACATTTAGTAAAAGCAGAAACCGACTTACAAAAATACATAGATAATCTAAAGAAACACAGCGAATTATACCCAAACGGTGTGCTTGCCTCTCCGACAATTCCTACCATAGTTTTCGTTACCCTTGCCCTTGCAATAACTCCTTTGGGTAACCTGCTTTTCTTTTTATAAAAAAGTTTGATCGCCCATATTTTTACTTCCTCACACTGTAGGTTTAGGCATTATTTGTGCTCCCACTGGTGTCCTGATTTGCTCTTTTTTAATTCGTTCCTCTGCGAGTTTGCAATAGTTAGAGTTTAGGTCTATGCCCGCATAGTGTCTACTATTTTTGGTTGCCACTACGCCTGTGGTGCCTGTTCCAAAGAAGGGGTCAAGAACCACACCACCTAGGGGGCAGCCTGCTAAAACGCAAGGGGTAATGAGGCTTTCAGGATATGTAGCGAAGTGTGCGGTTTTTGTGGGTTGTGTATTTACAATCCACACGTCTCGTTTATTTTTTCTAAAATCTTTGGGCATATATTCATCGCGTCTGCGATACAAGTCTGGACGTACCTCGCCATACGTACCTTGCCTTATGCTCCTATCGGGGAATGTTTTGTGTCTCTGAAAATCCGCAATGTTGGCTACACTGCAAGGCTCACGAATTGCATCTGCATCATAGTAGTATTTGGGTTGTTTGGAGAACATGAAAATAGTTTCATGACTTCTGGTGCATCGATCCCGCACAGGTTCAGGCATGGCGTTGGGTTTGTGCCAAATAATTTCTTGGCGCAAATACCACCCCTCCGAACGTAACGCAAACGCAACCATCCAAGGAACCCCAATCAAATCTTTGTGCTTCAAACCCTCCACACGTGTGGGAACTCCAAAAACGGATTGACTACCCAGCCGTCCAAACATTACATGCTTTTTCCAATACATCCGCTGATGCCCAGCTTTGCTACTGCCATTATAACAATCGCCTAAAACCAGCCACAAAGTACCCTCAGCTTTTAAAACCCGCTTAACCTCACCAAAAACCCCCACAAGTTTTTTCACATACACCAAAGGAGACTCTTCTAGACCAATTTGTCCCTCAATTCCATAATCCCGTAATCTAAAGTAGGGCGGTGAGGTTACACAACAATCCACACTACTATCAGGCAACGTTTGTAATACTTGGGTAGCATCGCCACAAATTATCTGATCTTTCAGGATGGGTTTCTCCAATTCTTGAATAGTTTTGGCTTAACCTAAAGCAGAAATCAGGCGGTTGTATTGCTTAATTTATTGTAAGGTTTTGTTGTTGGATGGCGTTTTTTTCTTTTAGTTGGTCGTAGAATTTTTTCACAGTTTCTTTTAGTTCTTCTTCGTTAGCCACTCCTGAGCAAATCAATTTTCCCGTGAGAAAAACCAGAAACGTTGCCTGTGAATCATCTAATTTGTGGATGACCGCAGGGAACTTTTCAGGCTCATAAATAACATCAAACTCGTTTGTGATTTGCTCCAACGAAACCGAGGCCCCGCCTATATTCACCGAAGCAACCAAATTTTTCACTCCATACTCAAAAACGCAATCACCCGAAACGATGCCCTCTGTTTTAAGTAACGCTAAAAGCTTAGCGATGGCTTCTTTGCCTTTAACCTCAGTTTTTATACCTGTGCAGACAAATTTTCCTGTTCGAAAAAGCAAAAACGTAGCCAAAGACGCTAACTTAAAGGACAAACCCGGAAATCGCTTCCAGCTATACTTGGCACCCACAAGCTTTTGACTTGCAACCTTTAGATCAAGGCCTTCACTAAAACAACCCGTTATCACAATATTTTCAATCGTAATCACAAAGTCAAACACGACAATCACACCCATACAAAACTTGAACACTTAAAAACCAACAAACCCCGCCCCACACATAATTCTGGCTTAACAGATACGCCGAACACGTTATTTTGTACTATTCTTTGTTTCAGAAGGGTTATGTTGATAGGTTTTTGAGTTTTGAGTTTAAGTTGTTGTTAGCGAAACGTTAATGAGAATTTTGTTTTATTCCAAAAATGGAGGTTTACGATAAAAAGATCATGGCGGTTGGTTTTTTGTTTTCTATTTGATGTGTGGGTGTTTGTTAGTGTTATTTATCTTGTTGTTATTTTTAAAATGGAGGGGATATGTAGGAGTGGTTTCTTGTGGATGTGCCTCTTCTTGGGTTAATACTGGTTGGCAGGTGTATTTTTTAATGCAAGGCATAACAAAGTACACGAGTGATTAAATCTGATTATCCCTTGTGTGGCTGAAAAGTAATTCCAAACGCTAAACCCTAACGGTTCTTAGCGAACATACTCAAACCCCTCAGTATCATCATGCCTTGAAACTGATGATTTATCCGATTGGTTTCCAACTATAACCTCAACCAACTTGCCAACCGAATTACTCAGCACAATCAGCCCCTTCTCCAAAGTCACAATCCGCTCAACCATACTTAACTGGCTTTTAGAGACAGCCTCAACAAACCGCCCCAACTCCAACATGCGGCTGTTATTGAACTTTAGAGCCTCCCATACCCCCCTAACCTCCACCCTTAAATCTCTAATATCCTGTGCTTTCTCCATCCCCGACAATCCCTTCGCAACTGCTTCTTCAAACTTGTTTAAACTCATCGGAGTGGAAACTTTCCATTCTTTGCGAACTAAATCTATCTCCTTTTGATAGGTTCGCTCAATCATACCGTAGAGATCACGTTTTGTGACACACTGTATCCCATCAATACGGATGCCAGCATGGTCCTTATTCAACTCCCACGTAGTGATAACAAGATCGTTTATGCAAAAGCCAAGTTTGCCCTCAACAAGTTCAAACCATCGATTAATGGCAAATAAGCAGGCATCCCGACTCATACCCGCATCACAAGAAATAACACCCGACACTTTTTTGCGCTCGCTCCCAAAGATCGCCCTCACTGATACCCCGCCCACCACCTCAACAATAACATCAGATTTTACCTCCATACACAAGTTGCTGTGAAGTCTAACATTGTGCAGCATTAAGGGTACAAACCGCACACCGTAGGTGATTTTGTTACAATACGCTCCAGCATAGGGTTGGACAATTAAGCCTCTTTGGAGCAGGCGTAAACAGATAACTCGTATTGTTGAGCATTGACCAGACGTAGGTTTATGGGGTGCGTAGAGTTTTTTGGCAATTTCTATGGGTCTGAGCTCAATTTCGGAGGCATCTATGATGTGATAGACTCTTGCCTCAACCGAATAACCACTGCGTTTAGAGTTGGAGGGCTTGTAACTGTTTAAACTTGAGCTACAAGAGCTACAAACCTTGTTACCCGATTGGTCTGAGCCAGCCAAAAAATTATGGCTCCTGTAGCACTTGCTTTTTTTGACGAACAAACGCTAAACTGCGCAAAAAATATTGAAAACAAACAATAGATTTACAGTCGGATACGGATGTCTCCAAACGCCTAAAATTAGACTGATGGGGGTCTGCAGAGAGTTCGCATATTTGGAGGGCATTCATATTGGTTTCTCCTTTTTGTATAGTATGGCTATAATTGAGGGGAACGGGGCGGCGGTTTTTTTATTTGAAAAATGCAGGCGGCTAGCGGGCATGAGGAAGTGTGCACCTGCTTGGTGGAGTAGTTTGTACCATCGGGTTGAACTATCATGCTTAAGTAATAACGCTACCGTTTTTCCTTTTTTGTTCTCTAAAATTGCCTTCTCCACCCAGGGTAAAGGTTGGCTGTAGGGCGGGTTAACAAACGTACAATCAACCCACTCTATGGTCAAGCCGTCCTGTAGAGGCGCTTTGGAGCGAAGTGGGCAGGGGTCAAACCAATTCACAAATAAGCCGTGCTTTATCCAATTTGGTGTTTGATATTCATCATTAGCTTTATGATAGGTGTATTCAACAGCCACTTTACTGAACCTCGGCTGGCTTTTTCTTTTTTTGTTGTCTATGCACTCTGCTATGTGGGTAGTTAGTTTTGCTTTGGCTGGGTTTGTTTAGGAGGTTGGTTTGTTGTTTTATTTCGGTTTGGTGGTCAGTTGTTAGGGGATTATCCACTGCAGGCTGTTTATTTCTCAAATCTAGCCTTCCTAAACCGTGGTTTTTTTGCAGTTGTTGCAGTAGTAGTGGGTGGTGTGTTGGTTTTTGCATTCGTAGCGGCTAATCCAAACACGCACCTTACACGTTACCACAACAACATGTGAGCCTGCTGGGATCGGTGTTTGGCATTTAGTGCACAGGTGTTCTTTACGGGTAGTTACCCATCTTGGGGTGTCAAGTAAGGCGCGTTGGTCTGCAAGTAGCTGTTTGCGTGAAGCCGCAGTAGACGCTATTTCTGTATTCTCTTTTTGTCGCTGTGCACGAGCTAAACAGTACTCCTTGTAGCGTCTTTGGACTGGATCATCAACTAGAATATCTTGGTGATCAGTCAACGAAGAACTATCCTGCGCCATTACTGACCCGCCATCCTTTTGGAACAGCAACCGTACTTCTAGTGGTTGGGGTTTTCAAGTTGGTTGGCTCCTTTCAGTGGGTTTGGTGGTGAATATGTTGTATTCTTCTTGGGTAGCTAGAAAATCGATTGGGAGGTGTATGTCTCCTGCGATGATTAGTCCTTGGCCTTGGTTTAGCTCCAGAAGGGTTTCCATCTCTACCATTGATAGGCCTATGGTTTGGCTTGCCTGTTTTATGGCTGACTCATCCTGTCGAAGCATCACTTTTGTTGCACAATTCTCAATAACGGCTTTGCCAGCAGAGTTTTCAAGTACATCTGCTAGTCGTTGGGAGTTTAGCAGTAGCGTTACGTTTCGTTTTCTGCCTCGCCGTGAAACCCCCTCCAAAAAACTAGCCGACGCAGACAAAGCAGTGTAGAGCCACAACTCATCAATAATCACCAGTTTGGGAATGTGTAGGGGTAGAAATTTGGTGTTGTCGAGCATTTGCCAGATTTTGCTGAAAACCAAAATGTTTGCGGCTTGAAAGGTAAGGTTTCGTCTTGTGGTCATTGATAGTTGGCGGTGTAGGGCGCTTAGGTTGAAAACCATTCGATGCGAGAATTTTTGTGGTTGCCCCCTAGTTAGAAAACTGTCAGTGCCAGTTACAAATGGTGCGAGGTGGTCTTTTAGGGCTGGGGAACTATTTTGATACACTTCCAGTAGGTCGTGGCTTGCTCCCACTATAGTGCGTAGCTCTTGGTAGGTGCGGTTGTCTTCTATGCCTGCTAAATCGGCTAGTATTGAGGTTGCAGTGTCTTTGTTATCTGAGAAAATTTGTATGGGGTCTAACCCCAGTTGTTTTTCAGTTGTTATATCTAGTACATCTGCGCCTGCAAGTTTGCCCACTTGTCCATATTCATTTTCGGGGTCAACTATGAAAAATGCCAAATTAGGATTTTTTTGTAGTAATCTTGTGAGCAGAATTTTTGATGTAAAGCTTTTTCCGCTACCTGATTTTCCCAGGATGATTATGTTTTGGTTCATGCGTAGGTGGGGGTCAAATATTGTTGGCGCTCCTGTTAGGCGGTTTATGCCAAGAAAAACTCCGCCTGGACTTTCAATGAGGTCTGCGGATACGAAGGGGAAAAAGGTGCTGGCTGTAGTTGTGTCTACTACAAGCTTTTTTCCTATATTGCCAGCAGTTAATTCTGACTGGAAGTATGTGGGGCAGTCGAGGCGTATGAATCGGGATTGGAGGGTATCTCTGAGTTTTTTAGTTTTCTCTTTAATCTCTTCTGGGTTGTCTGCTTGCAGAGTAAGATTAATTTTTATCTCAAAAAGCCGTGTACTGCCCGTTATTAGGCCTTGGTAGGTGGCTTGTGCCATATCATGTTTGAGTTTGGTTTCTTCTTTTGGTATTTTGCCTTTGGTTTGATCGGCTAAAAGGATGCTTTTTTGTAGGCGTAGGTATTTGCCCATTTGTGAGGTTGCTGCTTCAGGTGGGAGGGGTTTGATATTGATTAAGACTTTTTCGCACAACCCGTAGAGTTCGCTTATAAATCCGGGGAGGAGTTTTGCGGGGAGTTGGTAGACTGTAAAGGTTTTTTGGAGTTTGCCGTTTTCAAGTTGAAGGTGTTTTGGGAAGGTTTTAGCAATGTGTGTTTTTGGTTGTTCGGTTAGGGGTTGCTGTTTAAAGTTGCATTGTTCTATTAGCCAGTCTATGGGTTCAGGGGTTTCTATGTAGAAGCGGTAGTAGGTGGTTGTGAGTTCTTGTTGATTTATTTGGAGGGTTTTTTGGGTTTTTATGGCTGATAGTTTGGTTTGGCAGGGCAGACTGTTTAGCAGACGTTGAAAGTGTCCCAGTGTCTCAAGGCGTTTTTGTTTGGGGAGCATTACATAGTTTACGGGGAAGACCTCGTATGTACAGGTGGATTGTGGGGGTTGTTGGTGTTTAAGTTTAGGTTTAAGTTTGGACTTTAGTGTTTTCTGCATTTTGGGGGGCCTCTTTTTCTTTTTCGGGTTTTGGGGGGTTGACTTGTATGGTTATTTTTTGTGCGTCTTGTGTGTCTTGGGGTTGGATTTCTAGTTCGAAGCGTCCTGTGTGGGTTGGAGTAAAGTAGGTGTAGAAGTAGCCTTCTTGGTCGGTTGTGCCTTTGGAGTGGGGGGTGTTGTTTATGTTTACTTGGTAGGGTTTGTCTGCGAGGATTTTGTTGTTTGGGTCTTTTAGGACTCCTACAATTTTGATTGGGGTTCCCTGTGTAGCTGAGAGCAACATAGATGTGGATGTTTGCTCTACCAACGACTTGCTTTTGGCTGATGTGGGCTTTTTTTGCTTTACCTGCAAAGAAGCCTTTCTCACCAAGTGGAGCAAGTGTGCTTCGGGGGAAACGGTTTTTATTTTTCTTGTGAAGAGCACAGCACCTGCGAAAAATATGACTCCAGCCACTACAATTTTTAACACTAAATCCGAAAAAGCAAGAGAAACCACCCAAGCAAAAAACCCAAAAACTAGAAAAATACTCATTTGTCGAATAGAAAACCTTCCAACAGGCGTATCAAGCATTTGCTCATTGAGAAAACTGGTATCCTCAAACCAAAGCGTTTGCACTAACTCAGACAAACAACCCACCACCCCTAAACACACCTAACAAAGCACAGCCACATAACGTTACAACGAACCTACTATACCCGAGAGTCCACATAGCACTCACCAACTCCCTTAGTTGCCAGAAATTTTTAAACCCAACAAACGCCGTATTTAACAGCAACAACCAAAACAAACATGGTGGTATCATAAGCAGGCGCGGTAAGCGTGCTTAAAAAACAGTTAACATTTAAAAAATATATAAAAGTATATTATAGAGGGAGGGCAGGCAAGCGTGCTTACAGCGCACCCGAAATTAGTGCTATAGTGAAGTAGCAGGGTGCTACTGCTGAGGCGGGTTTTGGTTGGTTTGTTTTGTTTAGGGTGTTGATTTAGGTTTCTTCGAGGCGTGGGTCGTCTATTTTTTCTTTTATTTCTTGGATTGTGTAGAGGTTATGGTCAATGTCTGTAGTGTAGAATATGAAAATTTCCTCGTTGGCGAAGTAGCCCTCGTTAATTTCGGTGTCGCGACCGTAGGCTTCAAAGTCAAAATACGTATACGCATTTAAATTTGTGCCTATTTTGCATTGTTCCAAAGTAGCTTTTAAATCGGTGTCGATTTCCTCTAGCATAGCATAACCTAATTTTTCTTCTTTGCTTCCACAATCGTTAGCATCTATTGTCACATATGCGATCTCGCTTGCTTGTTCACACACATTAAGAATGCTTAGAGTATCTCTTAGGCCATTAGCACTACAGTATGCAATCGTTACGTTTTTTTCGTTTTCGCTCATTTGTTCCAACTTTACAGCCAGCAGGTTAAGATCGTAAATGTTTTCATATTCGCCAAAGCGAAAATCTGACTCATAATCATGTATCGCATATTCTTCATGGGTTTTGTTTAGTCTAACTTTGTTTTTTAGGAAATTTTTGATTTCGTTGTGTGTAGCAGGAAGATTTAGCCACTCACCAACTAGCTCACCTTCAACGTATTTAGACAGATTAGCAACATAGACTCTAATTTGGGGGTTGATTTGTTTGGAAAAGTTTTGTTCACACATTGTTATGTCTCCTATTTTTGTTTGTTGTTTTTTTGTTGTGCTTCTGTGGAACTTGGTTGGTTGCTGGTGTTGGGCTGGATGCTTTGCTGGGTGTTTGGTTTGGAAAAATGAAACGTGTCTGTATGTGTGTGTTTATTGAGGTTGCGGGGTTAGTTTTTTAGAATTATGTTAGTGGTGTGTGGTTAATGGGTGGGTTTTGTAGTTTCCCCTTTTTTGTTTGTAGTTTCCCCTTTTTTGTTTGTAGTTTCCCCTTTTTTGTTTGTAGTTTCCCCTTTTTTGTTTGT
>JGI24705J35276_12238623_pt1 | contig 30068 bp, 24 predicted proteins | sample TergutNt197P4_FD_35276 | JGI IMG/M metagenome (IMG submission 35276) | reverse complement strand
AGGCTTCTGTTGCGCATAATCCTGACCGTATTGTCACGATTGCTCGTCCTGCCAATCCCGCTCAAATGGGCTTCTTAACGGACGACTACTTAGTGCCAAGCCTTGGAGAACGACGCAACCATCCAAGGCTACCTAACAATTTGTCGATCAAGGGCCAGAACAACAGCACGACCGCAAGCGTAGTGATGGAGCCGACCAGCCAGTTCGACCAGAACACCTTGAGGTCACCACCAGCCCCTATCATCGACAGGCGGAACGCATCCTCTGCGCGGTTGCCGAGCACGAGCGCGAGGGTGAACGGGGCGAGCGGAATACCGATCTTCTTAAAAACATAACCGACCACGCCAAAGCCAAGCATCAGCCAGATGTCGAACATCGCGTTCTGGATGGCATAGGCACCGATAGCGCAGGACACGACGATCATCGGCGCTACGGCCGCGAACGGCACCCGCAGAATCGAGGCGAAGATCGGCACCGTGGTAAGGACCAGCACGAGACCAACCACGTTGCCAAGGTACATCGAGGCGATCAGCCCCCAGACGAAATCCTTGTGCTCGACGAAAAGAAGCGGCCCCGGATTGAGCCCCCACACCATCAGACCACCAAGCAGGATAGCGGCGGTGCCAGAGCCGGGAATGCCGAGCGCCAGCATCGGCAGTAGTGCCGAGGTACCGGAGGCATGCGCCGCGGTCTCCGGCGCGAACACGCCCTCGATGCGCCCCTTACCGAAACTTTGCGGATCCCTCGAAAAACGTTTGGCGAGATTATAACCCATGAAGGAAGCCGCGATTGCCCCGCCCGGAGTGATACCGAGCCAGCAGCCAATGAAGGAGGAACGCAGGAGCGTCATCCAATATTTCGGCAGATCCTTCCACACGGATAGCACCACGCGCAGGCTGATGCCGGCCGCATGCCCCCGCAACGCGAGACGCTCTTCCATGGTCAGCAAAATCTCACTGATGCCGAATAAGCCGATCACTGCGACAAGGAAGTTGATCCCGCGCAGCAATTCTGCCGATCCAAAGGTCATGCGCAACTGCCCGGACACCGTATCCATGCCGATGCTGGCGAGCAGCAATCCAAGCGACATCGAGATGACAGTCTTGTGTTTCGCCTCCCGACCGAGGCCAACAAAAGAGCAGAACGTCAGGAGGTAAACCGCAAAAAACTCCGGCGGGCCGAACTTGAGCGCAAAGGACGAGATCAGGGGCGCGAGGAAGGTGATCAAAAGGACCGCGACCAGCGACCCGATGAAGGAGGACGTGAACGCCGCCGTTAAGGCTTCCGCCGCCCTGCCCTGCTGCGCCATTGGATAGCCGTCGAAGGTGGTCGCGACCGACCAGGCTTCGCCGGGGATATTGAACAGAATCGAGGTGATCGCTCCGCCGAACAACGCCCCCCAGTAGATACAGGATAGCATCACGATCGCCGACGTCGGGTCCATGGTGAAGGTCAGCGGCAAGAGGATCGCGACCCCGTTGGGTCCGCCGAGCCCCGGCAACACACCGACAAAGATGCCGAGCACGAGCCCGACCATCATCAGGGCCAGGGTCTTCCAGGTGAGCAGAACGGCGAAGCCGTGCAGCAACAGACCGAAGGCTTCCATCAGTACCCGCCGCGCATTTAGTAGCCGAAGGCCGCTTCAAGCGGTCCTTTGGGCATGATCACGTCAAAGGCGATGTCGAACGTCACGAACATGATCGCCGTGAACACAAAACCAGTCAAAAGCGACTTCCAAAACGCTATCTTCCCAACAAAACGCATGAAGCCGGCAATCAGAAGAAAGCTTGCGACGTAAAGACCGAGAAACTGCACCAGCAGGCAGAACAACAAGGTTGGCACAAACACCGCCATGACACGGCGAACTTGCGCTCGCGTGACAAATGTTTCCGAAGGTTCTCGGCGGGACAGAACGACCGAAATCAGCCCATAGAGGCTCCCGCCGGCGAGGACGACCGACAGATAGAACGGGAAATAGCCGGGCTCAGGTCCCGTCGAATCCCAACCGATACCTGTACGCCAATTGTCGTAGCCGAGCGTGACGGCAAGCGCGAGCAGCAGCAGCGAGACAACGATCTCGACCGCCCGCGTATCAAGAATGGCGGGCGAATCCTCTTCAGGAGCAGTGGGATCGTCGACAACGATTTCAGGATCAGATTGAGGCATGAGACAGTACTCAAGGCTGCGCCTCGACCCCGTAAGAACGCGTCGAGGGGAAAGAAGAGCTACTTCGCGACAAATCCCGCTTCCGTCATCAGTGACCTGTTGAGCGCGTCGTCTTCCTCGAGGAATTTCAGCATGTCCTTGCCAGCGAGGAAAATCGGCTTCAACGCCTGCTTTTCCATGTAATCCTTATATTCCGGCGTCTCCGTGACCTTGCGGAACAGGTCGACATAGAACGTCTGCTGCTCCGGCGTGACCTTGCCCGGCAGGAACATCGCGCGCAGCATCAAATACTGCACATCGACACCCTCCTCCTTGCAAGTCGGGATGTCGTGCCAGGACTGTGTCTCGGTCACCTTGGTCGTATAGGAAATCCGCTCCTTGTCGAAGACGCAGAGCGGATGCACCTGGCCTGCGCGCCAGACCTCAAGATTTTCCGATGGATTGTTGACGTTGGACTCGGTGTGATTGCCGACAAGCTGGGTCGCAGCCTCGCCGCCGGACTTGTAGGGCAGATAGAGGAACTTCGCGCCCGTCTTCTGTTGAAGGAACACGGTGAGCACCTGGTCCTCGCGCTTCGAGCCGGTGCCGCCCATCTTGAAGGGCGCGCTCGCCGCCTTCGCAGCCGCGACAAAATCCTTCACCGTCTTGGGGCCGGAAGCACTGTCCCACAGCACAAACTGATCGAGGGCGATCACCGACACCGGCGTGAGATCGCGCCAGTTGAAAGGAATCTTCGCCGACAGCGGCAGCATGTAGATCAGCGAATAGGCAATCAGCACCTTGTTGGGATCGCCCTCGCTCGACTTCATGTACATCAGCGCTTCCGCGCCGGAGGCCCCGCCTTTCAGCGAGACCACTATCGGCTGCTTCATCAGATTGTTCTTCTGGATCGCCGCCTGCATCATCCGCGCCATCTGGTCGGATGCGCCGCCCGCTCCGGCCGCCACCACGATCTCGACAGGCTTGGTAGGCTCCCAAGCGGCGAGTACCGGCGCACTAGCCAAGAGAGCTGCCGCGACGGAAGCGGCCATGATCATCTTGCGCACTTGTTTCTTTCCTGTGGTTCTTATGGGCTTGTTGCTGCAGGCAGCTTGCGGATTAACGGCTGTGAGTTCAAGCAGGCTTGTGAACCAAGCCTCATGACTTTTGAATTGCGGCGGGACTACTTCCCCTTCCAGTTCGGTGTGCGCTTGTTGAGGAAGGCTTCCATGCCCTCGCGGAAATCCTCGCTCATATAGGCCTTCAAGATCAGGTCTTCGCCTTCCTCGCGCGACAGCGTCCGCCGGATGCGGAGCACCGCTTCCTTGGTGCTCTCGAGCGTGAGGGGCGCATGGCTCGCGACCAGCTTCGCGGTCTCCTCGGCGCGGCGATGTAGCGTCGGCACGTCGGGGACGATCTCGTTGAGCAGGCCGAGCGCGAGCGCCTCTGGGGCCTCGACCAGACGCGCCTTGAAGATCAGGTCCTTGGTGCGCGCCGGACCGACCAGCGAAACGAGCCGGCTGATATTCGACATCGACAGGCAATTGCCGAGCGTGCGCGCGATCGGAAAGCCAATGCGCGTCGACTCCGTGCCGATCCGGATGTCGCAGCAGGCCGCGATCCCAGCGCCGCCGCCGGTGCAAGCGCCGGCAATCGCTGCGATCACGGGCACGCGGCATTTCTCCAGCGTGCCGAGCACGCGGTCAATGCGCGCTTCGTAATCGAGCGCATCCTGAGCCGTCTTGAAGGCGCGGAATTGCGAGATGTCCGTCCCGGAGGCGAACGCCTTGTCACCGGTGCCTGTGAGGATCATCGCCTTGATCGAGCGGTCGGCGTTGACGCTCTCGCAGATCTCCGCCATACGCTCATACATCGCAAACGTCAGCGCGTTGCGCGCCTGGGGACGATTGAACGTGATCCGCGCGATGCCGTCCTCGACGGAATAGATCAGGTCTTGGTTGGCATCCGCAACGGCGTTCATCTCACTCTCTCCATTTTGATGGTCAGTAATCGACTCAGGCGACCGCAGCTTTCGCCATCGACGCCACGTCGCACCCTTTCAGGACTTCCATGGCCGCAAGTACGCCGCCGCCGCGATGCGGGACATTCGCAAGGTCGAGCCCCATCTCGACACCCGCCAGAGTACCCATCAGCATCAGGTCGTTGAAATGGCCGAGATGGCCGACGCGGAACATCTTCCCCTTAATCTTGTTGAGCCCGGTGCCGAGGGACATGTCGAAAGTCTCAAGCACAATTTTTCGAAGATTGTCGGCGTCATGGCCTTCGGGCATGCGAACACCCGTCAGCGCCGGCGAATGCGCATTCGGATCCAGGCACTGCATTTCCAATCCCCAAGCGTTCACTGCGGCGCGGGTCGCGGCGCTGTGGCGCTTATGGCGTGTGAACACGTTCTCGAGCCCCTCTTCCTCCAGCATCTTGACGGCCTCTCTCAGACCAAGCAGCAGATTGGTGGCGGGCGTATAGGGGAAGGTCCCTGACTTGTTGAAGGCGATCACTTGCTGCCAGTCCCAATAGGACCGCATGCCCGGATTGGCCTTGGCGACCGCAAGCGCCTTCTCCGAGATGGCATTAAAGCCGAGCCCCGGCGGCAACATCAGGCCCTTTTGGGAGCCCGTGATTGAGACGTCGATGCCCCAGGCGTCGTGTTCAAACTCGAGGGAACCGAGTCCCGATACGGTGTCAACCATCAACAGCGCCGGATGGTTGACCCGGTCCATGGTCTTTCGCACCTCGAGCGGCGGCGTCACGCACGCGGTCGAAGTCTCGTTGTGCACAACGCACACAGCCTTGATCTTGTGCTGCTTGTCCGCGGCGAGGCGCCGCTCGATCTCCGCGATGTCGGCGCCATGGCGCCAGTCACCCGGGATGAAGTCGACGTCGAGCTTGAATTTGTCGGCGATCCCGCGCCACAACACGGCAAACTGGCCCGTTTCACACATCAGAACCTTGTCGCCTGGGGAAAGCGTGTTGACGATCGCCGCTTCCCACGCTCCCGTGCCCGACGAGGGATAGATGATCACCGGGTGCTTGGTGCGGAATACACGCTGCATCGCAGCAAGCACCTCGAATCCGAGCTCGACGAATTCGGGGCCCCGGTGATCCAGCGTCGGCATGTCCATGGCCCGCAGCACCCGGTCAGGTACGTTGGTCGGTCCCGGAATCTGGAGAAAATGCCTTCCAGTATGCACCGTCATGGGTGTCCTTCCCGGTCTTACCTGAAGCTTGCATCGGCTTTGCGAGCCGCTCGAATATCACTATTCACAAGGCTTGTCCCTCGCTGGACCGGGGGCCGTCAATACGCAAGAAGCAGGGCTTCGCTTGCAAAGACGAGAGACGGCAGGCAAAAAATGTACCGCGATTACACGAGACGAAGATAATGACGGCAAAAGGGATCGAAAATCTGCAAGAACAGGTCCACGACAGTGGCTTGGCCAAACGCCTGAAACGAGAGATTTCGGGCGAGGTGTTGTTCGACCGCTTCAGCCGCGGCCGCTATGCAACCGATGCCTCGTTCTACCAGATCATGCCGTTTGGCGTCGTGGTCCCGCGCACCACCGACGAGGCACTCCGTGCGCTCTCGATTCTCCGCGATGAGGGGCGACCGGCCACCCCGCGCGGCGGCGGCACCTCACAATGCGGCCAGACCATCAACAACGGCGTCATCATCGACTTCTCGAAGTATCTGAACCGCGTCATCTCGCTCGATGTCGAGAACAGGACCTGCATGGTCGAACCCGGCATCGTACTCGACGATCTCAACCGCCAGCTTAGAAAGCATGGCCTGTGGTTCCCGGTCGACGTCTCCACCGCCTCGCGCGCGACCATTGGCGGCATGGCCGGCAACAACTCCTGCGGCGGACGCTCGCTGCGCTACGGCACCATGCGCGATAACACGCTATCGATGGAGGCAGCGCTGGCCTCTGGTACCCTCCTTCGGTTCGGCGAGGTGCCGCGCGACCTTGCCCACGTCAACGCCGGCGATGGCGGACTTGCCCTCTTCCGCGACATGCTTGATCTCGGCGAACGAGAGGCGGACGAGATCACGGCGAGATTTCCAAAGGTGCAGCGCCGAGTCGGCGGCTACAATCTCGACGCGCTGATCCCGCGCAACGCGCCCAACAACATGGCGCATCTCCTGGTCGGCTCGGAAGGCACACTCGCCTTCACGACAAAGGTCGAGCTCAAGCTCTGGCCGCTGATCCGCAACAAGGTGCTCGGCATCTGTCACTTCGGCAGCTTCTACGAAGCCATGGATGCCGCGCAGCACCTGGTGAAGCTTCGGCCCATCGCGGTCGAACTGGTCGACCGCACCATGATCGCGCTCGGCCGCGAGATCGCAATGTTCCAGCCCGTGATTGCCGAAGCCGTTCGCGGCGACCCGGATGCGGTGCTGGTGGTGGAATTCGCCGAAGAGGCTCAGACCGAGAACCTGCGGCGCGCAAAACAGCTCTCCGAACTGATGGCCGATCTCGGCTTTAGCTGGAACAACCCGCCACGCAAATGGGGCGGCGTGGTCGAGATCACCGAACCTGCCCTGCAGGCAGGCGTTGGCGATTTCCGCGCGGCCGGCCTCAACGTCATGATGTCGATGAAGCAGGAAGGTAAGCCGGTATCCTTTGTCGAGGATTGCGCCGTGCCGCTGCAACACCTCGCCGACTACACCGCCCGGCTCAATGCGATCTTCGCAAAGCACGGCACCAGCGGCACTATGTATGCGCATGCCTCCGAAGGCTGCCTGCACGTGCGCCCCGTTCTGAATCTGAAGCTCGAGAAGGATGTCAAGGCGATGCGCACCATCGCTGAAGAAGCCTTCGCGATGGTGCGCGAGTACAAAGGCTCACATTCCGGCGAGCACGGCGACGGCATCGTACGCTCCGAGTTTCATGAGGTGATGTTCGGCCCGCGCCTCATCGCCGATTTCAAGGAGGTAAAGCGCCGCTTCGACCCCGAAAACGTGCTCAATCCCGGCAAGATCGTCGATGCACCTGACATGGACGACCGATCGCTATTCCGCTACGGGCCCGACTACCGCGTGCCCGAATTAAAGACCATGCTCGACTGGTCAGCCTATCCCGGCGCTGGCGGCGGCTTTCAAGGCGCTGTCGAGATGTGCAACAACAACGGTGCGTGCCGCAAGCTCGAAGGCGGCGTGATGTGCCCGTCCTATCGCACGACCCGCAACGAGAAGGATGTCACGCGGGGGCGCGCCAACACGCTGCGGCTCGCGATCTCAGGCCAGTTGGGTCCGGATGCGCTGACCTCCGACGAGATGATGGAGACGCTTAAACTGTGCGTCTCCTGCAAGGCCTGCCGCCATGAATGCCCGACCGGCGTCGATATGGCCAAGATGAAGATCGAGGTGCTCGCCGCGCGCACCGCGAAATACGGGCTGTCGTTGCGCGACCGGTTGGTCGGCTACCTGCCGCGCTATGCCGACCTCGCCGCGCGCTTTGCGCCGCTGGTGAATTGGCGCAACAACAGCCCCCTGCTGCGCCGATTGTCGGAGCGCTTCGCCGGCATCAGCGCCCGACGTGCTCTGCCGGCGTTCCGGAGCGATGTGTTCAAGCCCGAAGCCGAGGTGGTTGGGCCGGCACAAGGGCGCGAGCTCGTGCTGTTCGCCGACACGTTCAACCGCGTCTATGAACGCGAAAACCTCGATGCGGCCCTGCGCGTCCTGCTCGCAAGCGGCTATCGCGTGCACTTGCCTCCGGCTGCGAAGGGTCGCCGCGCGCTCTGCTGCGGCCGGACCTTCCTGTCGGCGGGGCTCGTCGACGAAGCCAGGGTCGAGCTCGATCGACTGGTCGAGGCCTACGCGCCATTTGCCGTGCGCGGCGTGCCCATCATTGGATTGGAGCCGAGCTGCCTGCTGACGCTGCGCGACGAGTTGCTGTCGCTGCGCAAGGACGATGAAGCAAAGGCCGTCAGCGCCCACGCACTGCTGTTTGAGGAGTTTCTGGTGCGCGAGGCGGAAGCCGGCCGTCTCCGTCTACCGCTCGGGGCCATCGCCAAAACGGCCCTGGTGCACGGCCATTGCCATCAGAAATCATTTGGCGCGTTCAAGCCGGTGGAGCAACTGCTTCGCCTCGTCCCGGACCTGAAAGTCGAGATCGTCGAATCCAGCTGTTGCGGCATGGCCGGTGCCTTCGGCTATGAAGCCGACACTTACGATGCTTCGATCGAGATGGCCGAGCTGTCGCTGCTGCCGGCAGTGCGGAGCGCGGATGAAGCCACGGTTATCGTGGCCGATGGCACATCCTGCCGGCACCAGATCAAGGACGGCACCACGCGCAACGCCTTTCACGTCGCACGCATCCTGGAAATGAGCCTGGACGCAGCTGAACTGAAGCTCCCTCCCTCGCCTCTCTAAAGGGACGCCAGCCATGGCTGAACTGACACTCTATCGTCTATCTGCGGCGCCCACCGGCGTTCATTCATTGACGTCAAGCACATCCGGCCGCCACGGTCTTCCTGATCCAAACCTTGTTGTCATGGAACGCGGCGCCGCCGACCGGCGCAACGGCCTCCGCACCCGTCAGCATGTTGATGCCGCGACCACCGATGTGGTCGCGGTTCGGGTGAATCGACTCCGCGATGAGTACGCCGCGTCGCACCCCATCGAACAAGGTTGCGATCAACGTCGTCTCGCCCCGCGTGTTGCCGAGCGTGACCGCCTCGCCCTCAGTAATACCGAGCGCCGCCGCGTCCAGAGGGTGGATCATCACGCTCGCCTTGCCCTCGCGCGCCTGCGATGACGGCGTCTCGGTAAAGGTCGTGTTGAGGAAGCTGCGCGACGGACTCGTCGCGAGCCGGAAAGGATGAGCCTCGTCCGCCCGCTCTATAACGTCCCAGTGGTCTGGCAGCGAGGGCATGCTGTCGAATTCGCCCATCATGAGGCCGAACGGCGGATGGCTCCAATCAGCCTTGAAGCGGAACTTCTTGTCCGAATGGGCAAATCCGTCGAGATAGTGAGAGGTACGGAAATCGGGCTGCAGATCGCGCCAGAGGTCCGCTTCCAGCGTTTCGATATTGCCGTGGCCGCTAAGTTGGAGCGTGGTGTCGATCAATTCACGCGCCGATATCTCAAATCCTGGGTGTACCGCGCCGACCCGATGTGCCAGTCCTTGCAGCACCTCGTGATTGGAACGGCACTCGCCCGGCGGATCGATCAGCTTCGGCCCCACCGAAATGTGTTGGTGGCCGCCGCCGTAATAGAGATCGTCGTGCTCCATGAACATGGTGGCCGGTAGCACAATGTCGGCCATGGCGGCCGTCTCGGTCATGAAGTGTTCGTGCACAACGGTGAACAAGTCCTCACGCGCAAAGCCTTCGCGGACCAGCGCCTGTTCGGGGGCCACCGTCACCGGGTTGGTGTTCTGGATCAGCATCGCCTTGACCGGCCCCTTGCCGTGCAACGCTTTCGGATCGCCGGTCAGGATGCGGCCGATCTTGCACTGGTCGAGTACACGCGTCGAACGGTCGATCGCGTCGTGGCCTTCGATGATGGATCCGTTGAAGTGCCAAAGCGCAAGATTATTGAAGAAGGCGCCGCCGCCTTCATATTGCCATGCACCGGTCACCGCGGGGATGCACAGCGCCGCATGCATTTGGGCCGCGCCGTTGCGGCTCCGAGTGAAGCCATAACCGAGCCGGAAGAAGGTGCGCTTTGTTTGCCCGACCGCATGCGCGAACGCCTCAATCTCGGCAACCGGCACACCGCAGATCGCGGAGGCCCATTCCGGCGTACGGCTATTCAAATGCATCTCGAGTTCGTGGGGACAGTCGGTATAACGATCAAGATAGGCACGATCCGCATAGCCATCGCGGAACAACACATGCATCACGCCGCAGGCAAAAGCGCCGTCAGTGCCTGGGCGCAGGATGATCTTGATGTCAGCCTGCTTCATAGTATCGTTGCTGTAGATATCAACCGCGGCGATCCTGGCACCGCGCTCCTTCCGCGCACGGGAGGCGTGGGTCATCACGTTGACCTGGGTGTTCACGGGGTTGGTGCCCCAGATCACGACCAAGTCGGAAACGCCCATTTCGCGGGGATCGACACCGGCGATCTTGCCGGTGCCCGCCGCAAAGCCGACGCGCGCGACATTGGAGCAGATCGTGGGATAAAAGCGGGAATATTTCTTTACATGCGCCAAGCGGTTGATGCCGTCGCGCATGACGAGCCCCATGGTGCCGGCGTAGTAATACGGCCAGACTGACTCGCTGCCGAACTCGCGCTCCGCTGTATTGAAGCGGTCGGCGATCTTGTCCAGCGCCTCGTCCCAGGAAATGCGCGCAAACTGCCCCGAACCTTTCGGTCCCGAGCGGCGCAGCGGATACATCAGCCGCTCGGAATGGTGGATGCGCTCCGCATAACGGGCCACCTTGGCGCAGACAACGCCCGCCGTGTAGGTCTGAAGTTTCGAGCCACGCACGCGACCAATGCTTCGGCCGCCAATCACCTCAACGTCGAGCGCACACGCGGACGGACAGTCGTGAGGACAGGTGGAGTGGCGAATCTCGACCTTGGCATGCTCATTCATACTCAAATAGGTAGCACCAAAATGACAGCCGGCCGAGAGCATTTATCCGCCATTGCCCACGCCATTCCCTTGAGCCAGGAGGGCATGACCTGAGGCGGGAACCGCTGTCACCTACCCTCGCGGTGCGACAAGCCCTTCTTTATTCCAATTGCCGCCAGCTCGGCCTGCCGTCGACAGCCAAGTCCAGTAGTGGCTAGAGTTGCTGCCAAGCAAAGCAAGCCTGGGGAGGCGCACATGAGAGGTCGAGTCCCTGCGCTGGTGATAGCCGCGATCTTGCTCGTTGCTTCTGCTGGCTTGCCGCAAGCGGCCGCGCAGGATTACCCGATCCGGCGGGTCAAAATCATCGTTCCTTTCGGGGCTGGCGGGCCGGCAGATGTAGCGGCACGACTGCTCGGTAACGTCCTACAGCAAAGATTCGGCGAGCCCTTCGTGGTCGAAAACCGCACGGGCGCTGGCGGCGTGATCGGGACAATGGAAGCCGCTGAGTCGGCACCGGACGGCTACACACTGCTGATGGTCTCCAACACCCAGACCGCAAACGAGTCGCTGCTCCCGCCATCGCAGCGCAACTATAACTTGATGCGCGATTTGGCACCGATCGCGCCGGTGAGCTATTCCGACCTCGTTATCGTCGTGCACCCTTCCGTGCCGGCAAAGACGCTCCAGGAATTCATTGCGCTCGCCAGATCGCAACCAGGCAAACTAAACTACGCCTCGTCCGGCCAGGGCACGCCCTATCACATGGCAGGCGAATTGTTTAAGTCACTGGCCGGCATCGACGTCATGCATATTCCCTACCGCAACAGCGGCGAGGCTCGCAGCGGGGTAATCGGCGGACAGGTGCAGATGATGATCGATGCGGTCCCAGCAATGGCGCCCAACGTCCGGGAGGGGCAGGTGCGGGCGCTGGCGACGACGGGTAAGCAGCGCTCGGCCGTGCTACCTAATGTGCCGACCGCAATCGAAGCCGGCGTCCCGGGCTATGAAGCCACTATCTGGCTAGGCCTGGTGGCCCCGATCGGTACGCCAAAACCGGTCATCGACAAACTCAACGCGGCGGTTACTGCTGTGGTCAAACGGCCTGATATCGTCAAACTCTGGATCGAACAGGGTACGGTGCCGATGACGATGACCCCAGAACAGTTCAACCAGTTCCTGCGCGACGACATTGTGAAATGGGCCGATGTGGTCAAGCGGATCAAAACACAGTAAGACTCTACGATGCCGACCATTCAATTTCGCCTAAATGGCGTTACGACCTCCGTTGACACCGATCCCAATCACTCGCTGCTGGATGTCCTACGCGGTCCGCTCGGCTTGAGAGGGACGCATTTCGGCTGCGGCGCTAACGAATGCGGCGCCTGCTACGTGTTGATCGGCGACCGGGCATTGGCGTCTTGTGACACCCCGATGTGGTCAATCGCGGGCAAGGATATCACGACCGTCGAGGGTCTCGGCGATGCCGAAAACCCGCACCCACTGCAGCGCGCCTTCGTTGTCGAGCAGGCGATGCAATGCGGCTATTGCGTGCCCGGCATTCTGATGAGCGCGGCCGCGCTGTTGAAACGAAATCCCTCTCCGAGTGAAGCGGAAGTCAGAGCTGCTCTCGATCGCAATCTTTGTCGTTGCGGATCACACAACCGCATGGTGCGAGCGGTGTTGCGTGCGGCAGAGGATATGGCGACGTCATGAACTCTCCTGCGGCCAAATTGCCGGTCAACCTCGCGACCAACCCAAAGCTTTCATCCTGGGTGAAAGTTACCCCCGACGGCCGGGTGATGGTATCGCCGGGCAAGGTGGAGATCGGACAAGGCATCGTCACCGCGCTGGCACAGATTGCCGCCGACGAACTGGATGTCGATATCGGCCGGGTGCAGATGGTCCGCGCATCCACCGCCGGAAGCCCGAATGAGGGCGTCACGTCGGGCAGTCTTTCCATCCAGCAATCCGGACGCGCGCTCCGGCAGGCCTGCGCCGAAGTCCGACGCATCTTTCTTGCTGTGGCATCCAACCGACTCGGCGTCGAGGCTGGCGCGCTCGAGATCGCCGACGGCACGTTTTCAGGCCCAGGTAACGTGCGGACCAGCTATTGGGAACTTGCCGACGAGGTCCCGCTCGATCGCAATGCGACGACGGCCGCCGTTCCCAAGCCTGCCGCAAAGCGCGCCGTCGCAGGGCATTCCGTGCAGCGGATCGACATCCCCGACAAGGTCTTTGCGCAGCCTCGCTTCATTCACGATTGTGCGCTGCCGGGCATGCTGCATGGCCGCGTCTTGCGACCCGACGCCTGTGGCGCCAAGTTGGTCGCGCTGGATAAAGATGCCATCCACAACGTTAGCGAGCTGACCGCGATCGTGCATGATGGCAATTTCATCGGCGTGGTCTGCGAGAGCGAAGCTGCTGCCGAACAGACGCTCAAGGCACTTGGCAAGGAGGCGAAATGGTCGGGTGGCGCCGTTCTCCTGCCTAACGAAAACAACCTGGTGCCGTTCCTGAAGAGCCAGCCTGTTGAGTCGACTGTTGTCGATAGGAAGGCGTCGCCGCAACCGAGGCAGGCCATCCGCGCAATCCGACGTCAATACAGTCGCCCCTATATCGCGCATGCCTCGATCGCACCATCCTGTGCCATCGCGCAGTGGAGCGGTGAGCGCTTGCATGTCTGGACTCACAGCCAGGGCGTCTATCCATTGCGGAGCGATCTTGCGATCGTGCTGAAGCTGCCGGCTGAGAACATCACCGTCGAGCACATGGAGGGTGCCGGCTGCTATGGGCATAATGCTGCTGACGATGTCGCGCTTGATGCCGCACTCCTCGCCAGAGCCGCCGGCGGTCGGCCGGTCCGTGTGCAATGGTCGCGTCACGATGAGATGTCGCACGCACCGTTCGGTGCTGCGATGGCCATCGAGGTCGAAGCCGATCTCGATACCGAGAATGAAATTGTCGGGTGGCGCCATTCGATCTGGAGCAATGGCCACGCCGCCCGTCCGGGGCGCGCGGCGCAGCCTGCTTTGCTCGCAGCGACCGAGATCGCCAATCCTTTTCCGCGCATGATCTCGTCCAACCCGCCGCTGGCCAATGGCGGCGGAAGCGAGCGGAATTCGATCCCGCTCTACGATTTCCCTGCATGGACGGTCGAAAGCCATCGCTTGCTGAGCATGCCGGTTCGCACCTCCGCGCTGCGGACGCTTGGCGCGCACGGCAACGTCTTTGCCGTCGAGTCCTTTCTGGATGAAGTGGCCGCCGAACGCGGCGAAGATCCAGTCCAGTTTCGGTTGCGCCAACTACGAGACGAGCGGGCCAAGGCTGTGATCCGCGCGGCCGCACGGCGCGCAAATTGGAAGCCGAATAAGAAGCCCGGCTCAGGCTATGGCGTTGCCTTTGCACGCTACAAGAACACCGGCGCTTATTGCGCTGTCGTTGCGGAGGTCGAGGGCGAAGAAGACATCCGCGTTAAGCGGTTGACAATTGCTGTTGACGTCGGCGAGGCGATCAATCCAGACGGAGTGATCAACCAGATCGAGGGGGGCGCGATCCAGGCCACCAGTTGGACCTTGAAAGAACGCGTTCGCTTCGACCGTGAGCGGATTACCAGCACCTCCTGGACCGAATACCCGATCCTCACATTCAGTGAGGTTCCTGCGGTCGAGGTCGAATTGATTCAGCGGCCGGAGATCGAATCGGTCGGCGCCGGCGAGGCAGCCCTCGGCCCGGTCACGGCGGCGATTGCCAACGCCGTGTACGATGCTCTCGGTGCGCGCGTCCGCAACCTGCCGATCACGCGCGACAGCCTGATCGCTGCGATGGAGCTTGCGCCGTGACAACATTGAACATCCTGAGCGCCGGCGCGGCGCAGGGCCTGGTCGCCGGCCTCGCTGAAACATTCAGGGCGCAAACTGGTTTCGACATCAAGGGAGAGTTCGGTGCAGTCGGGACCATGGCGGACGCGCTGCGCAACGGGACGCGGGCCGATCTCATAATCCTGACCACGGCACTTGCAGCCAGGCTTGCCGATGAAAAGCTCGTGGTCCCTTCCTCGATCTCCAACATCGGCGAGGTCGCGACCGCGCTCGCGGTTCGCACCGGCGACCCCAGGGTGTCCGTCGGGAATGCCGATGACCTGCGGCAAGCTTTGCTGATGGCCGACGCAATCTTCACGCCTGACACTAAGGCGTCAACGGCCGGAATCCATGTGGCAAAAGTATTGGTCCAGTTGGGCATTGCTCACGAGGTTGCGCCGCGAATGCGAGTATTTCCGAACGGCGCGACGGCCATGCGACATCTTGCTTCATCCGACGCAAGGAGACCGATCGGCTGCACGCAATCGACCGAGATCGTCGCAACCGATGGCGTCGATCTGTCGGGATCGCTGCCGCCGGGGTATGAGCTATCCACGATGTATGCAGCTGGCGTGACGATGCGAGCTGCCAATGCACGACAGGCGCAAGTCCTGATCAATCTACTGACGAGCCCCGCACAACGAGAACTCCGCGTCGGCATCGGCTTCGTCGACTAAGCCGAGCACGACGCATGTCGGTGCAGGCTTGACAGAACCTCGCTCCTTCCAGAATGTTCGACACTGAACAAAACAAGGGTCGGGGAAACACCATGCCGCGCAAGCTGATCGACATTTCCGTACCGCTGCAAAACGACGTACCGGCCGACCCACCGGGCAATCATCCGACCATCCAGTATATCGGTCACCAGCAGGGCTTGCTGCCCATGCTGCAGTTCTTCGACGGCCTGAGGGCGGAGGATTTACCTGATGGCCAAGGCTGGGCAGTCGAGCAGGTTTCGCTTTCTACCCATAACGGCACACATCTGGACGCACCTTGGCACTTTCATCCGACGATGAACCACGGTGAACGGGCGTGGACCATCGACGATGGTGCCGCTCGAATGGTGCCTGCAGCCAGGCGTCAAGCTCGACTTCCGTCACCTGCCGGATGGATACGTTGCCACCGCGAAAGACGTCGAGCAGGAACTCAAGCGTATTCGGCACACGCTTTCGCCGCTGGAGATCGTCGTGGTCAACACCAGCGCCGGCACAAAATTCGGCGGACCGGACTACGTCAATTCCGGCTGCGGCATGGGCTATGAAGCCACCATGTACCTACTCGAACGCGGCATTCGGCTCACGGGTACTGATGCATGGAGCTGGGATGCGCCGTTCGTCTTCACTGCGAAGCAATATGCAGACACCAAGGACGCTAGCTTGATCTGGGGGGGTCACAAGGCCGGGCGGCACATCGGCTATTGCCACATCGAGAAGCTGCACAATCTGGAGCTGTTACCCTCCACGGGATTCACCGTATCGTGCTTTCCAGTGAAGATCGAGCGGGCCTCAGCAGGCTGGACCCGCGCAGTCGCTATCATCAATGGCTGACACCACGGCTATCGACTTTAGTTGCGGTGTCGTGGCGCAATTCGTGAAGCCGCACTGACTTTCCGAAACGGATCGACAGTGACGTTGACCAAGCCCCTCACGAGATTTTCGTGCCTGAGAGCACGCGCCACGCCCATGCCAAGCAGTATTCGCAGATCCTGATCGCGATCAGCCGCTAGGTTAACGCCGAGCGCATCATCTTTCACGTTTGCGCGAAGGAACTTTTTCGGCGACACGGGCGTTTGTGCTCCCGGGCAACATAAGAGCGCAATAATTCGTGTGGAGCGAAACAAAATGAAGAACAAAGTCCGTTTGTCTTTATCAATATCACTGCAGCGGTTACTCGGCGCGACCGCCCTCGGCCTCTCCGCAATGGCCTCTACTCAAGCGTTGGCAGCCGAACCCATCAAGATCGGTGTCATCGCCGAAGCCCAGGCCATCGCCGGCGCCTCGATCCCGCAGGCTGCACAGATGGCCGCCGACGAGATCAATGCCAAGGGCGGCGTCGACGGTCGCAAGATCGAGATTGTCACTTACGATAATCACAGCTCCTCGGCGGATTCCGTGCGCGCTTTCCAGCGCGCGGTCAACGAGGACAAGGTCAACGCGGTGATCGCCAGCTATATCAGCGAAGTGGTGCTGGCGCTGGAGCCGTGGGCGGCACGTTTGAAGACACCGTTCATTACGCCGGGCGCGGCCTCCAACGAGATAAGCAAGAGCGTCCACGCCGACTATGAGAAGAACAAGTACACATTCCACGGGTATCTGACATCTGCGGCACTCGCGCGCTCGGTCTGCGACGCGGCCAAGGAATTGTTGGTGGACGGTAAGCACATGAAGACTGCCGTTATCATGAGCGAGGATGCCGCCTGGACCAAGCCGCTCGACGTCGGATACGAGGAATGCCTGCCAAAGATCGGGCTTAAGGTACTGGACCACATCCGCTTCTCGCCCGACACCACGGATTTTACACCGATTTTCAACAAGATCGAAGCAGCAAAGCCCGACGTGATAATCACGGGCATTTCGCACGTCGGCGTGCAGCCGACCGTGCAATGGAAGAATCAGCAGGTGCCGATCCCGATGTTCGGCATCAGCTCGCAGGCCACCAACTCGACCTTCGGCAAAGACACCAATGACGCTGCTAACGGGGTGCTGTACCAGGGCGTCTCCGGGACCGGAGTTGCCGTCACGCCAAAGTCGGTTCCCTTCACCGAGGGATTCAAGGCGAGGTTCGGCAACTATCCATCCTACGCGGGCTACACCGCCTATGACGAGGTTTATTACATCGCCGACGCCGTCAAGCGCGCCGGGTCGACGGCGCCCGACAAATTGGTTGATGCGCTGGAAAAGACCGACTGGGAAGGCACCATTGGGCGCGTCCAATTCTACGGCAAGGACGATCCGTTCACCCACTCGATCAAATACGGCAAGGGCCTGATTACCGGTCTGATGCTGCAGTGGCAGGAAGGCCAGCAGGTTGCGGTTTGGCCGAAGGAAGTGGCGAAATCCCAGATAAAGTTTCCAAGCTTCATCAAGGTCACCACCAAGTAACGTCGTCGCGATCGTGCTCCCGGTAATCGCTGGGAGCACATTGCAATGTCCGTTTTGACGCAGCTGTATAACCGCGCCTGAGACAATGCTTGCATTCCAGATCCTGATCGATGGCTTTGCCGTCAGTGCGCTCTACGCGTTGGGCGCCACCGGCTTCACCCTAATCTTCGGTGTCTCCGGCGTCCTCAACCTTTCCCATGGCGCCATCATGGTGCTCGCCGCGGTGGCGGCGTGGGCCGCCGCGAGCGTGCTCCATATGGACACTTACACCGGCGCCCTGATTGGCGTGACCGCCGCCCTCATCGCGGCGTTTGCGACTTACTTCGCCGTTGTGCAGCCGATCCAGAGATCGCGGCGGATCCCTAATGAAGAGAAGGAGATATTTGTCCTCACCGGCACGCTGCTCTGGGGCATCATGATCCAGGAACTGATTGCCTATTTTTTCACTAACAACGCCAAGACCGTGCTGCCAATCGTCGAGGGCGTGGTGGAAATCCTGGGCGTCCGCACGCCTCGAAACGAGATCTTCACCGCCATCGTCTGCTGGTTGGCCATCGGACTGCTATGGTTGCTCGTGAATCGCACGCGCATGGGAAAGGCAGTGCTTGCCGCCTCGATGAACCCGCGCGGCGTGACGCTACTCGGACTGGAGCTGACCAGCATCTATCTCGTCGTGTGGGGTATCTACGGCATCCTGGCCGGCATCGCTGGCGTACTGCTCGGGATGTTCTTAGGGGTGAGCTCCTATAGCGTCGGACCACTCACCGCGGGTGCATTCTCGATCGTGGTGCTCGGCGGCCTCGGCAGCGTCTCAGGCTCGTTGATTGCCGCCTTCGTAGTGGGCTATCTCGAAACCATCACTGCCTATCTGATCTCGCCGGCCTACAGGACCATTCCGGCCCTGCTGCTGCTGGTGATCGTCATGTATGTTCGCCCCCAGGGCCTGCTCGGGAGGCGATGAGCATGACCGACTTCTTCAGATCGCGCCTGTTCTGGATCGCGCTCGTCGTGGTCATTATCGCATCGACGCTGCCGCTCTATGTCTCGGGTTACGTGCTCGGTGTGCTGACAGTCGCCTATTACTTCGGCGTCTTCGCCATGTCGTGGGACCTGCTGTTCGGATTCGCCGGCGAGGTCAATTTCGGCCCAACGTTCCTGATTGGCGTCGGAGCCTATACCGCCGGCATCCTCAACAACCAGTATGGCTGGTCGGTCTATCTCTGCATCCTGCTCGGCGCGATGGCGGCGGTCGTAGCGGGTTTTGTGTTGGCCCTTCCGGCACTCAGGTTGCGCGGGCCCTATTTTGGATTGACGACGCTAGTTGCGGTGCTGATGCTGCAGAACTTCGTGGTCGTTTTTGCCGATCTCACTGGCGGCGAGATCGGCCTGACAATTCCCGACGTCATCACCATCGACGCGAGTGCTAATTACTGGATCGCGCTCGGCTTTATGACCATCAGTGCGGCCATCCTCTACGGCTTGGCGCAATCGCCGATCGGCCTTGTACTGCAGGCGAGCGGTCAGGACCCTGTACAGGCTGGCGCGCTCGGCTTCAACATCGTCAAGCACAAGCTTGCGGCTTTCATCGTAAGCGCGTTCTTCTCCGGCCTGTCAGGCGCATTGCTCGTGTTCTATTTCGGAACGGCGTCAGTCGGCACCGTGATTGACGTCGCCGTCGGTGTGAACGTCATCGTCGCCGCCGTGCTCGGCGGCAGGCGCACGGTACTCGGCGCGGCGCTCGGCGCGATCTTCCTGATCGTCGCTGGCGAATTCCTGCGACCAACCGGTGAGCTCGCGACCTTCATCGTATCGTTCGTGGCACTGCTGGTCGTCCTGTTCTTCCCCGGCGGCTTCCTGGGAGCGGCCCTTTCACGCGAGGCACGCTCGTGATGGACACCACCTCCCCAACGCTCAAGGTTCGTGGGCTGGTCAAGCGCTTCGGCGGACTGACTGCCGTGAATAAGCTCAACCTCGATCTGTACGGCGGCGAGATTCTCGGCCTGATCGGACCAAACGGCTCAGGCAAGTCGACTGCCATGAAGGCGATCATGGGCATCGAACGGCCCACCGCCGGCGATGTCGCCTTCGAAGGCGAGAACATCGCGGGCCTTCCCGCGCATAAGATAGCGCGTAAGGGCTTCGGAATGGTCTTCCAACACTCGCGGCCGCTGAATCGGCAGACCGTGCTGGAGAACATCATGGTTGCACTACTGCCCGACAGCCTGTTCACGCTGCTTCCGAACAAGGCGTTGTCCGAGCGTGCCAAGTGGATCGCCAACCGCGTCGGCCTCGGCGCCGTGATGGATCGTCGTCCGCCAACGCTTCCATTTGCGGATCTTCGCCGTCTTGAAATGGCGAAAGCGATTGCGCGCGACCCCAAGGTGGTGCTGGTGGACGAGCCCTTCGCTGGCCTGACGCTCGCGGAAGTCGGCATGTTCTCCGAACTGATCCGCAGCTTTCGCGACGAAGGACGGGCGGTTCTCCTGGTCGACCACAACGTCAAGAGCGTCAGAGCGCTCGTCGACCGCGTCCTCGCAATGTATCTCGGCGAGGAGATCGTCACCGGCCGCGCCGACGAGGTCATGCGCAACGAGACAGTACGGCGTGTCTACCTGGGCGGCACCATCGAGACATCGGCGCGACCCGAGGCGAGCTTCACCGACAAAGTGCCCGCGCTGAAGGTGGAGAAACTCAGCGTTCACTATGGCAAAGCCCAGGCCCTCGACAATGTCTCGGTCCACGTCCATCACGGCGAGTTCGTCTCGATCGTCGGGCTCAACGGCGCCGGCAAGACGACGCTCTTCAACGCGATTTCCGGCCTGTTGCCCTTTAGCGGCGACATCATCCGGGATGGAGAGAAACTGCGCGGATTGAGCGCGGCCCGCATCGCGCGAAGCGGTATCGTGCAGTGCCCGGAATCGCGCGAATTATTCGGCGAGATGACGGTGCACGAGAACCTTGATCTTGGCGGCCAGCATCTCTCCGACGAAGAAAGGGCCAAACAGCTCGCGTGGCTGTTCGAACTGTTCCCAATCCTGAAGGAGCGCCAGAGCCAACTGGCGCAGACTCTCTCGGGCGGCGAGCAGCAGATGCTTGCGATCGGCCGCGCGCTCATGATGCAGCCGAAACTCCTGATCCTGGACGAGCCCACGCTCGGGCTCGCTCCCGTCATTCTCGAACAATTGTCCAAGGCGCTGGAGAAGCTGAGACAAACAACGCCGATCACCGTGCTGCTCGGCGAGCAGAACGTGACCTTTGCGTTACCGCACGCTGATCGCGTCTATGTGCTGGAGCACGCGCGCATCATCTGGGAGGGCGACCCTGGGCGCTTCGCCGCGGAAGCCGGCGCGGGCTATCTCTGAGCAGTCACTTACTCGGTGTCCGCCCCACTCTCGGCCAAATCCCGGAGCGAGGCCGAGTCCAGGACAACGATCGCGCCGTGCTCTAAGCGGACCCAATTGCGCGCCGACCAGGCTCGCAGCTGCTTGTTGATGCTTTCCCGAGTCATCCCGACCATCTCGCTAACCTCTTGCTGGGTGATTGCGATGGTTCGGTTAGCCGAATCCAGCTTGCGCTTCTCAGTCAAGCCGATGAGCGCGTTGGCGAGCCGCCCCGGCAAGTTCCGGAGAATCACCTGCTCGACCTGCTGGCTGGTCCAGCGCAGCCGCGCGCACAGCAATTCAATAAATTTCATGGCCAACGCCGGCTGACTGCGGACGAAGGGCAAGAAGTCCCGCCGATCGATAATGTAGAGTTCGCAATTGGTATTTGCGATGGCATCGGCCGAGCGCGGTGCGCCGTCGAGCACGGCGATTTCACCAAAGATCTCGCCAGGACCGATGAGATTGAGGATTGCGTTGCGGCCATCTGGCGAGGACGAGGAGATCTTCACCGTGCCCGAGAGGACCGCAAACAGGTTGTTACCGGTGTCCCCTTTGGCAGCGATCATCGCGCCGCGCTTGAAGGTTGTGTATTTGGCGTAGCGGCAAAGCTGATCGAGTGCTCCAGGCTCAAGATCGCAGAAGATCGGGTGCTTGCGCAGGACCGAAAGTTTGCCGCTCGACGGCGGCCGGGTATCTCCTGTCTTGTATTGGGCCACGCCGGAGGCTCCTAAAGACAGCACGCAGTTCCTCTAATCACGGTCGTCCAGTATTTCAACTGGAAAGCATTTGCAGCTTTGGGCGATCGAGGCGGAGTTCCCTTGCCGAGATGCAACCAGAGCACGCCGTCGCAACGTTGAGCAATACAGGGCTGCACGCAAAGGCAATCGCCCCCGGCGCTTTCCATCGTCGGTTCAAAGAAATCACACTGTCAAGGGCGAGATAGGACACGACAGCATCAACAACGCTGAGAAGTCCGTGCTGCTCCTGGGAGAGATGCCAAACGCTCCGACGCAGCGCTATGCCGCGGCCAAGGCCTCAACCCGCACCAGATCCAGCAAGTTGATTCCGCCTTGGATAATGTCGATGATCCGGTCGCGCTCAAGCTTGGTGAAGGTGCGACTGACCGTTTCGATCGTCAGGCCGAGATAATCGGCGATGTCCTGGCGGCTCATGGGTAAGGACACCGTGTTCGACGGCCCGTTGAGTGCGATCAGCCGTTCACGCCAGCCGAGCAGAAAGGCTGCCACCTTCTCCTCCGCCGAGCGGCGCCCGAGCAGCACCATGTGATCCCTGGCTTGGCTCAGCTCACGAACCGCCAATTCGTTGATTCGACGTAACAGGTGTGGCTTATCCTCGATGAATCGGCCAAATGAAGCCTTGCCAAACTGACAAACGACCACTGGTCCAATCGCGTCGGCGGAAAAATTGTGACGACCCGAAATATTCATGCCCAGGAAATCGCCCGGCAGAGCGAATCCTACAATCTGCCTCCGCCCATCGGGCAAAAGCTTGTAGAGTCGCATGACTCCTTCATGTAAATTGTAGCATGAGGTTGTGATTTCTTCCTCGGAAAAGACGCTCTCGCACGGCGAGAAGTCGACGTGACGCCCCAAATGCTCGAGTTCTCGCTGTTCAGCAACATTGAGCGATGCGCAAAGGCTGAATTTACGGACCAAGCACCCTTTGCAGAAGTATCCGCTCGGCTCTGTCGCCAGTACAGAAGCTTTCATCCATCACTCCCACAGGGGTGGATCTTATGGCCGTTGCGGCCCCCCCGTGGTTCGCATCTTACTCAATCGTGCAGATGACGGTTGACCCAGATCAAATTTGACACTCTCGCCGCCCTATTGTAGCCGCTAAATTGACGAGATCGACTAAATGTTGCAATTTATCTTCCGCCAAGCCGTGATCGCCCTGATCCTGGTCACGCCTGCCCTGGCCGCCTCAAAGGCGGAACTGCGTGGCAAGGCGTTTGCGCGCGCGCACTGCGCTCGCTGTCACGCGATCGATCGAGTATCCGAAAGCCGGCGCGAGGCCGCCCCACCATTTCGGACCTTGCACCTGCGCTATCCGATCGAAACGCTCGGAGAGGCACTTGCGGAGGGCATCTACACCGGCCACCCAGACATGCCAGCGTTCGAATTGAACCCGGACCAGATCCACGACCTCCTGTCTTACCTGAAAACCCTCGAATAACTCACGGGGCGGATATGCCGCGCCAACCGCCTCCTCAGTTAGACCGGGTCCAGCTGATCAATTCCTTTGCGATGCGGGCGAACGCGGTGTTGAAGGCTTCGACTGCAACCACCGGTTCGAGCTTGTCGAGCTTCTGACTCTCCTCGAACAGGCGCGAGGCGAGAACCTTCCCTTCCTTGTCGACGAGCCTTGCTGACAGCCCGATCTCAACGGTGGGCTCGCCTTCGGCGACAATGCCGAAGCGCCTCACATCCAGCAACAATTGGTAATCCGCCTGCCCAACATCAGCCGCCCGCAACGGAGCATGGGCAATGTCGTAGTTCTCAAAGCTGTCGAGCAGCCTTGCCTGCAGCAGCTTAGGAATGGTGTCGGCCCACACGAACTCTGCAAAGCCGGGGTAATCCTTGGCGGGCGAGAATAGCATCCGCTGCGTCTCCAACATCGCAACCGCCGAGGGCTCCGGAATTGCCAGCTGCCCCTTGAGCTCCTTACCGACCGCTCCGAGTTCCTGCGGAGCACGAAGATCGTATGTGATCTTCTGTGCCGACGTCCCGCCCCCAGTCATCTTCTCCAAGCCCGAAACGATGCCATCGAGTTTGCCGGTGTTGCGTGCGAGCCCGTCTGAGAAGGTCTTGAAATTCGCGATCATCTCCTTGAGCGGCTCGGAATTCTCCTCCAGCACTGAATCGACACGCTTCAACGCATCACGAGCGGCCTGGGTCATGCTCTGGGTGGCGCCCGGCTCGGCGACCAGAAGCGGCATCTGGCCCGGCTTAGGGGCCACCGTTCCACCTTCCAAGGCTATGACGGGAACACCGGTAAGGCCTTGGAAGTCGAGGCTCACCTTCGTGTCGGCGCGCACTGGCGTGTTCGACGCCACCGAAATCGTCGCGTTGACGAAGCGCGAGTTGTCTGGGACCAGTGCAAGCTCGGTCACCTCGCCGACCCGGATACCGTTGAAGAGCACTCCAGCGCCGACCAGAAGACCTGGCACCGGGCTCTGAAACTGCACGCGATAAGTGCTGCGAGGCCCGATGCCCCCGGTATTGTTCAGCCAGTAGACGAAGCCGAAGATGGCACCGATCGCAGCCACGACGAAGGCGCCGATCAAGACGTACGGAGCGCGGGTTTCCATGTCTCAGCCCATTTGGGGTTGCAGCATCTGTGAGCGCTTGCCGTGGAAGTAGGCGCGCACCCAGGGATGCTCGGATTGAAGTAGCTCGGGCATTGGCCCGATCGCGACGATCTTGCCGCCGGCCAACGCTGCGACGCGATCGCAGACTGTGTTGAGGCTCGCGAGATCGTGAGTGACCATGAACACGGTCAATCCCAGTGTCCTCTGCAAGGTCTTGATGAGCGCATCGAAATCACCCGCAGCGATCGGGTCAAGACCGGAGGTGGGTTCATCAAGAAAGACGATCGCGGGATCCAGCGCCAGCGCCCGGGCCAGCGCCACGCGCTTGGTCATGCCGCCGGATAACTCGGCCGGATATTTGTCACCGTCCTCGGAACGCAAGCCGACCATTTCGAGCTTCGCCGTGGCAATCTCATCCATCAGCTCCGGCGAGAGCGGAAGGTTTTCACGAAGCGGAAACTGGATATTCTGTCGTACCGTCAACGAAGAGAACAGTGCGCCTTGCTGAAAAAGGATGCCCCATCGGCCCGCCGCTTTCCGGGTGCTACGGTCGCGTGTGCCGCCAATCGGCTTGCCCATGATCTCGATCTCACCGCTTCGTCTGGGAATGAGGCCAATGATCGTGCGCATCAGCACCGACTTGCCGCCGCCGGACGCACCGACAAGACCGAGAATCTCACCCCTGCGGACGTCGAGCGAGAGATGGTCGATCACGACCTGCCGCCCGAAACCGACCACAAGGTCGCAAACGCGTATCGCGAACTCCGGAGTCGCTTCCTGCATCACTACATTCCGATGGACGCAAAGAATACAGCAAACAGGCCGTCGAGCACGATGACCAGGAAGATCGATTTGACCACCGACGTCGTGGTCTGCTTGCCGAGCGACTCTGCGCTACCTCTGACACGCAGGCCTTCGCTGCAGGCGACGACGCCGATCACCAACGCCATGAACGGCGCTTTGAGAATGCCAACCTCAAAATGCGTGAGGGAAATAGCGTCCTGCAGCCGCGCAATATAGATCGCCGGACTCATGTCGCCATAGAATTGCGCGACTAAGCCGCCGCCATAGAGTGCCGCTATTGATCCGATGAAGGTCAGGATCGGTAGCGCGATCACCAGTGCGGCGACGCGCGGCAGAATCAACACGTCGACCGGGTCGAGTCCCATGGTCGACAGCGCGTCGATCTCCTCGCGCATTTTCATCGAACCAAGCTCGGCGGTGTAGGCGCTGCCGGATCGGCCGGCGACCATGATGGCGACGATCAGCACTCCGAGCTCGCGCATCACCAAAATGCCGACCATGTCGACGGTATAGGAATCAGCACCGAATCTGCGGAAATGGAAGAAGCCCTGCTGAGCGATAATGGCACCGATCAAAAAGGTGATCAGAACGATGATTGGGATTGCCTGCCAGCCGATCCGGTAGAGTTGGTAGACCAAGGAGGTCAACCGCAGAGACCGCGGTCTTCGCAGGACGCCGACAAACGCCATGAACAGCGCACCCAGCATTTGCAGGAATACGATGATATCCTCCCGGGCACTTGCCGTGGACCGTCCTATGTCGTTCAGCTTGACCAGGATCGGATTGGGCTCAGGCTGCGGCGGCGGGTTGTAGCGATTGACCTGCCGGACCTCTTCCATCAGGCCTGCATAATTGTCGGAAACGCCAACGATTTCTGCGGACCGGCCTGCCGAAATTGCACGTCGGGTCAGCTTCTCCAACAGCCATGCGCCCAGAGTGTCGAGTTCGCTCACCCCGGCAACGTCGAGCTTCACGGCCTTCGCACGAACGAACTGTGATGTCACGCTTTCCGATAGCGCCTCTAGCCTGGTCACATTAGCCGCGATCCACGATCCGGCTGGACGTATTTCGAGGACATCGCCTGATGGAGTGGCCGCCAATAGGGGTTCGGAGTTCAAGAGTTGATCCTCTTTGGGAGGTCGATCCCAATTCTCAAGTCGTTTCTAGGTGTTGAGGCAACACTCGAATTGACCTGCCTCAAGTGAAATTATTGCCGTTTCGCGCTATTGACGCAAATCAATTGCGACACTCGCAACTTGCATAGGAAAAAATATTCGCGGCCGGAAAGCACGAAAGGAGCAAGCCCGACATGCCGAACAAGAGCCTTAAACCGATCCTGAACACATCGCTTCCGGCGCAGTTTCGAAAGATAAGGATTGAATTGGCCCGTGAGCCCAACCATCCCGAAGGCGCCGCAGGCGTCGCCTATGTCATCGTCGCGCCGCTCGCGGCAGATGACCGGATTGACGCCAAGCTCTGGCGCGAGCATCGTGAGGCCTGCCGGATTGCGCGCCTGCGGCCGGACGAGGACGCCACGCATGGCCATTTGATCCACAGTCCAGGCGGCGGCTGGGCGTTTCACTATGAGTCGGATACCGAGATACCCGACGAGGTCGGGTTCCATTTCGCCGAGGAGCGCTTTGTCGCTGGCGAATACGTCTCGATCAACGAAGGCAAACAGATGCACACCTACCGGGTGACGTCGGTTTCGCATCTCTGAGTCAGACTGGGGTCAAGTCGAACGCGCCGAGTAGAAACGTGCGGCGCTGCCGGTCCTACGAAGCATCCTTTCCGAAAAGTGAGCACCGATTTTCGGACAAAATGATGCGAAACAAAAGAAACCGAGCAAGATGCGTTGGTTTACCAACGCATCTTTGCCTGGCAGGTACCACCCGTCAGAGCTTCAGCTGCACATTGCAGATGTCCGGTTCGCTCGCAGACCGCTTCACCTCGAAACCGAGCTGGCGGCACATGGCCAGCATCACGGTATTCTCCTGTAGTACGTCGCCCGAGATGACCTTCAGTCCCTCCGATCTCGCATATTCGATGATCAGTTGCATCAGCGCCCAGCCAAGTCCCCTGCCCTTCAGGTCGGACCGCAGCATGACTGCATATTCCCCGCTCTCATAAATCGAATCGGAGTGGATCCGGACCGCACCGACCATTTCACGAGTGGCTTCATCGAGCGCAATGAATGCCATGGCACGGGCGTAATCGAGCTGCGTCAGGCGAGCGATGAATTGGTGGTTAACTTCCTTGATTGGCCCAAAGAAGCGCAAGCGGACATCGTTGGGAGTAACGTAGCGCGCGAATTCGTGAATGAGTCGTTCGTCCTCAGGACGCATTGGGCGCACGAACACACGCCAATCATCCTTCACCTGAATATGCCGCTCCCATTGCGATGGATAGGCTCGCACCGCGAAGTTTCCCGGACCAGAGCCGGCAAATTTCCGCTGGGCCTGGCCGACCGCTATACGGGCATCGACCGCAATCACACCGGTCTGGTCCGCAAGCAGCGGGTTGATATCAAGTTCGCGGATCTCAGGAATATCGGCGGCCATCTGCGCCAGTTTGACGAGCGTCATCGCGACCGCGTCCTGCTTCACGGCGGGCACATCGCGGTAGGCGCGCAGCAGTCTGGAAACGCGAGTAAGCTCAATGAGATCGCGGGCAAGTTGCAAATCGAGCGGCGGCAGCGCCAAGGCCTTGTCATTGATGATCTCGACCGCCGTGCCGCCACGTCCGAACACGACGACGGTGCCGAAGGTCGGATCCTCGGCTAATCCCATGATCAATTCACGCGCCTTTGCCCTAACCACCATGGCCTGCACGGTCACGCCCGATATGCGCGCCTCCGGACGCAGCCTCTTTGCCCGATCCAGAATGTCGGCTGCCGCGGCTCGCACCGCATCAGGATTGGTAAGATTAAGAACGACGCCGCCAACATCGGATTTGTGCACGATATCGCGCGACTGAATCTTGAGCACCACGGTTGCGCCCTGCGCAAACATGTCTTTGGCATAGGTAACCGCCTGCTCGACGTCAGCCGCCATAAAAGTCGGCACCATCTCGATGTCATACGCCTCGAGCACCTGCCTGATCTCGACTGGGTCGAGCCATTGCCGGCCCTCAGCAATTGCCTCGACAATGATGTGCCTGGCCTTTTCGACTTCAGGCACGAAAGTATCAGGCATCGCGGGCGGTACCTGCGTCAGCTCTTCAACCACCTCGCGGTGGCGAACCAGATGCATGAACCCGCGCACAGCATCATCCTCGGTCAGATAGTTCGGAATGCCTGCGCTGGAGAGCGTCTCGACGATCCCATGGTCGGCGCCGATCCAGGCTACGAGAACCGGCTTTGCCCAACGGCGATGTTGCTGGCGATATTTCTTGACCATATCTGTCACGGTCACCGCAATATCGGCGGCCGATGCGATCGCGGTCGGAACGTTGAGCACCAGGATGGCATCATTACCAGTATCGGCCAACAGCACTTCCAGCGCGGCCGCATAGCGCGCCGCGTCTGCATCGCCGATGATGTCGATCGGATTTGAGCCCGACCAGGTCGGCGGCAGAACGGCATCAAGCTTCTGCTTGGTCTCCGGCGTCATCGGGGCCGGGATCCCACCGAGCTCGACCAACCGATCGATGGCAAGGACACCGATGCCGCCGCCATTGGTCAGGATGGCCAACCTTTTTCCGGTCGGCGATTCGACGCGGTCGAGCGTCTCCGCGCAATCGAACAGCTCTCGCAAATCGGACACCCGGAGGAGGCCGGCACGACGGAAGGCGGCGTCGTAGACAGCATCCGAACCCGCAAGTGCACCGGTGTGAGTGGCTGCCGCCTTCGCACCTTGCGCCATACGGCCGGATTTCACGACAACCACGGGCTTCACCCTCGCGGCGGCGCGCGCAGCCGACATGAATTTGCGAGCGTCCTTGATCGCCTCAACATAGAGCAGGATGGCCCGGGTCTTGCCGTCCATGGCGAAGTAGTCGAGGAGGTCCGCGATATCGACGTCGAGCTGATCTCCGATCGACACGATGCCAGAGAACCCCACCCCGCGCTGGGCGGCCCAATCCACCATACCGGTGGCGATAGCGCCTGATTGGGAGATCAGCGCCAGCCTGCCGGGACCGGGCATGTGCGCCGAGAAGCTGGCATTCAGGTTGGCTCCGGGCATCATAATGCCGATGCAATTAGGCCCGATCAGCCGCATGCCGTATTTTTGGGCTGCTTTTTTGGTAGCCTCCTGAAGCGAGCCGGGACCTTGGCCAAGGCCCGCCGTGATGATAAGTGCGCCCGCGGTTCCACGCTTGCCAGCCTGTTCGATAATGCCCGGAACAGCCGTGGCGGGCGCGGTAATTACAACCAGCTCGGGAACAAACGGCAGTTCGTCGATGCTGGCGACAGTACGAACGCCGCCAATTTCAGGATAGCGCGAATTCACCAATCCGAATTCACCTCCAAACTGCGCTTCTTGGAGGTTTTCGAGAACAGCTCGCCCGACGGAACCCTGGCGCGGGCTTCCCCCGATCAGTGCGACTGAACTTGGCGATAGCAGGCTCTTCAAACGATACGTCGACATGGATTTAGCTGTCCGGTCAGGTATCGCTTCGGATACCAGTTTGAATCGATCAATTTGTGACAGCGACACCCGGTTCGGCATCATAACCCGGCGTCGCGGCTGTCCAAAGACTGGTTGCCTTGTTCACGCAGAGATGACGGCAGGCACCGATGACCGCGAGGTCAATAGCTGATTCTTCTGAAACGAAGATACGCTTCTTCCGCTCCCGCTATTGATCCTGTTGATGAGGGTTAGAGCATCGGGCGCTTATTCTGCAACGCATCCTGCTGCCTTGAAGTAATTCCAGCATTCCTGTGCTGTGAAGAGGTCGCAGACCTT
>JGI24705J35276_12238624_pt1 | contig 30182 bp, 23 predicted proteins | sample TergutNt197P4_FD_35276 | JGI IMG/M metagenome (IMG submission 35276) | reverse complement strand
CCGCCTTGATCTCGATCGCCGGTCCAAGGCTCTCGCCCTGCACAGACAGCCAGATCTCACCAAGACGCTCGGCGGTGAGTTCGCCATCCCTGCGTTCCGTGTGCACCGCGCGCTCGAAGGAATAGAACGCGATCTGCCGCACCACCGTGTTGATCATGGCCTCGACCTTGCCAGCGAGCAGCGTCTGCCGCTGTCTGGCCTTCTTGGTCTCTGCGAGCAGCCGCTTGAAGGTCAGCATCTCGCCAAACACGCTCGCCGTCTCCGCCAAGGTCAGCGGCGTCGGCGCCATCAGCGCGCCGTTCCCGGCGGCGAGCACCTGGTGCACGCCGTGGCCGAGTTCATGCGCCAGCGTCATCACGTCGCGCGACTTGCCCTGATAATTCATCAGCACATAGGGGTGCGCCGAAGGCGTAGTCGGATGCGAGAACGCCCCTGGCGCCTTGCCGGGGCGCACGGGTGCGTCGATCCAGCGTTCGTTGAAGAAACGTTCGGCGATCTCCGCCATTTTTGGTGAGAAGCCGCGATAGGCGGTCAGCACCATATCCTTCGCCTCCGGCCAGGCGATGCTGTCGGTCGCAGCAAAGGGCAGCGGCGCGTTGCGATCCCAGTGGGCCAGGCGCTTCTTCTTGAACCAGCGCGCCTTCAGCGCGTAGTAGCGGTGCGACAATTTTGGATAGGCCGCGCGCACGGATGCGACGAGCGCATCAATCACTTCAGGTTCGACGCGGTTGTTGAGATGGCGCGAATCAGCGACGTCCTTGAAGCCGCGCCAGCGGTCGGAGATGTCCTTGTCCTTGGCGAGCGTATTGGTGATCAGCGCGAAGGTGCGCTCATTGGCCTTGAAAGTTTTTGCCAATGCTTCCGCCGCCGTCTTGCGCTTGGCGCCATCGCGGTCCTGCAGAAAATTGAGCGTCGGCTCGATTGCAAGCTCCTTTGCGCCGACCTTGAAGCGCAGGCTCGATATGGTCTGGTCGAACAGCCTGTTCCAGGCGGAATAGCCGGTCTGCGCCTTTTCCAGAAAGAGCTGCTCGAGCCTGTCCTCGAGCTGATACGGCTTCTCCTTGCGCAAGTCCTCGATCCAGGGACGATAATGCGCAAGCTCCGGCACCTGCATCGCACGCGCCAGGATATCGTCGTCGATGCGGTTGAGTTCGAGCGTGAAGAACAAGAGATGCGTGGAAGCTACCGTCAGCCGTTCGGAAACGTCGCCATAGAACTTGGAGATCGCGGGATCGACACTGTCGCCGGCATGGACGAGACCAGCATAGGAACCGAGCCTCCCTGCGAGATCGTCGATCGCCTCATAACGCCGCACAGCCTCCGCAAGCCATTTTCCGCCGTCTTCGACGGCCGTGCCTGCCGCGAGCTTGCCCCTGTAGGCGACCTCGAACGCCACGCACTCCGCAGCCAATCCTTCGAGGTCGCGCGACACTTCCGGTGCGTCGATTCCGGAATAGAGATCGGTCAGGTTCCACTCCGGCAAATTCCCGATCACGTTTGCGGACTTTCTTGCCGCCTTGCCGGAGGGTCTCGATTTAGGAGCGACCTTTTTCGCGTTTTGCTCGCGGAGAGCAGACGTTTTGCGAGGAGCAGACATTTTGCGGGCAGACGTTTTGCGAAGAGCGGACTTTTGAGCAGACTTGGGGCGCGAAGTCATCTTGCGGAATACCTGTGTTCTACGGTGACAATGCGACGAGATCGGCAGGATTTAAGAGTGCGTTAATCGGCATCGGCGAGAGTGCCCCGATTCGGGACAGATAGTTGTAGCGTGCAGGAAACACCATGGCTGCCAGTATTTTGATTGTCGACGACGATGCCGTGCAACGCCGATTGGTTGAAAACATGGTGCAGAAATGCGGGTATGAAACCATCCTCGCAGATTCCGGCGATGCCGCGATCGCCGCCTTGACCTCCCCGGACGCGCCAGCCATCGACGCCGTGGTGCTGGATCTCGTGATGCCGGGGCTCGATGGTATGGGAGTACTGGATAAGATCCGCGAAGCGGGCCTCGGCGTGCCGGTGATCGTGCAGACGGCCCATGGTGGCATCGACAACGTGATCTCGGCGATGCGCGCGGGCGCACAGGACTTCGTGGTCAAACCTGTCGGCATGGAGCGGCTGCAGGTGTCATTGCGCAATGTGCTCAACACTTCGGCGCTCAGGGGCGAGCTGCAGCGCATCCGCCACAGCCGCGATGGACGGCTGACCTTTTCCGACATCATTACGCGATCCGAGTCGATGACGCATACGATGCGCACCGCGCAGAAGGCCGCGGGCTCCTCGATCCCCGTGCTGATCGAAGGCGAGTCCGGTGTCGGCAAGGAATTGTTTGCACGCGCAATCCACGGCAGCGGCGAGCGCAGGTCAAAGCCGTTCATCGCGGTCAATTGCGGTGCAATCCCGGACAATCTCGTGGAATCGATCCTGTTCGGCCATGAGAAAGGCGCCTTCACCGGCGCGACCGAACGCCATCTTGGTAAGTTCGCCGAGGCTCATGGCGGCACGCTGTTCCTGGACGAAGTCAGCGAACTGCCGTTGACCGCACAGGTCAAGGTGCTGCGGGCGCTGCAGGAAGGTGCGGTGGAGGCGGTCGGCGGCCGCAAACCCGTGAAGGTCGATGTGCGCATCATCTCCGCGACCAATCGCAACTTGCTGGAGCGGGTGAAACAGGGCCATTTTCGCGAAGACCTGTTCTACCGTCTGCACGTGCTGCCAATGACAATCCCGCCACTGCGGGCGCGGCGCGAGGACATTCCGCATCTCCTGCGGCATTTCCTGTCGCGCTTTGCCGCCGAAGAGAACCGCCCGATCGACGGAATCAGCGGCGAAGCGGTGGCCCATCTGTCGTGGCTTGATTGGCCCGGTAACATCCGCCAGCTCGAAAACGCGGTCTATCGCGCGGTGGTGATGAACGATGGCGGTCAATTGGGCCTTGAGGATTTCCCATTGCTCGGGCCGCTGCGTGTGACGGATTCTGCCACGGCACCCCTGGTGCTGGAGCCGGTGGCACTGTCCCCAGCGCCCACCATGGTGCCAGGTAACGAGATACCGATAGCACCACTGCCATCCGCTGGGATGTTGACCATGCTCACCAGTACGGGAGAGATCCGGCCTTTGGAAGACATGGAGAATGAGATCATCCGCTTTGCCATCTCGCACTATCGCGGGCAGATGTCGGAGGTGGCTCGTCGCCTCAAAATTGGCCGCTCGACCCTCTATCGCAAACTGGATGAGGCCTGTGTGCCGGGCCAAGGCAGGAATGGCAGCAAGAGCTGTGCGGAAGCGCGTTAGAGCATTTTGGGAACCGGTTCGGCGTAACAAAAGTGCGGCATTAGAGCACTTCCCGATCCGCTTTGATCGGGCTTCTCAAATCCGCTGCAAGCCCTTCGCTCCCGTGCGGCCTATCGACGCGGTTGCCAAGGCACGCTCAGGGAAGCCGAATCGAAAAAAGTCTCGCGCCACCCAAGGAACAGCTGTGTGGCCTCGTCCTATCTCCCGAGCAACCATGCTCTGGGGCGAGATTATGACCGACATTCCCAAACCTGAACCGTGGCCAAAAAACGACAGGCGCATGCAAAGCGAATGGCGGATGCGCACTATCCGTTGCAAAGAGGCTCCCATGAAGTCAGTTTGCCGTGAGTTGTCCCGGGCGTTGGCTGGAAAGGCGGCTGAAGCATCATTTCCGAAAAGTGGATACCAGTTTTCGGACAAAATGATGCGAAACAAAGGTATCTAAGGACCGCATACGAATCACGTGCGGGCCTGCAACTTTCGCGAGGCTGGCATAACTGCTAGACAGGAACGAAACTGCTCAGGCAGTTTACCCGGGGGTGTAACAGATGCGTAACCGTTTTAACAACGGGACAGGCTTTGACCGTATGCTGATGACGGTCGCGGCAACCTTCCTCACAGTATCGGCGGCCTCGGCACTAGCCCAGGAGGTCCGCAGTGGTGCCCCCGAGACAGCGATCCAGCGCCTCAAGCCGGACATGCCCGCCGCCGACACCGTTTCGGAAGCGGCGAAGGAAGAGGCCAGAGGCCCAGCCAAGACAGAGCCTGACCAGACTGACGCTGCGCAGGCTCGAAGAGGGGTCGACATCACGCCCCCCGACGTAGCGACCGGTTCGTCAGAGCCTGCCAGCGCAGCAGCTCCTGCGGCGGAAGTTCCAAAAGATGTCGCGAAGGAGCCCGCTGCAGAACCCGCAAAGGCCGCAAGCAGTGTTCCCGTTGAGGATCAGCCCGTTGCCGATCGGCTCAAGGATCTTCTGGGCGCAAAGGACATGCGCTATTTCGACCGCAAGAACCAGCGCGCAGCGGTCGAGAGGTTCTACAGCGCCCGCGCGTTCGCTCCGGTCTGGACACAAGCGGGCCAGCTCTCCTCCGCCGGTAAAGGCGTGATCGCACGGCTGAAAGATGCGGCGTCCGACGGCCTCGATCCGGCGGCTTATCCGGTGCCGGATTTTGCCGCGACCACGACGGATACGCTCGCGGATGCCGAGCTCAAGCTCACGGCCAGCATGTTGGACTATGCGCGCCAGGCGCAGAGCGGCCGGATGCACTGGTCTCAGGTCAGCCCGGATATCGAGTATCCTGATCATCCGATTGACCCGAACGAGGTGCTGACCAATGTCTCGACAGCGCAGGATGCCTCCGCAGCGCTCGAAAGCTACAACCCGCCGCACAAGCTTTATAAGGAGCTGAAGGCGAAGCTGGCCGAATTGCGCGGTGAGACCGACGGCCCGGTGATCGCGATCCCGGACGGCCCAGCCCTGAAATATGTGCCTGCCCGCGGCAAGAAGCCCGAGGTGGTGGTGGAAGATCCGCGCGTACCACAGCTTCGCACCAAGCTTGGCATTGCCGGCAATCCCGATGATACCCGCTACGACGCAACGATTGCCGAAGCTGTCCGCAAGTTCCAGAACAGTGCCGAGTTGAGGCCCACTGGTATTCTCGACGACAAGACGGTGAAGGCGCTGAACAGTCCGAAACGCGACAAGCAGATTGATGTCGTGATCGCCAACATGGAGCGCTGGCGCTGGTTGCCTCGCGACCTCGGCGCGTCATCAGTCGGCGATGCCTACGTCATCCTCAACATTCCCGACTTCACGCTGAAGGTGATGCAACGGGGCGAACAAGTCTGGACCACGCGGGTGGTAACGGGCAAGCCCGGCAAGGCCACGCCCATGCTGACCGAGACGATGAAGTACATCACGATCAACCCGACCTGGAACGTGCCGCCATCCATCATCTACAACGAATATCTGCCGGCATTACAGCAGGATCCGACGGTGCTTAGCCGCATGGGATTGCGTCTCGAACAGAACCGCGATGGTTCGGTGCACGTTTCGCAGCCGCCAGGCGAACGCAACGCGCTCGGTCGCATCCGCTTCAACTTCCCGAACAAGTTCTTGGTCTATCAGCACGACACGCCGGACAAGCATCTGTTTGCCAGGGACGAACGCGCTTTCAGCCATGGCTGCATGCGGGTGCAGAATCCGGATCAATACGCGTCGGTGTTGTTGAACATTACCATGCCAGGGGAGCGCTACACGCCGGAGAGAATCCGCGGCATGTACGGCTCAAACGAGAGGGACCTGAAATTCCCGACGCCAATCCCCGTGAACATCACCTACCAGACAGCGTTCGTGGACGATGCGGGCAAGCTGCAATTCCGCAGGGACCTCTATGGGCGCGATGCGACCATGATCTCTCTCATGAAGAACAACCGTGGCAAGGACCTGGAGACCGTGATTGCCCACGCGCAGCCGACCTATCGCACCAAGCTGCCGCCTAACGTGGGTTTAGCAAATCCCGGCGGCTTCCCGGGACCCTCGGCACCCTCGTCGGGACCCTCGTTCTTCGATCGGCTGTTCGGAACACCGACCCCGCCGCCAACCGCCCAGATTAGCCGGCGTCCACAGCACGTTGCCCGCTGAGGGACGGCTTCAGAAGAAATCCTTTGGAGCGCGATTCGAATCGGATCGCGCTCTTTTCTTTGTTGGCATGGGCGAGCCCACGCACGCCGATCCAATATGATCGGCAAGGCTTGCGTCTCGGCGGCCGTCGTTTGTGAGCCCTCGGCGAAACGGCCTCTCGCAGCCGGCCATAAACTCACCGGTCGCCAAGCCGATCCGGGCGAACGCCCACCCGTGATGTTGGTGCGCCGATATTGATGAACCCAGCTTCCACAACCCCCACAACCTACGGCGCGGACAGATATTCGCCTGGTTGCGGCGGGGCCATGCTTGGCGATTTTTCGCCACAGTTGACCCCTAAGATGCTGCCTGGACTTCACATTTGACTTGGGGGCAGGAGGGTAGACCTGAAGGTCAATTTCTCCTTTACCTTCCTGCTTTAGAAGACGTTCACCCTCTTTCGCGCGCCAGTTCGCAGGCGAGAGAGTCCATTTTGAACGTCCGTCGCGAGGGTGGGCTCATTCGTGCTGGCTGGTTTTGCACGCCAATTCGCTGCGCTGTCGCGTCCTATGAGGGTTGCGGCCGGAACCAGGATCGGCCTGATCTCGGTGTTGCTGCTTGCAGGTTCAGGATCTGTGCATGACGCAACCGCCCAGAACGAAACGCGCACGCTCTCTTTCCATCACACCCATTCCGGCGAAGACCTGACCGTCACCTTCAAGCGGGACGGACACTACGACGAAGCAGCTCTGAAACGACTCAATCATTTCCTGCGCGATTGGCGCACGCAGGACGAGACCGTCATGGACCGCCGTCTCTTCGACATTCTCTGGGAAGTCTATCGCGACGTGGACGGCAAGCACCCGATCCAGATCATCTCTTCCTACCGTTCCCCGGCCACCAATGCCATGCTCCGGCGCCGCTCCTCCGCTGTGGCACGCTCCAGCCAACACATGCTGGGGCACGCGATGGACTTCTTCATTCCGGGCGTACCACTGGAGCAGATCCGCTTTGCCGGGCTTCGCCTGCAGCGCGGAGGTGTCGGCTTCTATCCAACCTCGGGTTCTCCCTTCGTTCATCTCGATACCGGCAGCATCCGGCACTGGCCGCGGATGACGCATGAGCAGCTCGCGCAGGTTTTCCCGGACGGACGAACCGTTCTGATACCGAGCGATGGCGTGCCATTGAAGGGCTATGAGCTCGCCAAGGCCGACATCGAGAAACGCGGCAACGGTAATGGCGTCCCCTCTGCCAGCAAGCTGGGTTTCCTGACTGCCTTGTTCAAGGGCAACTCCGCCAGCAGTGGCGATGAGGATGACGAGGGCCCAACAGTACCTGCCACAAACCGAAGATCGGCACCGACCGCGGTGGCGCCTGTTGAGAGGCAGGCCAATCCCGTGCCGCTGCCGCGCTCGAAGCCCACCCAGCTTGCTTCTGCGGACGCGCAGATCGCTCATCGGGTCGAGCCCAAACCTGCCACCGATCTCAAGGCCTTCCAAAATACGTCCGCAAAGCCTCAGCAGCCTACACCAACCCAGCTCACGCCCGCTCAGGTCGCCGCACTCAACGCCCGCCAGGCGCTCGCTTCGGTCACCAATCCGCAGTCAACAACCGCAAGCGTTCCCTCGCCCCTCTATCGGGCGATGGCTTATGCGCCAGCAGCCGCCGCTCCGGTTGACCGCCCCAAGGTTGCACCAATCCCGGGCTCGGTCCATTCGGAGTCTGCGGCGCCCAGCCCAGTAGGAAACCAGAGCGTGGCGAGGAAAGGACGGATCTCGGCCAATGGCAACCATGCCAACAGCACATGGCTCACGGCTGTGATGCTGGCGCCGAGCATGAGTCTGTCGATGTCGATGACGCTCATGGGCGATTTCGATATGGGGGCGATGCCTGGCTATTTCGACAAACCGCAAACCGTCGTCGCAATCGGCTTCACTGACAATCCGATGCCGGACATGTCGTACATCAGCTTCTCTGGCTCGGCGACCGCCAAGCTTAAGACGACATCTTTCGCGGGGCGCACCGCCACACCACGCTAACGCCAACATAATGCGACAAGAAGAATTGGATCACTTGCCGATCCGATATGATCGGCAAGTGATCCAAGCTAAGCAGTCCCCACCGCCTGCCACGATTCGAGGGGGCGCCGGAACCGGCAACATCGGACCGGCGTTGCCGCCTACAGCATGCCGAGTGCCTGCATGTATGTCTCCAGGATCGTTTCCGCCTCGGCGCGCTCATCCGCATCCTGCTTTCGCATCCGGATGATGGTGCGTAGCGCCTTCACGTCGAAGCCGTTACCCTTGCTCTCCGCGTAGACGTCACGGATGTCGTCGGAAATAGCCTTTTTCTCTTCCTCCAGCCGCTCGATGCGCTCGATGATCGATTTGAGCTGGTCTTTCGCAAAATTCGCAACGGGTTCGTCGTCCTTGACAGCAGCGGAGGTAGCCATCTTTTACTCCAATGAAACAGGTAATTGAGGTGACGCTGGCGCCCCTCACGCCGCGCTAGTCTGGTTCGACCCTCGGGATTGGCGGCCTTTCCGTCAAGGCGACATCCGGCTCGTCCACAGCGCGCCCACACCTTCCTGCCGCAAGGTAAAGAAACCGTTGTACTCGCTTCCGCAAATGCTCGACACGCCCCAAGGCCGCAGCCTCAAGTTCCGGTCCGGGTGTTGTCGTCGTCACACCGGCTTTCTTCGGACCTTGGTCGCAAAATCTGGCCACGCGATCCGATCCGATTGGGTGGATCGCGCTTTATCTCTTTGTTTGGGCAGTTCTTTTCTCAAAACCGGTTCGCACTCTTGCGAATCACACCGGTTGGATAAGGTGGGCTTTGTCACAGATTTTGCCACATCAAAGAGCAAAACACGGATATCTAGCGGCCCGAAAGGCTGCGGAGCCCTAAATGTCCCCACGGTTTCCCGATGAGACCTGCGACGATATAACTAAGCAGGCGATGCGTGGGCCCCACCCACGCAAGCCTACGAAATCGTCAATGATCTGATATAGACTTCCGCGTCAATGATCGCCGAGTTTCCACCCGCCCCCATCCGCGTGCTTGCCCGGTTCGTCCCGCTGCTGGCGCTTGCCTTGTTGTGCCTGTGCACCAGCCCCGCATCTGCCGACTTTCGCCTCTGCAACAAGACTTCCAGCCAGGTCGGGATTGCTCTCGGCTACAAGGACGCTGACGGCTGGACCACCGAGGGCTGGTGGAACATTTCTTCCGGCTCTTGTGAAACGCTGCTGCGGGGAACGCTGGTCGCCCGCTACTATTACATCTACGCGGTCGATTACACCCGCGGTGGCGAATGGTCGGGACAGTCTTACATGTGCTCCCGCGAAAAGGAATTCACGATCCGAGGCACTGAGAATTGCCTGGCGCGCGGCTTTGATCGGACCGGCTTTTTCGAGGTCGATACAGGCGAACAGCAGCAGGCTTGGACCGTGCAACTTACCGACACCAATGAACAGCCCTCGCAGCAACCGGGCGTGCCGGGCATGCCGGGCAAGATCGGCCCGGCAGGCAGCGTGCCAGCTTTCCCCAATAGCTTGCCGGGTGGAACACCCCCGGGCTCGTCTGGCCTTCCGCCAGCCGCGCCGTCAGGCAAGGCCCCACCCGGAAATAAACCATGAGGCGATTACGCCGCATCAAGATCCTTGCGACTTTAGGGCCAGCCTCATCGGACAGCGGGATGATTCGCCGCCTGTTCGAAGCGGGTGCCGATATTTTTCGCATCAATATGAGTCACACCCCGCATGAAAATATGCGGCAGCTGGTGGCGACCATCCGTAATGTCGAAAGCAGCTACGGCCGGCCGATCGGCATCCTGGTCGACCTGCAGGGACCCAAACTCAGGCTCGGGACCTTTGCGCAAGGCGCCGTGCAGCTGAAAAACGGCCAGAACTTCATCCTCGATTCCGACAAGACGCCGGGCGACGCCACACGCGTCAATCTTCCGCATCCGGAGATTCTCGCCGCGCTTCGGCCAGGCCATGCGCTCCTGCTTGACGACGGCAAGGTGAGGCTGATTGCGGAGGAGACCTCGCCCGAGCGCACGGTCACACGTGTCGTGATCGGCGGAAAGATGTCCGACAGGAAAGGCGTCAGCCTGCCCGACACTGACCTACCCGTGTCGGCAATGACACCGAAAGACCGCGCGGACCTCGAGGCGGCGCTGGCCACCAGCGTCGATTGGATTGCGTTGTCTTTCGTTCAGCGCGCCGATGACGTCGTCGAGGCCAAGAAGATAATCCGCGGCCGTGCCGCGGTAATGGCCAAGATCGAGAAACCGCAGGCGATCGATCGCCTCGCAGAGATCATCGAGGCCTCCGATGCGTTGATGGTGGCGCGCGGCGACCTCGGTGTCGAGATGCCGCTTGAACGCGTTCCGAGCCTCCAGAAGCAGATGACGCGGATGGCACGCCGCGCCGGCAAGCCGGTTGTGATCGCGACCCAGATGCTGGAATCGATGATCCAGTCTCCTGTGCCGACACGTGCCGAGGTCTCCGACGTCGCGACCGCGGTCTATGAAGGTGCGGACGCCATCATGCTGTCGGCCGAATCGGCAGCTGGCAAATTTCCAGTTGAGGCCGTCTCGACCATGAACCGGATCGGCGAAGAGGTCGAGCGAGATCCATTGTATCAGTCGGTGATCACGGCTCAGCGGCCAGCCCCTGAAGCCACCGCTGGCGACGCAATTGCGGATGCTGCGCGACAGATGGCCGAGACGCTCGACCTGCCTGCAGTGATCTGCTGGACGAGTTCGGGCTCAACCGCAGTCCGCATGGCGCGCGAACGGCCGAAACCGCCAATCGTGGCGATCACACCGAACAGGACGACGGGGCGCAGGCTCTCGGTTGTGTGGGGCGTACATTGCGTGGTGGCGGAGGATGCACGCGACCAGGACGACATGGTGAGCCGCGCTGGCTCGATCGCCTTCCGCGACGGTTTTGTGAGCGCGGGCCAGCGCGTGATCATCATTGCTGGCGTGCCGCTCGGCATTCCCGGCACCACCAACATGGTGAGGATCGCCTCCATCGGCCCCGAGGGCGACGCGAATATGTGAAGGGGGATACTTACACCCCCACCAGCGCCTTGATCGGCAACACCGTCTGCTGCACCACCAGCCCCCGGGCACGCGCGTCCAGGACACCGACAGCGCGCAGAGCGAGCAAGGTGACCGTCTGCACGGCGTGGCGAAGGCCTGCGGCATCGTCGGGATTATCGGGCGCAAGCGGCCCCACCAGCGCTTCATACAATGCACCGAGCAATGCGGTGGCCGCAAGCGCGGTGTCCTGCACAGGCAAATGACCCGCGCGTACGGCCGCATCGATACGGGAGCCGATCTCACCAGCAATTTCGCGCCTGCTCGCCAACCGCGAGGCTCTGACATCGACATCGACAGGCTCGGCCAGAATACCCCAGGCAAGCTTACGCTGGGACAACGTGTGAACGGCTACGGTGGTAACGGCAGCCGCCAGTGCGGAGGATGGTCCAGGCGCTGCGTCAGCCGCCCGGCGGATGGCAGCAAGTTCGTCGCGTGCGACCTCCGTAATCAATTCGGAAATGAGATCGGCCTTGGATGGGAAATATCGATACACCGTTCCAGCCGCTACATTTGCCCTGACAGCAACAGGAGCAATCTGCACGGCAATCATTCCCCCTTCAGCCGCCGCTTCGCGTGCCGCTGCGAGGATGGCGCTGCGGCGAGCTGCGAGGCGCCTGACCACTTGATGCGTCCGCCGGTAGACCATGGCGCTTCCTGTTCCCGAGCGTCAGCCGTTCAATTCGGCCCCGCGCAAATTGCCTTTTTTTGGTGCAAATCACCTTCTTTTGGTGCAAATCACCATCAAGAAGTGAACAACTATTCAGACAAAATCACAAGACGGAAAATTTTGCAGGGTAATCGCCTCGATTACCGAAGCAGGTTCCAGACCTGAAGGGTGCGTAGCGCAAAGTCCCCACCGTTTTCCGATACGTGAACCCTTGAGTGCTCACCCGCCGATACGCGCAGCGCCAGGGCATTTGCCGGTTTACTCAAAGTTATGCCCACCATGGTCCAATGCTGCTCACGCTGTCTGCCCCAAGCAGCGCAACCGAGACAGCGAGGCAAAATGTCCCTTTCTCTTACCAGCACGTTAAGCGTGCGGAGCCGCGCGCCAAATCTGGCGCCTCTGTTCGTTGCCCAAGGCGCCTATCTCCTTTTTCTTTTTCTCGGCAACGGAATGCTGAATGACCCTGACTCCTACTGGCACATCAAGGTTGGTCAGTGGATCCTTGATCACCGCACACTGCCCTCCACAGACCTCTATTCCTTCACCCGATTCGGCGAGCACTGGATTTCCACCGAATGGCTTTCGCAGGTGGTGTTTGCAACCGGCTATGCGCAATGGGGATGGGCTGGGCCAGTGATTCTTGCCGCGATCGCCATCGCGTTATCTGCCGCGATCTTCGCCTATCTGCTCGATGCATATTTCGAGTCTCCTGTACTGCCGGTGCTCTTCGTGATTTTGGCACTCTCGCTGGGGTTGCCGCACTTTCTGGCGCGGCCGCACATCCTGGCGTTACCCGTGATGGTGGCTTGGTCCGGCATGCTGATGGCGTCTGCCGAGCGGAAGAGTCCGCCATTTTGGCTGTGGCTGCCACTGATGGCGTTGTGGGCGAACCTGCATGGCAGCTTCATCCTGGGTCTGGCGCTGATAGGCCCATTTGCACTTGAAGCAGTCTGGAACGTTGAGAATGAACGACGGACCGCCCTTTTTATGCGCTGGGTGCTGTTTGGCATTGGCGCGTTAATCGCAAGCTGCTGCACACCCTACGGCTGGAAGACGCTTTTGGGCGCGGCTAACATCCTCAATCTCGGCAAAGCGCTCATGGTGATAGCCGAGTGGAGGCCGGCCGATTTCACGTCGTTCACTCTGTTTGAAGGCGCGCTGCTCGGACTTGTCGCAATTGCCTTCTACTGCAGACCCGTGCTCTCGCCGCCCCGAATTCTTCTTGTTCTGGTCCTGACATGGATGGCTCTGACTCATATCAGAAACACTGAAGTCTTTGCGTTCCTGGTGCCACTCGTGCTTGCAAGACCGCTCGCGGAATCACTGGGGCGGGCCAGGCAAGATGCGAGCCCTGATGAGACGCGGCTGGTAATCAACCGCCACGCCTTGGCGCTTGGCATTTTGATGATCGTGGCCGCAGCCGGAATACCAACTTTGATCTTTACGTCGTATCACCGTTTCACACCCCCGCCCTCCCCTGTCGCGGCCGTCGATCTGCTGCAGGAGCGCAAGGCACAGCGGATATTTAATGACTATGGGTTCGGCGGCTATCTGATCTCACGCAACATCCCGGTCTTTGTCGACGGCCGTACCGAGCTCTACGGCAAAACTTTTATATTGGAGGTCAATGCGACGTCGAAGCTCAACAATATGACACGGCTTCTTGACGAGTACCGGATTGACGCGACGTTGTTGCGCCCAGACGATGCCGAGCCACTGGATCACGTGAAAGGCTGGAAACGCCTCTATGCGGACAATATCGCCGTAGTCCACGTTCGGGACGACATGCAACCCACGGCCCCCGTACGGCCTTAAACCCAGCTCGCCTTCGCAAGACAATGAGCACACTACGCAAAAAACGCGGCGTTTCCGCCGCGTTTTTCAATTGGTTGCAGGTTGGCGCGCCTACCCCTGCGGCTGCGGTTGCGGCTCCAGGCCGGGATCCGGACGCGGGCGCGGCCGGCCAGCCGGCGGCACGGCGGATGCCCGCGGCGTTGTGGGCTCAAGCACGGACTCGCGGTTCGGCTTCTTGCCCTTCAGAAGATCGACGATCTCCTCTCCCGTCAGCGTTTCGAACTCAAGCAGCCCCTTGGCCAGCTCCTCCAGGTCGGCGCGTCTCTCGGTAAGGATGCGCGTTGCCTCGCTACGGCCTTCTTCCACCAGGCGCCTGATCTCGGAGTCGATCTTCTGGACGGTCGCCTCGGAAGCGTTCTGCGTCCGTGACACCGACATGCCCAGAAACACCTCGTCCTGGTTCTCGCCGTAAGCAACCGTACCGAGCTCTTCCGAAAGGCCCCAGCGTGTCACCATCGCGCGGGCAAGCCGGGTTGCCTGCTCGATGTCGGAGGCGGCGCCAGAGGTCACCTTTTCACGGCCGAAGATCAGTTCCTCGGCCACGCGGCCGCCCATCGAGATGGCAAGCAGTGACGTCATCTGTTGAAGCGACATCGACAACTGGTCACGCTCGGGCAGTCGCATGACCATGCCAAGTGCACGGCCACGCGGAATGATGGTCGCCTTGTGAATGGGATCGGCCGACGGCACGTTGAGAGTAACGATCGCATGGCCACCCTCATGATAGGCCGTAAGCATCTTCTCTTCCTCGGTCATCACAAGCGACTTGCGCTCGGCGCCCATCATCACCTTGTCCTTGGCCTCCTCGAACTCGGCCTGCGTCACCATCCGCTTGTTGCGTCGTGCAGCGGTCAGCGCCGCCTCGTTGACGAGGTTCATCAGGTCGGCTCCCGAAAAACCGGGGGTGCCGCGTGCAATGGTCTTGAGGTTGATGTCGGGCGCGAGCGGCACCTTGCGGACGTGAACCTTCAGGATCTGCTCGCGGCCGACGACGTCCGGATTGGGCACTACGACCTGACGGTCGAAGCGTCCAGGACGCAGCAGCGCAGGATCAAGCACGTCCGGGCGGTTGGTCGCGGCAATCAAGATCACGCCTTCATTGGCTTCGAAGCCATCCATCTCGACCAGCAACTGGTTCAGCGTCTGTTCGCGCTCGTCATTGCCGCCGCCGAGACCGGCACCACGGTGACGGCCGACCGCGTCGATTTCGTCGATGAAGATGATGCAAGGCGCGTTCTTCTTCGCCTGCTCGAACATATCGCGCACGCGGGAAGCACCGACACCAACGAACATCTCGACGAAGTCAGAGCCGGAAATGGTGAAGAAGGGCACATTGGCTTCGCCGGCGACCGCACGCGCGATCAAAGTCTTACCCGTACCGGGCGGACCGACCAGCAGCACGCCCCGCGGGATGCGGCCGCCGAGCCGTTGGAATTTGCCGGGATCGCGCAGGAATTCGACAATCTCCTGCAGATCCTGCTTGGCTTCGTCGACGCCAGCAACATCCTCGAAGGTGACGCGGCCATGCGCCTCTGTCAGCATTTTGGCGCGCGATTTGCCAAAGCCCATCGCTTTGCCCGCACCACCCTGCATCTGGCGCGACAGGAATATCCACACACCGAGCAGCGCGATGAAAGGCAGCCAGGACACCAGCAGCGAAACAAAGCCCGGCACGTTGTCGCCCGGTGGCTTCGCCGTGATCGAGACCTGCTTGTCATACAAGTGTTTCACCAGGTTCGGATCATTGGGCGCATATGTCTGGAAAGCCGTGTTGTTGGTAAAGGTGCCCTTGATCTCCTGCCCCTGGATCTGGACGTCGCGCACCTGGCCTTGATCGACCTTGGTCAGGAGTTCAGAAAAGGTGATGTCCTGCGCAGTCGCGTGCTGGCCCGAGCTATTGAACAGCGTAAACAACGCCAATAGCAGCAAAACAATAATGACCCAGAGGGCGAAGTTGCGCAGATTGGCGTTCATCGATCTTCCTTCGTGGTCGCGAAATGTGGCCCTGCTTCCTTAGGGCGCGCACGCTAGAGGAATCCTCAGACAATCCTCTCGATTGGATGCACACAATCTAGGTGTCGATACGGTCGCTGCCAAGGTAACGGCGGGGGACTATTTGTCCATCCTTAGGCAAAGGTGCGTTGGTAAACCAACGCACCTTTGCCTGGATTTCATTGTTTTCGCATCGTTTTTGTCCGAAAATTGGCGACGTCTTTCGGAAATGATGCCTGGTCTAACTCCCGTTGAAATATTGGCCGCAGCAACCGGGTTTTTCCGGGGTGGTTAAGGAGGAAGGTTACCAAATGAGGCCGGTGTGGTGTCATGATCCGGCGGGGCGGCGTCGGGGCGGCGCCGGCTGAATCTGGATCCGCCCTTTGGACAAACTGATCAGGGCCCCCGCAAGCGTCCTTTTCAGGTGGGGCTGGTCGGTTCCAACGGCTCGCTTGCTGGTGTTGGCGCGGTCGAGCACCGTTAACAGGGCCTCGACCTTGCCCAGTTCCGCCGGCCCCTCATGGCCAGCGGCGTTAATCGCCCGAATCAAGAGCCGCAGCCGGATCTCATCGGGTAGTGTGGCGAAGGCTGCAGCCTCGAAACTTCTCACGGCGGAGGAGACGCCCGACACGCTCTTGCGATCCGTTAATGCAAGGAAGCGCTCGGCACCATCGGCCAGCACCTCCACCGCCGCGTTGGCACGGGCAAGCCGGCTGGCGAGGCGCGCCAGATTCCGCGCATCTCCACCCTCAGCCGCGAGAGTGGGCAACAACGCCCGCAGCCGTGGACGCGTGAAGGCGTTGTCGTGATTGGTCGGGTCGTCAGCAAAGGCGACATTGGCGCGCTTCAGAGTTGCGACCAGTTGCGACTTTGAGACGTCAAGGAGCGGACGTGCGAGCGTAATCCCATCCCGCTCGGTGACACGTGCCATCGCGGACAGTCCGGCAATCCCACTGCCGCGCAACAGCCGCATTAATAAAGTCTCCGCCTGATCATCGCGGGTATGTGCGGTAACGACATGGGTCGCCCCCGTTTCGCGTGCGGCCTGCAGCAAGAGGCGGTAGCGGGCGTCCCGCGCGGCAGCGGGGAGCCCCGTCTTCGGCTTCGCCCCTGTCCAGCGCAGCGTGCGGTGCTGCAGATCAAGTGAACCCGCCAACCGCTTGACGTCGCGCGCCTCACGGGCTGCCTCCGGTCGCAAGCCATGATCGACTGTGACGGCAATCAGCCGGGGCCCCCGCGCAAGGCTGCGCCGCCAGCGCGCCGCAAGCCACATCAGCGCGACGGAATCAGGGCCGCCGGAGACCGCGAGCACCAAAGCAGGCGCGTTCTTCAGGTCTGCAAATAGCTGCTTCGCGTCCCGCGCCAGGATTGGAGAGTTCTCGCCGTCCGACATGACGTTGGCTCAAGACAGGATATCCAAGACAGCCAAAGGTACGCCGTCCAAGACTAACCAAAAATGCGCGGGTAAACGAACGCATCTTTGTGCTGGATCCTTTGTAGCATTTTTGCCCGAAAACGGGCGACCACTTTGTCGGAAATGATGCTTAGCACCTGCCGATTAAATTGGCATCGGCAAGTGCTTGGATCGGCAAGCGCTCTAATTTGTTGTGCCGAACCGGTATCCACTTCCGCGTAAGAATGCTCTCGTCTGCGGCACTTCGGCTGCAGAACCTGCTCAGCACTTCACCCGCTTCTGTTCGCGATCGACCGCAGCTTTGACGCCGGCGGACGCCCGCGGAAATTTGCGGCCGACCTCGCCGAAAGCGGCACATGCCGCCTCCTTCTCCTTGAGCGCAGCGAGCGACTGGCCGAGCCTTAGCAACGCGTCCGGAGCTTTTGCTGACTTGTCATATTTGGTGGTCACGGCGAGAAAGGCTTCAGCTGCGTCGCGATATTGCTGGCGCTGGAAATAGCTCTCGCCGAGCCAGTATTGGGCATCACCCAGGAGTGGATCGTTGGGAAATCTCTGCGCGAAGTTCTTCATGGTCTGCTCGGCAAGCGCATAGTCCTTGCGCTGCATATAGCCGATACCGAGGTCGAACTCGTCGCGCGGAGATTGCGATGGTGGTTGGGTGTCATATCCTCCATCGGCGGTCGTTGGCGGATAACTGGGTGGCGGATAACCGGGTTGTGCGGATTGCGGATAGCGGCCGGTGTTTGCGAGGTCGAGCGGCTCCCCTGCATTGCGACCGCCTGGCGCGCCTACCGGCGCCCCCGGTTGAATTGGCATCTGACCACCCCCGAGGGCGCGTGGAGCACCTGGGGCGCCGGGGTTTCGGCTGGGATCGAATGCATCGCCGCGGCGGGTCACACCGGGCGAGCCCGGAGGCGGCGGTTCTTGCTCGATCGGTGCGGGACCCGCGGTCTGCGGCTGATAAACTGGCTGGCCTGGTTGTTGGCCATAAACCGGCTGCTGGCCATAGACCGGTTGAGACGGCGCCGTCGCGACGGGCTGCCCCGACGGAGGCTGCGCTCCAGCCTCAAGCTGCCTGATACGCTCCTCAAGCTGGCGATTGCGATATTGCAGTTCTTCGTTCTGGCCGGTGAGCTGGCGCAGCTGGTTTTCCAGCCGTTCGATCCGGATCTCCGGATCGCCATACTCGGACTGCGCGAAGACGGGTGGAGACAGCGAAAGCACGGCGGCGATGGCCACTGAGCCAGCAATTGCTTGAAGAGTTCTGGATGACATTTTGTCCTGACGACGAAAGCTGCCCCGCGTGCACGCACAAAGTGCCTGCCGCAACACCGAAACACATTGAGAGAGCGAGTATGCCGAAAATGTGACTGATACCAAATGACCTGAGCGTGAATCACGCCCCTTCTTAAGCAGGTTCCAGACCCGAAGCGCGCAGCAGAAGGCCCCACGGTTTTCCGATAAGAAATCCAAGCAGGCGATGCGCCGCAAGCCCACGAAGTCTGGTTAAGTCAAGACGAAACCGGCGCCCAGGCGGGCACCGGTGGCGAACTCTTCGGCACGAGCAGCGTGTCGGTTAAGAACTCGCGTTCAGCACTGTTACAGCCCGGCGATTCTGCGACCAGCACGAGATATCGTTGCAGACAGCAACTGGGCGCTCCTTGCCGTAGGAGATCGTGCGCATGCGGTTGGCATCAATACCGCGTGAGACCAGGAAGCTGCGAACGGATTGGGCGCGGCGAGCACCGAGCGCAATGTTGTATTCGCGGGTGCCGCGCTCATCGGCATGGCCCTCGATGGTAAAGCTATACTGCGGGTAGGCCTGGAGCCACTGCGCCTGCTTTTGCAAGGTGGCAATCGCCTGTGGTGTCAAATCGGTCTGATCACTTTCGAAGAACACGCGATCACCCACATTGACCACGAAGTCCTGCTGGCTGCCAGGCGTCGCGGCATTGGCCATCGCGTCGGCGCCAACACCCAGCCCCCCTGGGCCCCCCGGGCCACCGGCCCTATTGGCGCAGGCGCCCATCGATAACGCGACGGCAAGCACTGCAGCCAGTCTTAGTCCCTGCAGGATACGCACAGGATAATTCATTCCGGAGCCTCCACGCTCTTCGTCCAACTGCATTCCGGTCTAGAGGGGGTTGGTTAAGCGAACGTTCCGTCAACCTTGATGGGACGTTGCCAGAGCCGCTCAAATGCCCCTGATCGGCGAAAAGCAACCGTGATGGTTAATGGGTTGTAAATGTGGCGCGAAGGTGAAGGCAAGCCCTCGACCGGCCGAATGACCGGTCGTCCACGCAGATTCCAGCAGAATCCAGGCTGCGACGGCGACCCAGCGCCCCGACCGAAGCCGTCATTCGGAGGTGGCGAGCACCGGACGTGATGCAGTGCGGCGATGGTTTGCGCGGTCAAACAGCATCCGCTGCTCGAATGCATTGGAACGCATAGCGGGGTACCGCTCCGACACACGCTCACGTATGGTCCGCAGGTGCGCAGCCAATAATCCCATCGGCTTGGTTTGTCCGGGAAGTAGCCTCGGCTCGCCCCAGACCTCGTGCGAGAACACGCGCCGATAGAACGCCTGGTGCTCAGGGCGAACGAGAGCAAGTATGTAATCGGCGTTGAAATAGTGGCCCGCCGAGGAACTCAGCCGGTACGTGGCATAGGGCAGTTCAAGGAAACGGCCTGCCTTGTCGGGGTCGGCGACAAAACGGGTTGGATCAATCAAGACCATCCCTTTGTCGAGCAACGGATGAAGAATTTCGCCGAACAGTTCGAGCGAGGGTGAAAACCGCCATTCCGAGGTCAGCACACTGATGCGGATCGAGCTGTAGAGTTCGCCATCCAGGTAGACGCCGAACGTCCAGGCGTTGGGGGCGTCCTCATATTGGTCAAAAACCCGCTCGTCGGCTGAGGGAGCGACCGCCCCCTCACGCAGATAGGCGCGGTAGCGAAGCCGATAGATATCTTCCTTTTCTTCCGGAGCCTCCATCAGGCGGTAGTCCACTTGCTCCATGGGACTCCATATCCGCTCATGTGCCTCCGTTTTTGGTTCAGCTGCGGCCCCCATTTCGAATCCCCCTGCAACTTTCGACTACAGACTACACCAATACCAATTCCTAAACGACACAAGAATGCACGTCGGCTCATCGTCGCAGGCATAGATGCGTTATTGCCTTTGCTTGGTTTCCTTCTTTTTGTGCGAAAACCGCGCCGTGTTTCGGAAATATGCTTGGTGCTGCGTTTTCTTGGATCATGCCTGTAGCATTGGCAAATGCGTCAGGCGATTGACCGCGAGCCGATGGCAGGTTCTTCCGGCTCATGCTGGCCATGGGAGGCATTCAGGAGTTGCCGGATAAGGCCAGCCGGGACAGGGCGACTGAACAGGTATCCTTGAACCTCTGTGACACTACCGTCGGCACTGATCAATTCGAGCTGCTCGTTGGTCTCGATGCCTTCGACAACCACCGACATGCCGAGGGCAACGGACAGCCCCGCCACACCACGCAGCAGCGTGAGCGGCCGGTCAGTGTCGATGCCATCAAGGAATGAACGGTCGATCTTCACCTTTTGCAGCGGGAAATTGTGCAGATAGCTGAGGCTCGAATAGCCCGTGCCGAAATCGTCGAGTGAGATGCGAACTCCCAGCTCATGCAACTGCGAGAGGATGTCGTGGGTCTCCAGCGTATTCCGCAACAAGGATGATTCGGTGATCTCAACCTCCAGGCGATTGGCGGGCAGGCCCGAAGCCTCCAGCGCCTGACGGATTTCGTTCAACACATCCCGCTGGTGAAGCTGCTGCGGCGAGAAGTTGACTGCGACACTGACCCCTTCCGGCCAATTCATACATTCCATGCACGCCCTGCGCATGATCCAGCGGCCAAGATCCCTGATCATGCCCAAGTCTTCGATGACTGGAATGATCTCGGCCGGCGAAACCATACCGCGTGAGTGGTGATTCCAACGCAGCAGCGCCTCACAAGTGGTGATCTTGCCCGACTTGAGATTGACCAGCGGCTGGTAGAACAGCTCGAACTCCTCATCGGCAAGCGCTTTGCGCAGGTCGAGTTCGAGGATGCGCCGCGCCTCGGCGCTGGCGGCCATCTCCTCGCGAAAGAAGCTGAAGATGCCGCGCCCCTCGGCTTTGGCGCGGTAGAGCGCCATGTCGGCATTCTTGAGCAGCGTATCAAAGCTGGTGACATCTGGCGTGGCTAGCGCGATGCCGATACTGGCGCTTATCTCAACCAGGTGGTCATCGATCCGATAGCGCTCGCCCAGACAATTGACGATCCGGCGTGCAAGGGCTGCGGCTTCCTCCCGCGAGTCGATGTTCCGCTGGAACACCATGAATTCGTCGCCGCCAAAGCGCGCGACGAAATCCTCCGGCCGCAGCATTTCGCGCAGGCGATTGGCCACCGCGCACAAAAGCTGGTCACCGCGGGGGTGGCCGAGGGTGTCATTGACCTGCTTGAAATGGTCGAGGTCGACGAACAAAAGCGCCGCGAGGTGCTCAGCATCGTGGCCGACCGCCAACAGTCGCTCGATCTCCTCACGAAAATTGACGCGGTTGGACAGCGCCGTCAGTTCATCATAGCGGGCGAGATGATTGATCCTGGCTTCGGCGTTGCGACGCTCCGTGATGTCTTCCACGAGTACGACCGCACCTCCGTCAGCCATCGGCTGCACGGTCCAGGACAGTGCCCGGTTTCTCTCGACGTCAGGGTCGGCGGTAACAAGGTTCTTCGCCTGCGGATGCTCGATTTCAGCAAGGATTATCTCACCGCTCACCACCGAAATTGAACCAGCGCCCACGCATGCCTCGGAAACGTCAGGCGCGCTTGCGCCGATCTGCACGTCATCGTCCGAGAGGTGCATCATTTCCAGGAATCGACGATTCATGACCGCAAGCTGCCCATCGGCACGGAACATGCACAGACCATGCGGCATGTTGTTCAGCGCTGTGTCGAACTGACTCGCTAGCGCTGTTGCGCGCTGGCGCTCCACGAGCGCCTGCACGAAAATCTTGTGCAGGTTGGCTGAAAGTTTAATCAGAATAATAAGAAACATGACGGTCGCGACAAACATCGCGATGTAATACGGTGTAGCCCGCCACGCCAGCGCAAGCGCTGATTGGCCAAAGGCAGCGGCAATCTGCAACTGGTATATCCACGGCCGGCCGTACATCCTGCCCGCCCCAGCCGCCATATAGCCGGTCGTCACCGTCAGACAGATCATGTGCACGACGGCATCGTCGGTGACAACCAGCCCGACCGCGCACCAAGTGCCAATTGCGAGACCATAAAACGTGGCGCCAATCTGGTAGCGCATCTCCCAGCGCGCGGCGTCCCTCGCAACGAGAACAGGTTTGCGCAACAAGTACCATTTCATGTCGGCCGCGCGACCGATTCCGGTCAAAGCCAGGAACACAGTGCAGAACCAGAGGAAATTGGAGTCGGCCTTGACGGCCGTCATGGCTGCCGTAATTGCACCGAACAGAGCACCGGCAAACAACGGACCAGAGTCCTGGAAAAGCGAATCAACCAGCGCCCCGTAGATCGCAGGCGAGATTTTCTGATCCGACTTTCTGCCCTGGTTTGCGAGGTTCATTTTTATCGTGGCGTCCTGTTGGATCCGTAGTCTTACAGGGGCCAAATAAAATATTTCTGAGGAAATATCGTTAAGACCGGGCTATCTTTCGGTATTATCGAATCAAACTTCCATTGAAAAATCAAATGCCTACCACCAAAGCTCGGCAATCCGAGCGGCAACGATCTCGCATGAGGAGACCGCGAGATCGGTGGCTTTCGCGCGATCAACCGCGCGCAGCTCATCCCGGGGTTGACGACAGGAGCGGCGACCAGGCCGGGTCGGATGCAAATCCCGGCGTCGGCACCCGCTGCTCGTTGCGACCGGAGATGTCGACCGTGAACAGCGACGGCCCGCCGTTGCCGCCGGGATCGCGGAAGAACATGACGACGCGGCCGTTCGGCGCGAAGGTCGGGCCCTCATTGTGGTAGCCGGCGGTGAGGATGCGTTCGCCCGAGCCATCGGGCTTCATGATGCCGATTGCAAACTGCCCGCCGCCCTGTTTGGTGAAGGCGATATAGTCGCCGCGCGGGGACCACACCGGCGTCGAATAGCTGCCGTTGGTATCGTCCTGGGAAAAGGAGATGCGTTGCGCAGGCCCGCCGCTCGCCGACATCACATAGATCTGCGGTTTGCCACCGCGGTCGGATTCGAAACAGATGCGGCTGCCATCAGGCGAATAGGACGGCGAGGTGTCGATCGCGGGCGTGTCAGTCACCCGTGTGGTCGAGCGCGAGCGCAGATCCATCACGAACAGGTTGGCGTTGCCGCCTTGTTGCAGGCTCATGATGACGCGCTGGCCGTCCGGCGAGAACCGCGGTGCGAAGGTCATGCCCGGGAAATTCCCGACGATCTCGCGCTGCCCGGTCTCGATATTATAGAGGTAGACGCGCGGATCGCCCTGGCCGAATTCCATGTAGGTGATCTCCTGGGAATTCGGCGAAAAGCGCGGCGTCAGCACGAGGTCGGAGCCCCGGGTCAAATAGCGCACATTGGCGCCATCCTGATCCATGATCGCGAGCTTCTTGACGCGCCGCTCCTTTGGCCCAGTCTCGTCGATGAACACCACGCGGCTGTCGAAATAGCCCTTGTCGCCGGTCAGGCGCTGATAGATCTGGTCGGAGATGATGTGAGCGATGCGCCGCCAATATTCCGGAGAGGTAAAATATTGCTGACCGGTGAGCTGCTGGCCGGAGGCGACATCCCACAAGCGGAATTCTGCCTTGAGACGTCCGTCGCCCTGACGAGTCATGCGACCGGTTACCAACGCCTGTGCGTTGATGGTCTTCCAGTTCTGAAATTGCGGCGCCACATCGATATTACTGATGCGCTCGATAAACGCGGCCTGATCAATAGGCGCGAACAAGCCGCTGCGCTTGAGATTGTTGGTGATGACCTGCGTAACGCCGGCACCGACCTCGCCGTCGGAGGGCGAGCCCGGCACGAAGTTGGTTATCGCGATCGGCATCGGGGCAACACTGCCTTGGGTCACCGTAAGATTCGTCTGCGCTGCCGCCAGTTTAGGCAGCAACAATCCAGCGGCCGCACCGGCACCGCCGATCAGAACTTGGCGCCGATCAAGAGATAAGGGCGGCAAAGGAATCGAAGTCATCAACATTGGATTGCTCTCGGGCGCTAACTGCGGGACATAAATTCGGGATCGAAAGTGACTTCCAAACTGGACCAAACCTCATAGGTCTCGTCCCTAAGCATGTCGTAGGGCTGTCCTTGCAGCACCGCGCGAACCGCGGCCTCGGCGCAAGCTTGAGCCAACTGCGAGTTCCCGCCCGACACAACAACAGGAGGCCCGACCAGACGACGATCACGCGTCAATTGGAATCGGACTGTGACGATCATTTCCTTCCGACTTTCCGGCGAACCGGAGTTCGGAACCATCCAAAGCGCCCTCAGTCGCGCTATCAGCGCATCCAGCTCGTTCCGCGACAACGTCGTGCCATGCGCTTTGCCGAGGGACGCGGGCGCATTCATCTGTGCCGCCGCCAGTGTAGGCAACAACAATCCTGCGGCAGCACCGGCACCGCCGATCAAGATCTGGCGCCGGTCAAGAGCCAAAGACCGCATAGAAACCGAAGTCATCAACATTGGATTGCTCTCGGGCACTAACTGCGAAACATAAGATCGGGATCGAAAGTGACCTGCATGTCGCTCCACTTGTCATATGTCGCGTCCCTAAGCATGTTGTAGGGCGCTCCTTGTAACACCGCGCGAACTGCGGCCTCGGCGCAAACTTGAGCCAACTGCGAATTGCCGCGTGACACGACAACAGGAGGCCCGGCCAGACGGCGGTCACGCGTCAGTTGAAATCGGATCACCACGGTCATTTCCTTCCGGCGATCCGGCGATCCAGCATTCGGAACTATCCAAAGCTCACTCAGCCGCGCAATCAGCTGGCCCATTTCAGATGCCGACAAGGTCGTGTCCTTGCCGTGCGCGGTACCGAACGAAGCAGACGCGTTCTCTACGGCACCGGTGAGTGCCTGCCGTTGCGGAGCTTGCTTGGTCAGCAATGCCGAGATCCTGGACTCATTGTACTCGTACACATGTTCCTGCTTAGGCTTCGGCGGGGTCTGCGCCGGGGCAGCCTTGGTCTCCTGCTTCGGCGTCGGCTTGGTTTCCGGTTTCTTGATTTCTGGCTTCTTGGTTTCCGGCTTCTTGGTTTCCTGCTTCTTAATGAGCTCGGCCATCGGATCTTCCTTGGCCGGATCCGGCTTCTTGTCCTGCGGCTTCGGCGGCTCTTTCGGTTTGCTCTCAGCAACCGGCTTCGGCTTTGGTTTGGGCGGATCGGGCTTCTCGACCGGCTTTTCAACGGGCTCTTGCGGCTTGGGCGGCGCCGACTCGGTGATGATCTCCTTTTTCTCGGTGATCTTGCCGACGGCGTCATCCACGGGCTGCGCCTCCGCGACCTTCTCGACTTTCGGCTTCGGCTTGTCCTTCTCGCCGCTCTTGATGCCGTGAGTTATCTTGGAAAGCTGATCGGCAGAGATGATGTCGACCGGCAGCGATTCCTCCGGTGGCACCTCCACCAAACGGGTGCCAAAGGTGACAATCCCCCATCCCAGCACAAGGACATGGAGGGCAATCGACGCAACAAGTGTTTTGTCGACGTTCACCTTCACGACTTCAGGACCCCCCCTGCTCCACCTCGGTCACCAGGGCCAGCCGCTTGAAGCCGGCGCCGGACAGCAAGCCCATCACCTTCGCCACCGTTCCATAATCCGCCTTCTTGTCGGCCTTCATAAAAATGCGTTCTTCCATGCCGCCGCGCGCCTCGGTGACCGCCTTCAGTTTGGCCACCACCTCGTTGAGTTCAACCTCGGCACCGTCGATGAACACCTTGCCGCTGATGTCGACCGACAACTCCAGCGGCTTCTGATCGTCATGATCCAGGCTCTTGGCCTGGGTCTGCGGCAGGTCCAGCGGCACGCCCACGGTCAGAAGCGGCGCTGACACCATGAAGATGATGAGCAGCACCAGCATCACGTCCACCATTGGCGTGACGTTGATCTCCGCCATGACTGACTTGCGTCGGCTGCGACGGCCACCGCCACCTGACGAACTGGCTACGTTCATCCCCATGTTCTGATGTTCTCCATCGCTTTCATACACCAGCCCTTAGTTTGAGCGCGATCTCTACGCAAACGCCTTGCGTTGGTCGTATCCACGCAAACGCGTTCGCGTTTGTCGTATCTGCGCAACCGCGTTCCGCGGTTGTCGTACCTGCGCAAACGCGTTCGCGTTTGTCGCACTGCAAAACGGTGCCCACTTTTGCTGATCACGCTCTGCTGCCCTTACCCCCGCTCGTCGATCTGGCGCGACAAAATCGCTGAAAACTCATCCGCGAAGCCTTCAAGCCGCTGGGCCTGTCGGTTCACCTCCGAGGTGAACTTATTGTAGAAAATAGTGGCAGGAATGGCGGCGATAAGGCCCATCGCGGTCGCGAACAGCGCCTCCGCGATGCCGGGCGCAACCACCGCGAGGGAGGTATTTTTCGACGCCGCGATCGATTGGAAGCTCGACATGATGCCCCAAACGGTGCCGAACAGGCCAACGAAGGGGCCAGCAGAGCCGACGGTCGCCAGCACCAGAAGCCTTCGCTCCAACCGATCGATCTCACGCGTGATGGAAACGCTCATCACTTTTTCGATGCGCATCTGCAGGCCGGCGACTGAGCGGGCCTGACTTTCGAAGGAGCGCTTCCATTCGCGCATGGCCGCCACAAAACACGCGGCCATCGAGTGTGTGGGTTTGGCAGCGAGCGAACGATAGAGTTCCTCAACCGACTCGCCGGACCAAAAGGCCTGCTCGAAGCTATCCATCGAACGGCGGGTGCGGGCATAAAGAAATATCTTGTCGATCGCGATTGCCCAGACCCAGACCGAGCAGAACAACAATCCAAGCATGACCAGCTTCACGACCCAGTGGGCCTGCCAGAACATTGCAAGCAGCGACAGGTCGGCGGAAGCAGCAAGCGGGAGGGCTGACTGAGCCACGTCGGGCATTTAGCGGTATCCTCTCAAGGCGATCGTCACCTTTCAGTTTGAGCATGATCTCAGCGCAAACGCCTTGCGTTTGTCACGACCGTAATACCAGTTCTCACTCTTGCGGATCACGCTTGAGTCTTCCAGAAGCAGATGCTGCCAATTCACCAAGAACAGCACGATGAATGCGCAGCCGGAGAGCCAGCTCAAAAGCCTTTTTTCCTGGCATGGGAGGCCCTTCTGGGGCCGTGACGTCTGCATTTCCTGCCAAAATGTCAAAACTAAGGGCTTCCAGGCGCAACCTTCCGTCTTGTCTTTTACCAGACGCCGACGATCGTTAATGCTGGGTTACCAGACCGTATTTTGGCGGAGAGATGAGGCAGGCGGCACGCCACTTGCGGTTGCCGAGATGGGAACTCGCGCGCCAGGACCTTCATGGCGTCGCTGCGGCTTGTATCGGAATAGAGGCGTGTTCCCCGTTCTTTACGGGTGTTGCCAGAGCGCGATTTCGCGCTCTGGCTTTTCAGTTGAGCAAATTCTGTCGAAAACCCGTGGGACTGCCTGCACGGCCCTTCGGGTCCGGAACCTGCCTAACCCTGTTGCGGCAGATCGTTCGGTGGAGTCGGACGGTTCCTGTGCTGCGCCATGAACTGGTCGAACTCTTCCTTGTCCTTGGCGTGACGCAGGCGGGCCAGGAATTCCTTGAACTCGCGCTGTTCCTCTTCAAGCCGCTGCAGTGTCTCGGCGCGGTACTCGTCAAAGGCGCGATTGCCGCTGGACGGCGGGCCGAAACCGAAGCCGAAGCCGCGGCGCTCCATGCGCTCCCGCATGCGATCCACCTTGTACTGCATCCTCTCCATCTTGTTCTGCCAGCGATCGCTATCGTAGTTGCTCCAGCACGCCATTTTTCTGCTCCCGAGTGTGAAGAAAAGAAGAGCAAGCCCAATCGGCCACCAGATGATGAAGCCGAGGACAGTCACGGCGATCCAGCCGGGATGCCAGGGCGTGTCGAACATGCGGGGGCGGCGGTAGGGTTCTTCCGAAGGGCCGCGCCATCGATTGGCATCTGAGGTGTAGGCCATGTCCCGTCTCCATCACGGCAGCACTATTGCCGTTGTGAATGTAAATTACATTTACATGATTGGCTGGTTGCTGCCTTTTGTCAAGCCGGCCGCACCACAGCTTCATCAAATTTCTTACGCAACTTTATTTCGGAAGTCCGGCGGGAGCTGGTTTGACCCGCGGTGAACGCTCAATCGCGCTTTCGCGGGCCGCGGTCGGTGTGGCATTCGTTGCACTGGCGGATCGAGAGCCGCTTGGTGACCATCGCCTGCGCCTCGCAAAGGAAGGCATCGGCAGCGTCACGGAGGCCAGCAAACAGATCGTTGCTGTGTTTAATTGAGGCATCGCCGTTTTGATAGCGGACTTAGGAGCCGCTCGTTTTAATCGCGAAGAAATAGTGAAAGGGGGGGGTCATCGATGACTGTTACAACACTTGCCGCCCAAGGCGAATTCCGCATCGGCCATGTCATCAGCCGCACGTGGAAAGTCATGACCGCCAATTTCTGGTTCTACTTCATCGTCATGATGATGGCGTTGGTGCCAGTTACGATATTAGACCTCGCACTCCAGCCGAAGATCGACGCCTACGGCGGATACCATGCGTTCACTGTCGGCATAATGGTCTTTGTCGTATCCCTTGTTCTCGGCACAATCGCCCAAACCGTCATCACGGCCGGCTCGATCCAGCATCTGAGCGGAGAACCAGTCAGGCCAGGCAAGACATTCCAACGGGGTTTGGCAAGGTACTTTCCATATTTCGGTTTAGTCATCTTGGGTTTGCTGGCGCTCATCGTCACGTTTGGCTTGGGCTTCGTTCTGCTGATTGTGGCGTTCCAGTCATCCGATCTACTCCTTGCCCTTTCCACTCTCTCCAAGTTGGCATTGGGACTTGGCGGCGTTCTCGCGATCGTGGTCGGGTTGGTATTGGTCACACTGTGGGCCGTTGCCGGTCCGGTCTGTCTGGTTGAGGGGAAAGGCCCAATTGCCAGCCTGGGCCGCAGCCGCCACCTGACCAAGGGTCGTCGCTGGAAGATCTTCGGCCTGTTGCTGCTCGTGATTATCGTCTTGTTCGCTGTGGCTTTCATCATCATGCTCGGCGCCCTTTTCAGCGCCATGCAGACCTCGTTAGGACTATCGCAGCCTGATGCTTACATTTACAGCAAGACAGTCGTTACGGTGCTTCTTCAGGGCGTGGGGAGCGTCTTCTGGTACTGCCTGATCGCCAACATCTATCACGATCTGCGCGTAGCCAAGGAAGGCATCACCAGCAAGGAGATTACTGCGGTGTTTGACTGACGAGAACCCAGCCGTCCTTGCTATTTCGGCTTGCCCCAAGGACCAGACGGAGTGCCACTCGCGGAGGGCGCCTCTGGTGGGACAGGCGGCGGCTCAGCTGAGGGGCGGCGGTCGGTGGGAAAGCCGAGCCCGCGCAGATAAATCAGCACTTCGGCTTCCAAAAGTTCATCCGGCGACATCGGCAATTTGCGGCGCGCGGCGTCACCTCGGGAAAACAGTGATGCCACGCCATGCGACATCGACCAGATGTGCAGCGCCATCATCAAGGCTGGCGGGCGCAGTGTGCCGGGTGGCGTCAATGCCGCAAGCCGTTCAGCGGCGGCTCGCATGACGCTGAACGCACGCTCGGTCGCAGCCAACAGCGCCGGATTGGCATCGCTGGACAGACCCGATTCGAACATCGCTGAATAGAAAGCGGGCTCCTCTCGCGCGAAGGCGAGATAGGCCTTGCCGACGCGCTCGAATGCCGTGACGGTATCGGGCCGGCCGTCATCCCAGGCAGCCCCCAGCCGCGCCTCGAACTGCTCGAAGCCGCGCTGGGCGATGCTGGCGAGAAGTTCATCGCGATCGCGGAAATGCCGGTAGGGCGCCGCCGGGCTGACCCCGGCCATGCGCGCGGCATCAGCGAAGGTGAAGCCGGCAGCGCCCTTTTCGGCGATCAGCCCCAGCGCCGCCTGCAACAGCGCCTCTTTCAGATTGCCGTGGTGATAGCCGCGCTCGGCGCGGCCCTGCTCCTTGCGCCAGCTCATGTGAATGGCTTTTACATGAGGCAAAGGCGAAGGTC
>JGI24705J35276_12238628_pt1 | contig 30325 bp, 26 predicted proteins | sample TergutNt197P4_FD_35276 | JGI IMG/M metagenome (IMG submission 35276) | reverse complement strand
GAGCCAGTACTCGAGGCGCTCGACGTCATCAAGTGGCGGCACAGGCGGGTCTCGATCCGCTTTTCGACGAAGAGCCGTTTCGGCATTCGCCGCCTGAAGTTGGAAGCTACGCTGAAGCGGTGGCGCTTGTTCTCGATCCGCTATGCTGAAGAGCGCGCCTGGGTCGAACGCTGGCTGCACATGATCTCGCGTGCGCTCCTCAAGCAGCCGAAGGCGGCTTCGGCGATCGTTGACAGCGCCAACATGATTAAGGGCTATGGCGATCCCTATCGCCACGGAATGGCTGACTGGCATGCCATTATCGATGGTCTCGTCAAGCCGGCCCTTGACGGCGCGTTGCAACTCCCCGATCTCGCTGGGGCGATCGCGGAAGCCCGCGCTGCGGTTGTACCGGATCGGCGGCAAGTCGCGCTGAAGCGCAAGATCGCCCAGATCAAGGCGCGAGCGCCTGGTGCTGGGGCCAACGTCGCAGCGAGATAGCCCGAATGCTGCGTATGCTCGCTAATGCACAAAAAGAACGATAGTTCTCAGCCGGGATATCGCGGTGGTTGAGCATGCGAATTTCCGACCGCCACCGCCTGGACGGCGCTGCGACTGGCTGTCTCACCGGCCTTTTTCGGGTCCCCGAGGCGTGCAATCCGGTGCGGGAGATGTCATAAGGGCACCGATCCGGAGATTTTGTCGGATTGAAGAAATTGTACTTAGCGCCTCCAATTTTCCAAGCGTATCCACAATGAGGGCGTCGGCTTTGTCGTTTCCAGCTATGTCGTCGGCGGTTTCGGTAGGTTCGCTCGTTGGCTGGATGTTGCTGCTCACATTCAAGCACATCATAGCTGATTTCGTGCTGCAAAATGCCTGGATGGCGTACGGCAAGGACCAGAAAAAGGGCTGGGCGCTGCCGCTTCTGGTCCATTGCCTGATTCACCTGGCGGTTGCGACGGTGCTGATCTTAATCGTGGCACCCCGCTTTTGGTTTGTTGCCGTGATTGATTTTGCCATCCACATCGTGGTCGATCGCGCTAAGGGATTTATCTCGGCCAATCTAGGCGTCTACCAGGAGCACCCCTGGTTCTGGACGCTGATCGGCGTCGACCAGGCGCTGCACCACCTCACCGGTTTCGGGCTGTCGATTTTCATGGCTGCGAACTGATCAGCGTTTCGCTGCCGTTCCGATTCGCGACGCAGGCGCAAGCGTCCGTGTGTGATGACTGCCGTTCGTAGTTAACCGTCCATTAGAGAATTGTGCGGCATGGTCATGACGGAGGGGGAACCTGCGATGTTTTCAAGCCGCGAAGACTACGAAAGCGATTTCTGTCCGGTTCGGGACGAACTTCTTGGTGAAATGTACCGCGCCAACGCCAACGGCCTGCCGACGCTAGTGGAGAGCGTCTCGCCCGACGTTCGGGCGAGGCTTGCGCTGTTCTGCTACCACCGCAGCCATCTCCATTCGTTGGCGCTCGCGATCGCGGCAAGCTGTAGCGTGCGCGATCTGATTGAAGCCGGTGGTCGCGCCGGCGCGACACTCCATGCACAGTCGCGTGAATCGACAGGCCTTTCCTCGCCGTCACTCCCGGGCGGACGCAAGCCAATCACGCTTTCCACCAAACCGCTCACGACCTTCTCGCCGATCGAGGATGAGCCCGACGACGAAGTTGCGGAAGCGCTGCTGACCGCGTAGCCGATCACTCAAGTTTCCCTTCAACTAACCGGCAATCCGTATTTCCGCCGCGCCATGGCGCACTCGGCATCGCCGGGCACGCAGGTGCGGCACACGTCCGGACGCAACGCATAGATGCCACAGGACGTGGCGATACCGATCTCGCCCTCAAGTGCCATGCATCGCTCGCCACGGCAACGCATGCCGGACAAGCGCTCGTTGACGAATTGTTTGGGGATCATCTCGATCACCGCGTCGTTTTCGGTCGAGAAGCGCGGCCAGTTCGAAGAATAGGCGCAACAAGCGCCGCAGCTTTGACAAGCCATCGTGAAGTCTTGATCCATGTCGCTGTCTAATAACGGGTGACGGCGCAATCGAGCAATCTCGATAAAGGCCGATCAGGATCAAGCTGTCATTGATCTGACCCCAGGTCTGGCTCTGCCGGTACCTCATGGGAAGCAGTCGCGCAATTGACGCATTTAGCGCGTCGGCGTCGGCTGATCCCTCAACGTCGCCAGCTCCGTCTCCAGTTCCGCAATCCGTGCATCGCGTGCGGCGAGCGCGGCGGCCACGTCGACAGCGTCGAACTTCACCGGAATGTGCTGCGGGCAGTTGGTGTCCCAGGCGGCGATCTTGAACAGGATCACCTGCTCAGGCCGCGCCTTATAACCCTCGGGCATCAGTGACTGTGTCAGGGCAGCATCGTCTTCCACCACGCGCGCCTCGCCCCAGATCTTCACCCGGCGACGGTAGGTATAGTCCATCACGAAGATACAGGCTTTGGGATTCTCCGACAGGTTGCCCTGGGTGATGTATTGCCGATTGCCGCCGTAATCTGCAAAGGCCAGCGTGTTTCGGTCCAGCACCTTCAGAAAGCCCTTCGGTCCACCGCGATGCTGGATGTAGGGCTGGCCGTCAGCGGAAGCGGTTGCAAGGTAGAAGCTGCTTGTGTCGGCAAGGAAGGTGGCCAGATTGTCATCGACCTCGGTGCTCCAGCCCCTCTGCTCGACATGGGCGTAGGCCTCGCGGGAACCCTTGCGCACCTGGATCGATTTCACCGCCGCTGTGAAGGCAACGTCGCTCGCAAATTGATGGGTGTTGGTCACGGCAGCATCTCCTGAAGGGCATCGCGTTTCTCGCCCTCTAAGCTGCGCTTTTCACGGATTTAAACAATCGTGCGGCTTGACACTTCTTCATTGCATGATGTGCAATAATCCAATGGACCGTCTAGACGCCATGCACGCCTTTGTCACGGTCGCCGACCTGCGCGGGTTTGCGCCCGCGGCACGCAAGCTCGGATTGTCGCCGTCGGCCGTGACGCGGCTTGTTGCAGCACTGGAACAGCATCTCGGGGCACGGCTGTTGCAGAGGACCACCCGCTCCGTGGCGTTGACCGATGTCGGCGCGCGTTATCTCGAGCGCGCTCGGCGCATCCTCTCCGACGTTGAGGAAGCCGAGGATTCGGCACAACAGGAGCGAACCCGACCGAGCGGTCGGTTGGTCGTGTCGGCGCCAGTCGGCTTCGGCCGGCTCCAGGTCAGTCCGGTGATGTCAGCTTACCTGAAGCGTTATCCCGACGTGTCAGGCGAGTTGCGGCTGTCGGATAATCTCGTCAACCTTGTTGAGGACGGCGTCGACCTCGCGGTCCGGATCGGCCATCTCGCCGATTCCTCGCTGGTTGCCCGCCAGGTTGGCGGTATGCGGCGCATCGTGGTGGCTTCGCCCGCCTACCTCAAGGCGCGCGGCGAGCCGAAGGCGCCAGAGACGATCAAGGCGCACGCGACAATCCGGTTCGGGTCGACCGCCGACTGGCGCTTCGTCAGGGACGGGCGCGAGGTGGTGGTGACACCCGATCCGCGCTTCATCAGCAACTCTGCCGATGCGGCCATTCAATACGCCGAACGGGGCGGCGGCCTGACGCAGGTGCTGGCCTATCAGGCCGCGGAGGGACTGAGGCGTGGCCGGCTGAAGATTGTGCTGTCGAAATTCGAGGCACCGCCCCTGCCGATTCACATCGTCTATCCGACCTCACGCCTGCTCTCAGCCAAGGTGCGCGCCTTCATCGACCTTGTTGTCGAGACCACCAAATGGCGATTCGAGTAATGAATAGCGGGCGACGCCAGCAACAATTCCGCTGCACCGTGATTGCTACTTTTGTCCGGAATACTTGCGTCTCCTGATGTCATAGGCTTCGCCCTGACCGCCGCTGGCCGTCACTGCCGGCTTGACCAACAAAACCTGCAAGGGGCCCGGGAGAGGTCCGAACGTCACGAGGGAGAGGTGTCGATGCGGAATGCGCTTTTGGCGCCGAAGCTGGCTGTCACTGTCACGCCGGCGTTCGCACAGGAGAGGAAATTCGACCTGAAGATATCGCATAGGGTCCCGGCTTTGTATCCGCTGCAAAAGTCTCGGCTACGGCTTGTCCCGTAGCGGGTGTGAGCACGAAAGCGAATGGGCGTTTCCAGGGTCGCAGTAGCGAGCAAGGGCCGCAAGGAACCGGCCGAGGGTTCCGCAGAGAGCATCGCTTTGCAGATGGGTGAATTGTCCGAGCTGCTCGGATATTCGATGAAGCGCGCTCAGCTCAGGATATTCGAGGATTTCCTGCGTTGCGTCGCCCCCTTGCAGTTGACGCCGGCGCAGTTTTCGGTCCTGCTGCTGGTCGACCGCAACCCTGGACGTAATCAGACCGAGATCGCCAACACCCTCGGAATCCTCCGGACGAATTTTGTGGCGATGCTGGACATTCTGGAGAGCCGGGACCTTTGTGCGCGGGTACGTTCCGCCAACGATCGCCGCTCGCACATCCTGGTGCTGACCGACAAGGGCAGGGCGGTGCTGGCGCGCGCCAAGAAACTGATTGCGACCAAACATGAGGCGCGGTTGAACCAGTTGCTCGGTCCGACCAACCGAGCGGCGCTGCTGTCGATATTGGCGAAAATCAGCGCCGAGCTTTGAGGAATTCCTCTTCGGCCTGGCGGCTCTCCAAGTTGGCGGCACGATGTTACAAGGCTGCCTGCCATTGTATTTTGCGTTCGGAGATATTTACAGATGATTGTTGAACAGTGGTTTTCAGTTGAGACGCGATCGGGGGTGAAGGAATTTCTATTGCCAGTGAATCCAGCGGAACGGAGCGGAAACGACGAGACGCGTTATGCGCATTTGGAAAAGCTGGCGGAAACACACGGGACATCGATACGGGTATCGGATGCTCGTATTGGAAAGCCCGTAATCAGCGGCAAGCCGCTAAAGCTGTTCTATGCCGTATGCGCTTTGGGTGCTGTAATCTTCTGGGGTTTGTTGATTTTCGCAAAATTGGACCATCCGTTGCTGCCGGCGGGGGTCCTGACAGATGGCAATGGCTCGCCGTGGACGATGGGCCGACTCGGAAATATGTTCATCTTTGCCGATAGCGCCATGCGTCAATACCAGAAGGGCCATCGCGGTTTTGCCTGGGCCAGCGGGATTTCTGCCGTTCTCTGGCTGCTGATGGCCATCGATGACATGGGCCAAACGCCTGCGCCATGGTCGCGGGCGGAGAGTTCTTAACGGCGCGTCGGTATTGGACTATTCAATCCGCAATCAGACTTCGGTTTCTCAATCCACCAAAATCACCCTGACGTCGTTCACATTGGTCAGCGTCGGGCCGGTTTGCAGGAGATCGCCGGTTGCGGCGAAAAATGCTGTCGCGTCGTTATTGTCGAGATAGGCCTGCGGATCGAGCTTTTGCGCCTTCATCTTCGCAAACGTCGTCGCATCGATCACGGCGCCGGCCGGATCGCTAACCTTGCCGGCACCGCCATCGGCGCCGTCGGTATCGGCGGCGAGTGCGGCCACGTCCGTCGTGTCCTTGAGCAGAGCCGCCAGCGCCAGCGCATATTCCTGGTTGGGGCCGCCGCGCCCATTGCCGCGCACGGTAACGGTGAGTTCGCCACCGGAAAGGATCGCGATGTGCCGGCCTTGCGCACGCGCCTTCAAGGCGAGTCGTGCGTGCTCTGCGGCGACCTCGCGCGCCTCGCCTTCGAGGTCGGAGCCGAGATCGATCACCTGGTAGCCCGCCTCTTTCGCAAGCGTGACCGCGGCATCGAGTGACTGTCTGGGGCGCGCGATCAATTCGAACTGCGCTCGCTCAAAGGCGGTGTCTTTCGCCTTGCAGCTTTCGTTTTTGGGGTCGTCGAGCGCGCGACGTACGGCATCGTCGATTTCGAGCTTGTACTTCGCGACTATGGTACGGGCATCCGCAAGCGTGGTCGGATCCGGCACCGTGGGGCCGGAGGCGATCGCGGATGGATCGTCGCGCGGAACGTCAGAGATCGCCAGCGTAAGAATCTCGGCGGCGTTTTGCCCGGCGCGCGCGAGCCGTCCCCCCTTGATGCGTGACAGATGTTTGCGAACCGTGTTGACCTCGCCGATCGGCGCGCCCGAGCGCAACAGCGCGCGGGTGACGCTCTGCTTCTGTTGGAAGGTGATGCTGTCGACCGGTGCGATCCAGTTGGCCGAGCCGCCGCCGGACAGCAGTACGAGTAGCAGGTCGTCGGCGGTCGCCTGCCGCGCGATCTCGAGCGTTTCGGCGGCAGCCTTCAAACCGGCTTCGTCCGGCATTGGATGCCCAGCCTCGACCACCTTGATCCGTCTGGTCGGCACGCCATGGCCGTGACGCGTGGTGGCGATGCCGGAAAGTCGGACAGGGTCAAGCCCGGCCTTGTCGAGATAGTGCCGCTCGGCCGCAGCAGCCATGGCGGCGGCGCCTTTGCCTGCGGCAAGGCAGAGCACACGACCTTTCGGCACGGGCGGCAGATACGGCGCGAGCACCACGTCCGGATGGGCAGCGGCCACCGCGGCGTCGAAAATCGCGCGCAAAAGGGAGCGTCGATTGGTCATTGCACCCCCATTGTATGCAGAGGATCCGGCCAAACGGCAAGACGAAGCGGCGGAGCCGGTTCGCTTCGCCCCTGCAAGACTTCGCAGGGGCCGCTCCTTTGGTAGTCAGTCGGAAGGTGCCTGCTACCCCTCAGCCGCTGACGTCGCCGCTGACGACGTCGCCGAACAGCTCCCAGCCCTGGCCGTTGAAACGCATCAGCTGCAACTGGGAAAGCGGAGCAAAGTCGGTCGGGCTGGTATTGACCTTGACGCCAGGCAACAGCCCGCCGGGCTCGTAGTCCCTGATGTTCGCCGCCTGCTTCATGACGTTGGCGCGCGTCAGATCGTCGCCGCATGCCTTCAACACGTGCACGAGGCCCTGGGCTACGATGTAGCCGAACACCACCTCCGCATCCGCCCGGTCGGCTTCGGGGTAGTATTTGTCGAGAAACTCGTTCCAGGCCTTCATCGCTGGGTCGTTCTTCCATTGTGGGTCAGTCGGATCTTTGAAATAGGCGGAAGAAATGATGCCCTGCGATGCGTCGAGGCCGGCCGGCTTTATCACGCTGCCGATCGAAGCCGAGACGTTGTTGAGGAAGTGAACCGGCTTCCAGCCGATCTCGGCAACCTTCTTGATCGCTTGTGCCGCGAATTTCGGCGTCGTGATGTTGATGAACACGTCGGCGCCGCTCGCCTTCAGTGTCACGATGTGAGAATCGATGGTCGGCTCGGAGACCTCGTAGCTCTCCTGCGCCACGATCATCGAGGCCGCCTTGGCGCCGAGACCATCCTTGATGCCTTTCAGGTAATCTTTGCCATAGTCGTCGTTCTGATAGAGGATCGCGATCTTGGCGTTCGGCATCTTCTCCAGGATGTATCTGGCGTAGATGTGCGACTCACTCTGGTAGTTGGGTTGCCAGCCCATGGTCCACGGGAAACTCTTCGGATCGTTCCATTTGGTGGCGCCGGTGGCCACGAACAGCTGCGGCACCTTCTTCGAATTCATGTATTTGTGGATCGCCGAGTTCGGCGGTGTGCCGAGCGAATTGAAGATCAGCAGCACCTCGTCGCTCTCAACGAGCTTGCGCGCCTGCTCCACCGTCTTCGGCGGCGAATAAGCGTCGTCATAGCTGATGAAGTCGATCTTGCGGCCGTTGATGCCGCCCTCGGCGTTGATCTTCCTGAAATACGCCGCTTCAGTCTTGCCGATCACGCCGTAGGCGGAGGCCGGGCCGCTATAGGGCATGATGTTGCCAACCTTGATTTCGGTGTCGGTTGCGCCGGCGTCGTATTTTTTTTGGGCAAGCGCTGCTGTGGGGGATGCGGCAGCCATAGCGAGGGCAGCCGCAATAGCCCCCAATTGTATATGGATCGCTGGCATTTCTGGTCTCCCTATATCCAGTTGGATGTGTCGATTTTCTTGATTGGGAATGCTCTTAACTCCGGAGCGCATTCAATACCCTTCCGGGACCCCCAGCAAGGAAAACGCCCTCTGCGAGACCGTTGCGGGCGGCGCTTCTTTGGTCGAAGAAGATCTCGTGAACGGGAACTGTGCGGCGCCACTGGTCGGAATTCCTCCTCCGTTCTTATAGGCCTGTTGTTCTCGACCTATCTGCGCAACTTGGCGATCCACTGCTGGCAGACAACTGCAAGCTGTCTCGCACCGTGCGGGACGAGGAAGATCACCAGGAACAGGAGCACGCCGAATACGGCGCCCGACAGGCCCTTGGAGATTCCTTCGGCGATGTTTGGAACGAAGATGATGAAGGCGGAGCCGATGATCGAGCCGGGCAGCCAGCCGACGCCGCCGACGACCATGCCAAGGAACAGTTGGATCGAGAACTGGATGGTATAGCTGTCGGGGCCCACAAACTCCGCGGCGATCACGCCAAGGCCGCCAGCTACGCCGGTGATGCCGGCGCTGATGCCGAAGGCCAGCGTCTTGTAGAGGGCGACGTCGATGCCCATGGCGGAAGCTGCGATCTCGTTGTCGCGGACCGCCATGAAGGCCCGTCCTGAGCGCGAGCGCAACAGGTTCACTGAGAAGACGTAGATCGCAACCGCTATCGCCAGTGTAAAGTAGTAGAGCCACATGTCCTGGGACATCGGCAACCCGAAGGGGGCATCGGGCTTTGTGACCATGAGGCCCTGCACGCCGCCAGTCCAGGGCTCGAAAATGTTGAGCTTGAGAAACTGAGGCATGGCAGTGGCAAGCGCAAAGGTTGCAAGCGCCAGGTAGATGCCCGACAGCCGCAGCGCCGGCAGGCCGAACAGGAAGCCGGCCGCGAAGCAGAGCACGCCGGCGATCGGGAGTGTCAGAGCGTAGTTGACGTTGAACTGCTCCATCAGGATCGCCGAGGTGTAGGCGCCAAGGGCATAGAATGCGCTTTGGCCGAGCGAGAACTGGCCGCTGCCACCAGTGAGGATGTTCAAGGCCAGCACTGCCAGTCCGTAGATCAGGACCATCGTCATCTGGAAGATGACGAAGTTCTTGACGAACAGCGGGGCGACCAACAGCAGCAGCAACACCGCGAAGGAGGTACCGGAGCCGACCGTCATGGCTCTCTTCGGAACGGCCTTGACGGCTTGGTCTTCCGGGGCAACGTTCTCGACAGCGCTCATGGTCAAACTCGCTTGATGATGCGCTGGCCGAACAGGCCGGCGGGTTTGACAACCAGGACGGAAATGATCAGCGCGAGCGCGATCGGGAGTTTCAGTTCATTGCCAATGCCCGGGATGTAGGTCCCGGCGAGGTTCTCAAAGACGCCGACGAGGAAGCCGCCGATCACGGCGCCGAACGGGCTCGTCAGTCCGCCGAGCACCGCTGCAGCAAAGCCGTAGATCAGGACGCCTCCCATCATGTTGGGCTCCAGGAACACCACGGGCGCGATCAGAATGCCGGCGATCGCGCCGATTGCTGTCGCCATGCCCCAGCCCAGTGCGATCATCCAACTCGTGTTGATGCCGACGAGCCGAGCCGATTCAGGCAGCGAGGCAGCGGCGCGCATCGCAAGTCCGGTCCTGGTGTACTGGAAGAAGAAGTAGAGCCCGAGTAGCAGCAGCAGGGTGACGCCGATCATGCCGGCCTGGTGGGTCGAGATCAACCGGCTCCCAAGGAAGGGTGCGGTGCCGAACGGTGTCGGATACGGCTTGACGGTGAAGTCCCAGATCAGTCCGGCGCAGGAGTTGATGATCGAAAACAGCGCGATGAAGCCGGCGACGTTGGTCAGGACCGGAGCTTTCGCCAGCGGCTTGAACAGGATGCGCTCGATCGCGATCCCGCCCGCGAAGGAGAAGATGAGCGTGAGGGCGAAAGCGCCCCAATACGGCACGCCCCACTGCATCAATTGCCAGGAGACGAAGGTCGAGAACATCGCCATCTCACCCTGGGCGAAGTTCAGATGGTTGATCGCCTGGTAGATCATGACCACAGAAAGAGCCATGCAGGCATAGATCGCCCCGTCGGCGATGCCGGCCGTGACTTGGTTGATGAAAAGCTCCATGTCCATTGTCGCAGTTCCTCAGTAGCCCAGATACGACTTGCGGACATCTTCGTTGTCAGCGATATCCGTGGCGCTGCCGGACATCACGACACGTCCCGTCTCGATCACATAGGCTTGGTCGGCAAGTTCGAGCGCGAGCTGTGCGTTCTGCTCGACGACCAGGATCGTGACCTTGTCCTCGCGGTTGATCTTGCCGAGAATCTTGAAGAGATCGCGCACCACCAGCGGCGCCAGACCGAATGACGGCTCGTCCAGAAGCATCAGTCGCGGCCGGAGCATCAGTGCGCGCGCGACTGCGAGCATTTGCTGCTCACCGCCGGAAAGTGTGCCAGCCTGCTGGATGTGCCGCTGCTTCAACACAGGGAAATGCGCATACATGCGCTCGATGTCGGAAACGATACCCGCGTTGTCCTTGCGGGTGATGGCCCCCAGTTGCAGATTCTCCTCCACCGTCATGCTGGTGAAGGTTCCTCGGCCCTGCGGCACGTGTGCAATGCCAAGTCGCACAATGTTTTCCGTCGAACGAGTGATCAGTGGCTTGCCGTCAAACTCGATCGTACCGGTCGAGCGTACCATGTTGCAGATCGCCCGCAGCGTCGTGGTCTTGCCGGCACCATTGGCGCCCAGCAGCGTGGTGAGCGAACCCTCGTTGAGTGAGAAGTCAAGGCCGTGAAGCGCCTGGACCTGGCCGTAATAGGCGCGAAGATCCTTGACGTTGAGCATCGCCGTCATTGATCCTTGCTCCCGAGATAGGCCTTGATGACATCGGGATTGGTCTGCACCTGGGCCGGCGTTCCTTCCGCGAGCTTGCGGCCGAAATTTAGCGCGACGACGTGGTCGGCGATCGACATTACGAGCCCCATGTGATGTTCGACCAGCAACACGGTCATGTGGCGCTCGTCGCGAATGCGGCGGATCAGGTGGCCGAGCAGATGGACTTCCTCATGGTTGAGGCCGCCGGCCGGTTCGTCGAGCAGCAGGATCTTTGGATCCGCAGCCAATGCGCGTGCCAGTTCGATCCGCTTCTGCGTGCCGAAGGGCAGGCCGGATACGATGGCGTGCGCGACGTCCTCCAACTCCAGGTAAGCAAGGATCTCCCGGACCTTCTTGTTGACGCTGGCTTCGCTGCGGCGAACCCGCACAAGATGCAGCGAGTCGCTGATGATGTCGCTGGAGGTGCGGGCATGGGTGCCGACCCGGACATTGTCCACGACCGACAGTTCGGGAAATAGTGCGACGTTTTGGAACGTGCGGCCGATGCCGATTTCGGCAATGCGGTGCGGCGGGCGTGATAAAATACTCACGCCTTCCATTAGGATGTCGCCCGAACTCGGCTGGTAGAGCCTGCTCAAGCAATTGAAGAGCGTTGTCTTGCCGGCGCCGTTTGGTCCGATCAGGCCGAGGATCTGGCCCTTCTTCATGTCGAAGGACACGCCATTCAGCGCAATGATACCGCCGAACACGACGCTGACGTCGTGAACAGAGAGCAGGTGAGACTGTCCCTGCGTAAGCTGCGCCTCCGTCATGTCGTCTCACCCGCGTTGTGTAGCGGGTGGACGAGCGAGCCTGTTTGGCCAGCAATACGACGAAGGTTGTTTAATGCCCTCCTCGCGTACAAATCTTCCTCCCCGAGCCCGCTGGAGATTTCCCGAACCGCCATGCAAATTGGCGGTTGAGCCATTCTCTTCTGTCGTGTCGCAGGAAGGGAACGCAGAGATGAGGGATCGGTTGCGTGGCTTCTTTGATTTTGAGAGCCGGAGCTGTCGGGCGAAGGCTCCGCACAAGGGGCGCGGGCCCGAAGATTACATGGCCGTTATGTCATGCCTTCCGAAACGCCCTCAGCAAGCTACTATTGGCTGCCGCCTAATGGGTTATTGGAGGTCTCCGGCGTCTCGCCGTTCGTCTTTTTTGGTTAACGGCGCCGTCTCTCCGAGCGCCGCTTCGATTTCCCGTACCATCACGACGAGACGGGGGCCAATGTCGTGGATTAAACGATCTGCCGTGAAGCGGAATGCGGGCGCCCCACAGTTGAACGCATACGGTCCGGTCCCATCGTTCAGCTTTAACGCAACACCGGCCGCATGCACGTCCGGCTGCCACTCGCCGGCCGAGATCGCGAAGCCGTGCTTTGCGACGGTTTCGCCGGAGCGCTCGAGGCTGTCGCGCAGCCTGGACCAGTGGTTGCCGTAATGTTCGCGCAGATCGCACAACAGTGCGGCACGGTCAGCCGCCTCCAGAGCCCAGAAATAGGCGCGGCCCATCGCGCTGGTTGCGATAGGCACACGCGATCCGACGTCCAGCTGGATGCCGACCGCGGAGCCGTTACGGCTTCGACCGAAATAGATCATGCAGTGGCGATCGCGACTGCCGACCGCGACAGTGCCGCCGGTCTCGCGCGCAACCTCTTCGCGAAACGGCTCGGACAAGCGCCGAACCCCGAGATTGGCCAATGCCGCGTAACCGAGCGCCATTGCCGCTGGCGTAAGTTGATACTTCTCAAAGCGAGGAACCGGCGTAAGATAGCCGAGCTTCGTCAAGGTATAGGTCAGCCGTGATACAGTTGGCTTTGGTAGTCGCGTGCGGGCCGCGATCTCCTGGTTGCCGAGAAGCCCGTCGTTGGGTTGAAATGCGCGCAGTACATTTAGTCCGCGGGAAAGCGCGACGACGAAATTTCGATCAGTCGCTGTCTTTTTACCGGGACGTTTCATCAAAGCAGCTACTCGCGCAGAGTCGTTGACAAGGCACGTGCTTCAAAATAACCCTGGCTGTCAAGACGCGGAATTCAATTCCGCACTGCGAAATAAATCAAATTCCCGCCAAGGAGGGGTATAGCGTGAGCGAAGTAGTCAAGCTTGAGCGTCAAGACGTCGTCGGTATCGTCACCGTCAACAGCCCTCCAGTGAATGCGCTAAGCGCCGCCGTGCGCGGCGGTATCCTCGAGTGTGTGAAGCAGGCGAACGCCGATCCGGAGATCAAGGCGATCGTGTTGACCTGCGGCGGCCGCACCTTCATTGCCGGTGCTGATATCACTGAATTCGGCAAACCGCCGAAGCCGCCGGGCCTCAACGAGGTTATCGCGGAGATCGAGAATTCGCCGAAGCCGATTGTGGCTGCGATCCACGGCACTGCGCTCGGCGGCGGTCTCGAAGTCGCTCTTGCCTGTCATTTCCGCGTTGCGACCAAGGACGCCAAGCTTGGTCTGCCTGAGGTGAAGCTCGGGCTTTTGCCCGGTGCCGGTGGTACCCAGCGCTTGCCGCGCGCGGTTGGGCCGGAGCTTGCGGTCAAGATGATTGTCGGTGGCGACCCGATCGGCGCACAGGAAGCATTGAAGAACGGGCTGATCGAGGAGATCGTCGAGGGGCCGGCCGCGGGCGCCGCAGACTTCGCCCGCAAGGTGCTTGCCGAGAAGCGTCCACTGCGCAAGCTGCGCGACGATGACTCCAAGCTTGCTGCCGCCAGGGCCGACCGCTCGATCTTCACCAATGCGGTCGCGGCTCTGACCAAGAGAGCGCGCGGCCTTGAAGCGCCGTTCGCCGCCGCCGATGCCGTTGGCGCGGCCATCGACCTGCCGTTTGAGCAAGGCTTGCTGAAGGAGCGCGAGGGCTTCACGAAGCTGCTCACCAGCGACCAGTCCAAGGCGCAACGCTATGCCTTCTTCGCCGAGCGCGAGGCTGCCAAAGTCGCGAACGTGCCCGAAGGAACCAAGGCGCGTCCGGTGGCGCTGGTCGCGATCATCGGCGCCGGCACCATGGGCGGCGGCATCGCGATGTCCTTTGCCAATGCGGGCGTCCCCGTCACCCTGATCGAGACCGGCGAGGAGCAGCTTAAGCGCGGCATGGGCATCATGCAGAAGAACTGGGAAGCCACCGCCGCGCGCGGCGGTATTCCGGCGGACGCGCCCGCCAAGCGCATGGCGCTGATCAACGGCCTCGTCGGCCTGGAAAACGTCAAGGATGCTGACCTCATCATCGAGGCCGTGTTCGAGACCATGGCGGTGAAGAAGGAAGTGTTCGGCCAGCTCGACAAATACGCCAAGCCGGGTGCGGTGCTCGCCTCCAACACGTCTTATCTGAACATCGACGAGATCGCGAAGGCGACCAATCGTCCGCAGGACGTGCTGGGCATGCACTTCTTCAGCCCGGCCAACGTCATGAAGCTGTGCGAGATCGTGCGCGCGGAGAAGACCGCCCCTGACGCGCTCGTCACCGCGGTTTCGATCGCACGCAAGATCGCCAAGGTTCCCGCCGTGGTCGGCGTCTGCGACGGCTTTGTCGGCAACCGCATGCTGGCGCAGCGCGGCAAGCAGTCCGAAAAGCTGCTGTTCGAAGGCGCGTTGCCGCAGCAGGTCGATGCGGTCGTCACCAAGTTCGGCATGCCGATGGGACCGTTTGCGATGGGCGACCTCGCAGGCCTCGATATCGGCTGGCGCTCGCGCAAGGACCGCGGCGTCAAGTCGGAAATCGCGGACGCGTTGTGCGAGGCTGGCCGCTTTGGCCAGAAAACCGGCAAGGGCTACTATAAGTATGAAAGCGGCTCGCGAGCGCCGCTGCCCGATCCGGAAGTCGAAAAGCTGATCGACGAGACGCTGCAGCGGCTTGGCCGCAAGCGGCGTGCGGTCAGTGACGAGGAAATCCTCGAACGCATGATGTATCCGATGATCAATGAGGGTGCGCGGATCCTCGAAGAGGGCATTGCGGCGCGGTCCTCCGACATCGACGTAGTCTGGCTTTACGGCTATGGCTGGCCGATCTATCGCGGTGGCCCGATGTACTGGGCCGACCAGGTAGGCTTGAAGCACATCGCCGATCGCCTCGCCTATTACGCCAAGAAGACCAACGACCCGAGGCTTGAGCCCGCGCCGTTGCTTAAGAAGCTTGCCGATGAAGGCAAGACCTTCGCCTCACTCGCGGCGGCTTCGAAAGCCTGACAGCGACGGAGGGCATACTCTCTCTGTTCCCTCCCCCTTTTGGGGGAGGGGCAGGGAGACTTTTCCCAACCCTTCCCCGCAAAGGGGAGTGAGACCCATCCGTTCGTGACATACGGACCTGCTATGCGCGCGTTACAGAGGACCGATCGTCCATGAGTCATCCCGGCGAACAGTTTTATCCTGAAGGCGTGCGCTGGGATGACACGCTTGAGAAAGGCACGCTGACCGATTTGCTGTCTCAGGCGGTGGCCGACTACGCCGCACGCCCGGCGCTCGAGTTCCGCGATCGTCCGATCAGCTTCACGGAGTTGGAGGCGTTGGTCGAAGTTGCGGCAGCGGCGTTCCTTCGCGCCGGTTACGGCAAGGACACCACCGTCGCGCTGTTCCTCGGCAATAGCCCCGACCACCCCATCAATTTCTTCGGCGCGCTGAAAGCCGGCGCCCGCATCGTGCATCTGTCACCGCTCGATGGCGAAATCGCACTGTCGCACAAGCTCACCGATTCCGGTGCGCGTGTATTGGTGACCAGCAACCTTGCCGCGTTGCTGCCGACCGCGCTGAAGTTTCTCGAGCGTGGCCTGATCGACCGCCTGGTCGTCTGTGAGGACGACGATTGGGGCAAGGTCGGTACGCCGCAGAAGCCGCTGCCCGACAATCCTGCGCTGGTGACCTATAAACGGTTCATCGACGGCGCCGCGAGGCCCGCGCAGTGGCCGCAGGTCTCACCGGATGACGTCGCACTGCTGCAATATACCGGCGGCACCACCGGCTTGCCCAAGGGTGCCATGCTCAGCCATGGCAACCTGGCGTCCGCTGTCTCGATTTACGACGTCTGGGGGAAGGCCGCCCGCGCCGAGCGCGGCAATGCAATCGAGCGCGTGATCTGCGTGCTGCCGCTGTTCCACATCTTCGCGCTGACGGTCGTTCTGTTGTCCTCGCTCCGGCGCGGCAACCTGATCTCGGTGCACCAGCGTTTCGATGTCGAGGCCGTGATGCGCGACATCGAGGTGAAGCGCGCCACCGTGTTTCCCGGTGTCCCCACGATGTGGATTGCGATCGCCGCACTTCCCGATCTCGACAAGCGCGACTTTTCGTCACTGGTGAGCGTAGGCTCGGGGGGCGCGCCGCTGCCGGTCGAAGTCGCAAGCTTCTTCGAGCGCAAGGTCGGCATGAAATTGAAAAGCGGCTGGGGCATGACCGAGACGTGCTCGTCCGGTACCGCCCATTCGCGGGAGGGGTTGGAAAAGCCCGGCTCTATCGGATTGATGCTGCCCGGCATCGAGCTCGATGTCGTTGCGCTCGACGACCCCACGAAGGTGTTGCCGGTCGGTGAGGTCGGTGAGATCCGCGTCAGGGGGCCGAATGTAACCAAGGGCTACTGGAACAAGCCCGCGGAAACAGCCGCCTCCTTTGTCGGCGACCGCTTCCTGACCGGCGACATCGGCTATATGGATGCCGACGGCTATTTCTATTTGGTCGACCGCAAGAAGGACATGATCATCTCGGGCGGCTTCAACGTCTATCCGCAGATGATCGAGCAGGCGATCTACACTCATCCGGCCGTTCACGAGGTGATCGTGATCGGCATTCCCGACGACTATCGCGGCGAGGCGGCGAAGGCTTTCATCACGCTCAAGCCCGGCACGGAGGTGTTCACGATTGAGGAATTGCGCGCCTTCCTCACCGGCAAACTAGGCAAGCATGAACTGCCGGCCGAGGTCGAATTCGTCGATGAATTGCCACGGACGTCCGTCGGCAAGCTCTCGCGGCACGAATTGCGGAAGCAGCAGCCTGCGTCCGCACAACAACGAAAATAACAAGTTCGTAGTTTTCGCTCACAGGAGGATCCGATGGATCTTAGTTTCACTAAAGAAGAACAGGCATTTCGCGAGGAGGTACGGCAGTTCTTTCGCGACAACGTGCCACCGGAAACGCGGCGCAAGATGGTCGAGGGTCGCCACCTCTCCAAGGACGAGATGATCACGTGGTGGCGCATTCTCAACAAGAAGGGCTGGGGCGTCGTGCACTGGCCGAAGGAATATGGCGGCACCGGCTGGTCAACCGTCCAGCACTACATCTTCAACGAGGAGCTGCAGTCCTATCCGGCGCCGGCACCGCTCGGCTTCAGCGTCAGCATGGTCGGCCCCGTCATCTACACTTTCGCCAATGAGGCGCAGAAGAAGCAGTATTTGCCGCGCATCGCCAATGTCGACGACTGGTGGTGCCAGGGCTTTTCCGAGCCCGGTTCCGGCTCCGACCTGGCCTCGCTCCGCACCAAGGCCGAGCGCAAGGGCGACAAGTGGATCATCAACGGCCAGAAGACCTGGACCACGCTCGCCCAGCATGCCGACATGATCTTCTGTCTCTGCCGCACCGATCCCAGTGCCAAGAAACAGATGGGCATCTCCTTCATCGTGTTCAGCATGAAGTCGAAGGGCGTCACAGTGCGGCCGATTCAGACCATCGACGGCGGCCATGAGGTCAACGAGGTGTTCTTCGACAACGTCGAGGTGCCGATCGAGAACCTGATCGGCGAGGAGAACAAGGGCTGGGACTACGCCAAGTTCCTGCTCGGCAATGAGCGCACGGGCATCGCGCGGGTCGGTATGTCCAAGGAGCGCATCCGCCGCATCAAGGAGCTCGCCGGGAAGGTCGAGTCGGGCGGCCGCCCGGTGCTCGAGGATCCCGCCTTCCGCGCAAAGCTCGCGGCCTGCGAGATCGAATTGAAGGCGCTGGAGCTGACCCAGCTCCGTGTTGTTGCCGACGAGGGCAAGCACGGCAAGGGCAAGCCCAATCCGGCGTCCTCGGTCCTGAAAATCAAGGGCTCGGAGATCCAGCAGATCACGACCGAGCTTCTGATGGAGGTGATCGGCCCGTTCGCTGCGCCCTACGACGTCCATGGCGACGATGGCTCCAACGAAGCCATGGAGTGGACCGCGCAGATTGCGCCGGGCTACTTCAACTACCGCAAGGTCTCGATCTACGGCGGCTCCAACGAGATCCAGCGCAACATCATCGCCAAGGCGGTGCTGGGGTTGTGATGCTTTCTCTCCCCGCTCGCGGGGAGAGCTCACGTCTTCATCGTCATTCCGGGGCAGCGACACGGTCGCGAGCCCGGGTGTCAGGCCCGCCGGGCCACGTTGCGCAAGTGCGCAACGCGGAATGACGAAGCCAAATAGTTCTGGATACGAGGAAAACTGAAATGGATTTTGATTTCTCCGAGGAGCAGCGGCTTCTCAAGGAAAGCATCGACGGCTTGCTGGCCAATTCTTACGACTTCGAACAGCGCAAGAAATACATGAAGGAGAAGGGCGGCTGGAGCAAAGCCGTCTGGGGCAAGCTTGCCGAGCAGGGTCTGCTTGGGCTGCCCTTTGCGGAGTCCGAAGGCGGCTTCGGCGGCGGTGGCGTCGAGACCATGATCGTCATGGGAGCACTCGGCAAGGCACTGGTGCTCGAGCCCTATCTCGCGACTGTGGTGATCGGCGGCGGCTTCTTGCGTCACGGCGGCTCGGCCGCGCAGAGGGCGGCGCATGTGCCTTCCATCATTGACGGCAGCAAGACATTAGCCTTTGCCCAGCTGGAGAAGAACTCGCGCTATGATCTCTTCGACGTCAGCACGACGGCGAAGAAGAAGGGCGACGGCTGGGTGATCGACGGCGAGAAGTTCGTCGTGCTCAACGGCGAGAACGCCGATACGCTGATCGTTACCGCGCGCACCAAGGGCGAGCGGCGCGACAGGAACGGCATCGGCGTCTTCCTGGTGCCTGGCGACGCCAAGGGCATCACCAAGAAAACCTATCCGACCCAGGATGGTCTGCACGCCGCCGACATCTCCTTCACCGGAGTCGAGGTCGGTGCGGACGCTGCGATCGGCAATCCCGAGGACTCGCTTGCGCTGATCGAGCACGTGGTCGACGATGCCCGCGTCGCGCTTTGCGCGGAAGCGGTCGGCGCGATGGATGAATCGCTCAAGACAACCGTCGAATACATCAAGACGCGCAAGCAGTTCGGCGTTGCGATCGGCTCTTTCCAGAGCCTGCAGCACCGTGCCTCCGACATGTTTGTCGCAACCGAGCAGGCGCGCTCGATGTCGATGTTGGCGACAATGGCGAGCGAATTCGAGGACGCCAAGGAACGCACCAAGTTGATCGCCGCGGCCAAGGTGCAGATCGGCAAGTCGCTGAAGTTCGTCGGCCAGCAGTCGATCCAGCTTCACGGCGGCATTGGCATGACCATGGAGGCCAAGATCGGCCACTACTTCAAGCGGCTGACCATGATCGAAAGCACGTTCGGCGACACCGACTATCACCAGCGCCGCGTCGCGGATGCGGGCGGGTTGGTCTGATCTCCATGAATCGTGATTGCCGGGCTTGACCCGGCAATCTCTTTTTTGGGACGCATGCGCAGGCTCAGGCCCGCGCATGACGAGTTCATAGTGCACGGGCAGGAAACAGGAAGGCCACAAAATGAAAAACAGCCCATTCGATCTCACTGGCAAGATCGCCGTCGTCACCGGCTCCAGCCGCGGCATCGGCCGCGCGTCGGCGGAGTTGCTGGCAAAGTTGGGAGCCAAGGTCGTGGTCTCCTCGCGCAAAGCCGATGCCTGCAAGGAAGTCGCTGACGGCATCAATCAGGCCGGTGGGGACGCGATCGTCATCCCCTGCAACATCGGCCGCCGCAACGAGGTCGAGGCGCTGATCTCAGGCGCGACAAAGCACTACGGCAAGATCGACATCCTGGTCTGCAACGCGGCGGTCAATCCCTATTATGGCCCGCTGCTCGACATCACGGATGATGCCTTCGACAAGATCATGAACTCCAACGTGAAGAGCAACCTCTGGCTCTCCGCGCTCGCGATCCCGCAAATGGCCGAGCGCGGCAAGGGCTCGGTGGTCATCGTCTCCTCGATCGGGGGCTTGCGCGGCTCGACCGTGATCGGTGCCTACGGCATCTCCAAGGCCGCCGATTTCGCGCTGTGCCGCAGCCTCGCCGGCGAATGGGGGCCGAAGGGTATCCGCGTCAATTGCGTCGCGCCCGGCCTCATCAAGACCGATTTTGCCCGCGCGCTCTGGGAAGACCAGGAGCGGTTGAAGAACCGCACCGCAACCACACCGCTCCGCCGCATCGGCGAGCCGGAGGAGATCGCAGGCGCCGTCGCCTATCTCGCCTCCGACGCCTCCACTTTCATGACCGGCCAGACCATCGTCGTCGACGGCGGCGTGACAACCGCATCGGTGTAGTCGCCGCACTGCTCCCGATCGTGTCGAGATGGCGGTTTACTCTCGCCTGCGAGGGCCGGCATGCGTTGCGCGAAGCGAAACGCATGCCGGCGCGGCGCGGCCGTTACGTGTAATCACGTCGCGTTTCCTGGCGACGGAAGTACATGTATGCTCCAACGGTAAGATAATTGGTCACGAACGCCGTCACGCTAAATATGATGATGTTCCTCGAGCCGATTAGTACGCCATAGGTTATCCAGAGAACTTGAAAAGTGCCCGAGACGGCTGCCATTCTGGGGTTCATGCCGACGGCGGAGCGCCGATTCAGCATTGCAATGAGATCGGGCAGAGCGGCGAAGCTTGTGCCGAGTCCCGCCACAAAGCCGATGATTTGAGTAAGGTCCATCACTCCTCCTTGAACAGCATTCAACCTCCAACTTTGCGCCAAGCATAACACGGATAGCGTGCTGCGCGCATTCATGCCGAGCTGTCTGGTCCAAACCAGGCGGAAGGGATGCGGTTGAAAATGAAATGACTTCACCCTCGAGGGGCTACGAGATTCACACATCTTCCGGCCCGCACGCTCCGACGTCATTCCGGGGCGCCCCATCGGACCGCGCGAAGCGCGACCCGATGGGGCGAGCCCGGAATCCATAACCACGACTGCTCGTTGGTGAGACGTGATCGCACAGCGTACTTGCACCATTACTCCTGCCTGTGGTTATGGATTCCGGGCTCGTCGCTGTCGCTCCGCCCCGGAATGACAGCAAGAATGTGGCTGCGAGATGTGTGAATCTCACAGTCTCCAGGGGGAGGACAAGCCTCGGCGCAACTTGACCTGCCGCCTGCAATCCCCTTTCCTTGGTGCCACATAACCGCCTGCGGGCGGCAAACGCCAAGGTGACATCCATGTCCTTCGTGCTGGCCATCGATCAGGGCACCACCTCCTCACGCGCCATCGTGTTTCGCGGCGACATCTCCATCGCGGCAAGTGCGCAAGCCGAATTTCCGCAGCATTTCCCGGTCTCGGGCTGGGTCGAGCACGAGCCGGAGGATATCTGGACTTCGACCATCACGGTCTGTCGCGAGGCGCTGGGAAAGGCGGGCCTGAAGGCAAAGGACATCGCTGCGATCGGCATCGCCAATCAGCGCGAGACCGCGGTGGTGTGGGATCGCGCCACGGGCAAGGCCGTGCACCGCGCCATCGTCTGGCAGGACCGCCGCACCGCCGACATCTGCGCGAGGCTCAAGGCGGACGGTCATGAGCCCGCGATTTCGGCCAAGACCGGCCTTATCATCGATCCCTATTTCTCCGGCACCAAGGTCGCCCGGATACTCGACCAGGTCCCCGGCGCGCGGGCGCGTGCGGAGCGCGGCGAGCTCTTGTTTGGTACCGTCGACTGCTACCTGCTTTGGCGGCTGACTGCCGGCCGGGTGCACGCCACCGATGCCACCAATGCCTCGCGTACGCTGCTCTTCAACATCCATACCGGCGAGTGGGATGACGAGCTGTTGAAAATCCTGCGCGTACCGCGCTCGATGCTGCCCGAGGTGAAGGACTCTTCCGCCAATTTCGGCGAGAGCCTGCCCGAATGGTTCGACGGCGCCATCGCGATTTCCGGCATCGCCGGCGACCAGCAGGCCGCAACCATCGGTCAGGCCTGCTTCGCGCCCGGCATGATCAAATCGACTTATGGCACCGGCTGCTTCGCGCTGCTCAACACCGGCACCACACCTGTCGCATCGAACAACAAGCTGCTCACCACCATCGCCTATCAGCTTGCGGGGAAGCGCACCTACGCACTCGAAGGCTCGATCTTCGTTGCCGGAAGCGCGGTGCAATGGCTGCGTGACGGCTTGGGGCTCATCAAGCAGGCAGCCGAGACCGGCCCGCTCGCCGACGAGTCTGATTCTGCGCAGAGCGTCTACCTCGTGCCCGCCTTCGTCGGCATGGGCGCGCCCTACTGGAATCCGCGCGTGCGCGGCGCGCTGTTCGGGCTGACGCGCAACACCGGCCCCGCCGAACTCGCGCACGCCGCGTTGGAAAGCGTCTGCTACCAGTCGTTCGACCTCTGGGCCGCGATGCGCGCCGACTGGTCCGATTCCGAAACCGCCAACGTGGTGCTGCGCGTCGACGGCGGCATGACGGCATCCGACTGGACCATGCAGCGCCTGGCCGATCTCCTCGACGCGCCGGTCGATCGCCCCATGATTCAGGAGACCACAGCGCTCGGCGCCGCCTATCTCGCCGGCCTTGCCGCGGGCGTCTATCCCGAGCCGTCAAAATTCGCCGACAACTGGCGGCTTGAGCATCGCTTCAAGCCCGCAATGAGCACCGCCACGCGCGAGCGCAAGCTTGCAGGATGGGCGAGGGCGGTCAAAGGCGTGTTGGCGAGCGACGAGGGGGAGGGATGAAGCCTGGTTCGTTGTGCACCCGCGCAGGGTGACCCAGCGCTCCAGCGCATGGGATTTGCTTCGTTTTGCGAAGATCGTAGCTGTCATACATAAGGCGGAATTGATGGATGTTGCTCCGCTCCACCTGTCCTACGAGTTAGTATTGGGCTGGGATACATAAGGAAAGGCAGGAGCCGATGCGCTCGGAAGGGCTCGACAACATCAAAGCGATTGCGTTTGACGTGCAAGGCACGTGTGTGGATTTCTATCAGCCTATCCTGCGGGCTGGTGCCGCTATCAATCGTGCCAAGGAGCTGACGATCGATTGGGCCGCGTTATCGGCTGAATGGCGTGATCTCTATCGTGTGTCGATGGATGAGGTGATCGGCGGCAAGCGACCGTGGTTGCGGGTCGATCACATATACCGGGAGGCTCTGGACACGCTGCTTGAGCGGCACAGCCTTGCTTCTTGCTTCAGCCAAAGTGAGCGTGATGAGCTCAATGAGCTATGGACACGGCTTGATCCTTGGCCCGACAGCGTGGAAGGGCTCACACGCCTGCGTAAGCGTTTCATTACGTCGACGCTTTCGAATGCGGGTATGGCAGCTGTCGTTGCGGTCGTAAAGCACGCCTGCCTGCCATTCGATGCCATACTGACTGCTGAGCTTGCGAAGAGCTATAAACCCTCTCCTGCAGTCTACCAGCTTGCGGTGGATTACCTGGGCTATCGGCCAGACCAGATATTGATGGTCGCCTGCCACAAATATGATCTAAGAGCCGCCAAAGCTTTCGGCATGCGCACAGCGTTTGTGACGCGTCCACTCGAATTCGGACCAGAGGCAAAGCCCGACGTTTCGCCGGAAGTTTGGTTCGACGTCTACGCCAAAGACTTAATCGCTCTCGCAGTGGCGCTCGGCGCGTAGGTTGGGCGTCGCCCTTTGCGAAACCCATCGTTATCGTGAGACGCCCTTGATGGGCGTTGTTTCACTCGACTTATCTACGAGCTTTGCTTCATGCTCTATGCGCGCTAGGGTCAAGAAATGGCAGAAAGACCCATGTTCATTCCGGTCGCGAAAGGGCCGGCGCTAGTCAGGACCAAGCGGGTTGAGTTCAAGTGGTTCGCTGGCTTGTCCGTGTCGCAGAAGCAAAAATCTATCGACTCGCTGCACGCTGCCGCATGCGAGCTGCCGGGCATCAGCAGGGTGCTGGAGGTGTCCAGCAAATCTCGCGAAGACCTGGGGGTGGCGCTCAGCGCCTTCAATCTTACGCTCACCACAGCCATAGACAGGCGCACGTTCAGCGTGGAGTGCGCATTTCAAGGCAGCAAGGTATTCGAGCGTGGCGGTCCCTTTGTTGATATCTTCGGTAAGACCTCGCGCGAAGCGAAGAAGGACGAGCGGCTGCGCTCGTCGGGTCGCCTGACCGGTTTCCGCTTCTTCGACATGGATTGGGCGCTCGAGCCGCAGACCGCGTTCTACGACTGGCTCTACATCAACGCCTTGAAGGAGCAGCCCGGCATGACCGAGCAGCTTCTGGACTGTTCGGCTTTCACCGATATCGAGTTCAACCCCGAGCGCTCGATCAACTGCCAAGCGTATTCGGTCGCGCTCTATATCTCTCTGCACAAGCGCGGCCTGCTCGAAGAGGCAATATCCTCCAAGGAGGCGTTCCTCCGAACCGTGGGAAAAGCCGCCATCAGCACCGCCCGACAGGACGAGACAGTGCAAGCCGCCGTCCGGCTCTGACTGGTCATTCCGGGGCCCGAGCGCAGCGAGGGAGCCCGGAATCCATAATCACCGGCAGTGGTTATGGATTCCGGGCTCGCCGCTTCGCGACGCCCCGGAATGACAGTAGTTGATCAAGAGTCAGAAACGGCAAACGCCTTCTCACCGCCCGTACATTCCGGTCAGCGTCGCCTTTCCGAGCGTATGGGAGTGAAGATCGAAGCCGACCAGCGCCGCGCTTGCGTTTCTGTGTCTGGCGTTGGGGAGCGCCGCGGTATCAACGGCGTATATCGTGATCTGATAGTGGTGCGGCTTGTCGCCGGGCGGCGGGCATGGTCCGCCGTAACCAGTCGTGCCGAAATCCGTGCGGCTCTGGACCGCCCCGCGCGGCATCAGCCTCTTGTCTCGGTCGCCCGCGCCCTTGGGCAGCGAGGTGACGGACGGTGGAATATTGAAGACGACCCAATGCCACCAGCCGCTGCCGGTCGGCGCATCAGGGTCATACATCGTCAGGGCGAAACTCTTGGTGCCCTCTGGCGCGCCGCTCCAGCTCAAGGCCGGAGAGATGTTGTTGCCCGTGCAGCCAAAGCCCTTGAAGACCTGATCGTTGGCCATCGTCGCGCCGTCCTTGATGTCCGGGCTGCTCAGCGTGAAGCTCTGCGCATGAGCTTCGCCTGCAAAAAGCAGGAATCCACAAGCAGCCGCAAATAGGAACGCAAGCCTTGTCATGGAAGCACCCTCGTTGACGATGAGATCGCGATGGAGATCGGAGCGTCGCCGGAATCGATGCGTATGGCGTCGCTCCGTCCATCCTACGGGGTTGACGGCGGCACCGCGACATCGAAAAAAGTAGGGGTTGCTACGACGGTGCCAGATGTTGCGGCGCAATGAGGGCAGATGTCAGCTGCCCACGCGCTTCTTGCGCCACGCAAGATGAACGGCGCAGGTGCAGCCGGGCGGATGTGAGGCTAAATCCCTGGAGTCGTTGGCGGCTGTCGCCGTCATCGTCCTGGTCTTGACCGGCACGTTGCCGTCCCGTTCCTGCGTCGGAATGTAGTTCAGGACCGGGGCGAGCCAGCGCTCGACGTCGGTGACCGTCATCCCTTTTCGCGCAGCATAGTCTTCCACCTGGTCGCGCTCGATCTTGCCGACCCCGAAATAGTAGCTCTCGGGATGTGCGAAATAGAGCCCCGAGACCGACGAGCCTGGCCACATGGCAAAGCTTTCGGTCAGCTTCACGCCGGCGGTGTTCTCGGCATCGAGCAGGGCAAACAGCGTCTTCTTCTCGGTGTGGTCGGGCTGCGCGGGATAGCCCGGCGCGGGACGGATGCCCTGATACTTCTCCAGGATCAGCTCGTCGTTGGAAAGCGTCTCGTCTGGCGCATAGGCCCAGAATTCGCGGCGCACCCGGGCATGCATGCGCTCGGCGAAGGCTTCCGCGAGGCGATCGGCCATCGCCTTGCACAGGATCGAGGAATAATCGTCATTGGCATTCTTGAAACGGTCGGCGGCGGCGTCCTCGCCGATGCCCGCTGTTACGACGAAGCCGCCGATATAGTCGGGCACGCCGGTGGAGGCGGGCGCGATGAAGTCGGACAGCGCCGCGTTGAATCGGCCTTCGCGCTTTTCAAGCTGTTGGCGCAGCGTGTGCAGGGTGGCGATCTTTTTCTTCCGGCTCTCATCGGCATAGAGCACGATGTCGTCACCTTCCGCGTTGGCCGGCCAGAAGCCGATGGTGGCGCGGGCGCGGAACCATCTCTCCTTGACGATCCGGTCCAGCATCTTGCGCGCGTCGTCATAGAGCGAGCGCGCGACCTCGCCGACCGTGGGGTCGTCGAGGATGGCCGGAAAGCGGCCGGAGAGCTCCCAGGTCTGGAAGAACGGCGTCCAGTCGATGGTGTCGACGAGCTCGGCGAGATCGTAATCGTCGAAGCTTCTTGTGCCGAGGAAGGTCGGCTTCTTCGGCGGCGTCTTGGCAAAATCGATCGGCACGTGGTTGGCGCGGGCGTCCGCCAGCGTCAGGCGCTTCTTGGCTGCCTGTGCACGCAGATGCGCCTCGGAAATCTTGGCGTATTCGGCACGCACTTCGGCCGCATAAGCCTTGCGCCTGTCGGGCGAGAGCAGCGAGGACGCCACGCCGACGGCGCGGCTGGCATCATTGACATGCACAACCGGCCCGCTGCGATAATTCGGGTCGATCTTCACCGCCGTATGCACGCGGCTTGTGGTGGCGCCACCGATCAACAGCGGCAGCTTCAATCCCTCGCGCTCCAGTTCGGCGGCGAAGAACGCCATCTCGTCGAGCGAGGGCGTGATCAGGCCGGACAGGCCGACGATGTCGGCCCTTTCCGCCTTGACGGTCTCGACAATCTTGGCCGCCGGCACCATGACGCCGAGGTCGATCACCTCGTAATTGTTGCATTGGAGCACGATGCCGACGATGTTCTTGCCGATGTCGTGAACGTCGCCTTTTACGGTCGCGAGCACGATCTTGCCGGCGGCACTGCCTTCGCCGCCACCGACGCCGCTTGCGAGGCTGCGGGCCTTCTCTTCCTCCATGAACGGCATCAGATAGGCGACCGCCTGCTTCATCACACGCGCGGATTTCACCACCTGCGGCAGGAACATTTTGCCGTCGCCGAAGAGGTCGCCGACCACGTTCATGCCAGCCATCAGCGGCCCTTCGATCACGTCGAGCGGACGCGAGGTGGCCTTGCGGGCTTCCTCGGTATCCCGCTCGATATATTCGGTGATGCCGTGCACCAGCGCGTGGCTGAGCCGTTTCTCTACCGGCCATTCGCGCCAGGCGAGATCGGCCTCCTTGACCTGTCTCTCTTGGCCGCGGAATTTCTCGGCAAGCGCCAGCAGCCGCTCGGCCGCGCCGGGGTCGCGGTTGAGGACGACGTCCTCGCAGACCTGGCGCAGTTCGGGGTCGATGTCGTCATAGACGATCATCTGGCCGGCATTGACGATGCCCATATCCATGCCGGCATGAATGGCGTGATACAGGAACACCGAGTGCATCGCTTCGCGCACCGGCTCGTTGCCGCGGAACGAGAAGGACAGGTTGGACACGCCGCCCGAGATATGGGCGCCCGGCAGATTCTGGCGGATCCAGCGCGTGGCCTCGATAAAATCGACGCCGTAATTGTTGTGCTCCTCGATCCCTGTCGCGATCGCAAAGATGTTGGGATCGAAGATGATGTCTTCCGGCGGGAAGCCGATCTGCTCGACCAGGATGTCATAGGCGCGTTTGCAGATCTCGGTCTTGCGCTTGAAAGTGTCGGCCTGTCCCGCCTCGTCAAACGCCATCACGACGACAGCCGCGCCATGATGCTGCGCGATCTTTGCTTCGTGGATGAATTTCGCTTCGCCTTCCTTCAGCGAGATCGAGTTGACGACCGGCTTGCCTTGCACGCATTTCAGGCCCGCCTCGATCACCGTGAATTTCGAGGAGTCGATCATGACGGGCACGCGGGCGATATCGGGTTCGGCCGCGACGAGATTGAGGAAGGTCCGCATCGCGGCTTCCGAGTCGAGCAGGCCCTCGTCCATGTTGATGTCGATGATCTGCGCGCCGTTCTCGACCTGGTCGCGCGCAACCTGCAGCGCGGCGGTGTAGTCGCCCTCGGTGATCAGCTTGCGAAAGCGCGCCGAGCCTGTGACGTTGGTGCGCTCGCCGACATTGACGAATGGGATGGCGTCGGTGAGCATGAACGGCTCCAGCCCCGACAGCCGCAGCCGCGGCTCGATCACCGGCACGACGCGTGGCTTGTGGGGCGCAACCGCCGCCGCGATCGCCGAAATATGTTCCGGCGTCGTGCCGCAGCAGCCGCCGACGATGTTGACGAGGCCGTCGCGGGCAAACTCGCCGACCAGCCGCGCCATATATTCCGGGCTCTCGTCATATTGGCCGAACTCGTTGGGCAGTCCGGCATTGGGATAGGCGCAGACGAGCGTGTCGGCGACGCGGCCGATCTCGGCGACGTGGCCGCGCATGTCTTCCGCGCCGAGCGCGCAGTTGAAGCCGATGGTAACGGGCTTGGCGTGCCTTACCGAGTTCCAGAACGCTTCCGGCATCTGTCCGGACAGCAGACGGCCGGATTTGTCGGTGATGGTGCCCGAGATCATCACGGGCACGTCGATGCCGCGCTCCTCGCAGATTTCGGCGATCGCATACAGCGCCGCCTTCGCGTTCAGCGTGTCGAAGATGGTCTCGACCAGGAGAATGTCGACGCCGCCGTCGAGCAGGCCCTTGACCTGCTCGCCATAGGCCTCGCGCAGATCGTCGAAGGTGACGGCGCGGTAGCCGGGGTTGGCGACATCGGGCGAGATCGACGCTGTGCGGTTGGTCGGGCCGATGGCGCCGGCGACAAAGCGCGGCTTGCCGTCTTCGGCCGTGACGCGGGCCGCCGCGTTGCGCGCAAGGCGGGCGCCTTCGTGGCTCATCTCGTAGACGATGTCGGCAAGGTCGTAGTCGGCCTGCGCGATCGAGGTCGAGGAAAACGTATTGGTGGCGACGATGTCGGCGCCTGCGCGCAAATAGGCGGCGTGGATGTCTTCGATCGCCTGGGGCTGGGTCAGGATCAGAAGATCGTTGTTGCCCCTGAGGTCGCGATGGAAGTCCTTGAAGCGTTCGCCGCGGAAGTCGGCTTCGTCGAACTGCAATGCCTGGATCATGGTGCCCATGGCGCCGTCGAGCACCAGGATGCGTTCGCGGGCGGCGGCAAGCAGCGCAATTCGCTTGGCGGAAACAGGAGCGGTCATCGGATTTCAGGCAGCTTTCTCGGCGCCGCCCTTGGCGCGAATGCCTAGTAGGTGGCAGATCGCGAACACCAGATCGGCGCGGTTCATGGTGTAGAAGTGGAACATATCAACGCCGCGCTTGGCGAGTTTCTGCACTTGTCCGGCCGCGGCTGTGGCGGCCACCAGGCGGCGCGTATCGGGATCGTCGTCGAGGCCTTCGAACTTCCGCGCGTGCCACTCCGGTATGCTGGCGCCGGCACGCTTGGCGAAACTCGCGGCCTGTTTGAAATTCTGCACCGCCAGGATGCCGGGTACGATCGGAATCTCGATGCCGCGCGCCCGGGCTCGGTCGAGGTAGCGGAGGTAGAGGTCGTTGTCGAAGAAGAACTGGGTGATCGCGCGTGTCGCGCCGGCATCGATCTTGGCCTTGAGCAGGTCGAGATCGGCGTCGAAGCTTTTGCTTTCGGGATGCTTTTCCGGATAGGCCGAGACCGTCACCTCGACATCCTCATAGCGGCGCTTGATCGCTGCGACGAGTTCGACCGAACTGCGGTAGCCTTCCGGGTGCGGGGTGAAGAGGCCGCCGACGCCGTGTGCCGGATCGCCGCGCAGTGCCACGATGTGGCGGACACCGATCTGATGATAGCGGGCCACGACCTCGTCGATGTCGGAGCGGGGTGCATCCACACAGGTGAGGTGAGCCGCCGGCGTCAGCGCAGTCTCGGCCAGAATGCGGGCGATGGTCGCGTGCGTGCGCTCGCGCGTCGAGCCACCGGCGCCATAGGTCACCGAGACGAATTGGGGCTCCAGCGGCGCCAGCCGCTTGATCGTTTCCCAGAGGTTCCGCTCCATCTCCTCGGTCTTCGGCGGGAAGAACTCGAAGGAGATTGCAGGCGCCTTCGGCGCGCGGTGCCCCTCTGGGGTCGGAGAGGCAAGCTCGGTCATGAAACCACAAACTCCTTGGCGACCTCGGTCATGTTTCTAGAGCTGCTTAAGATAGGGCAAACGGCGCTTGTCAAATAGCCCATCGGTTGTGGGAAGTGGCCCAACAGATTAGAAAATATGCACAAACCAAATGGTGGCTCCGGTTCTACTTTTTGGTTCCGTGTGAGATAACTAATTGAAATATATAGACTATCTATCGGATCGCTTGGTGCCACACTCCATTTTGCCGGTGGGAAGCATCGGGTCACCTGGTTGGACTAAGTCGTCGTCCGTGAAAGAGCGTCCAAGTTGTTGGGCTAAGTCCAATTTCTAGCGCGGGCGCCTGATTGAGTTTGCAAGCTTTTGAGGGCATT
>JGI24705J35276_12238629_pt1 | contig 30352 bp, 17 predicted proteins | sample TergutNt197P4_FD_35276 | JGI IMG/M metagenome (IMG submission 35276) | reverse complement strand
CGTTTCAGGATATTGATTAATTTGCAGCTATGCGCTAAAGGAGCCGTTTCCAATCGTTCCAAAAGTGTATTTACTTGCGCCGGTTTGACAGAAAACGTATGAATAAAATGAATCAGAGATTCAATTATTTGCTTCTTATCTTGAAGCAAATTGTATCTGTAAGTATCTGCCAAGCCTGTTTGGTATGCCTTTTCTGTTAGCCGCATATCTGCATCATCCTGACGCAAAAGGATACGGTACTCAGCCCTTGATGTAAACATTCGATATGGCTCATCTACGCCTTTTGTTACCAAATCATCGATTAAAACGCCAATATACGCTTCGTTTCTTCTCAGAATAAAAGGATTGCCGCCATGACAATTGATATGGGCATTGATTCCTGCAATTATACCTTGCCCTGCCGCTTCTTCATATCCAGTCGTTCCGTTTATTTGTCCCGCCAAAAATAAATTTTTGATTTTTTTGGTCTCTAAGCTATGCGTTAATTGGGTGGGATCAAAAAAATCATACTCAATCGCATAGCCCGGCCGATAAATCTGTATATTACGAAAGGCAGGGATTTTCATCAATGCATTAATCTGAATTTGAATAGGCAGGGATGACGAAAAACCATTTAAATAATATTCGTGTGTCTCTTCCCCCTCAGGCTCTAAAAACAATTGATGCATTTCCTTATCGGCAAAAGTAACAATCTTTGTTTCAATGCTCGGACAATATCTCGGGCCGATACTTTGTATTTGGCCATTGTATAAAGGCGACTCTGACAAACCTTGCTTTAAAACTTCATGACACTCCGGGTTGGTAAAAAGTGTCCAGCAACTTAACTGTTTTAACCCTCGCGACACATTATCTAAAAATGAAAATTTCCGAAAATCGTTTTCTCCCGCTTGTTCGGTCAATTCATCAAAGCAGATGCTTCGGGCGTCAATACGTACAGGCGTCCCTGTTTTCATACGGTCGCTTTGTATGCCTAAAGAATTAAGCTGTGCGGTAAGTCCATAAACCGCAGATTCTGAAACTCTTCCGCCTTGAATTTGTGTCGAACCTATATGAATCAGACCATTTAGAAAAGTCCCTGTTGTTAATATAACGGCTTTAGCATGAAACTCAACGCCCATACCTGTTTTAACACCTTGTATCTCAGCGCTTTTGTTTGTTGAAATTTCCTGTACGGTGTCTTGCCAAATAGACAGATTCGGCAGATTTTCGAGGATATGCCTCCAGGTAGCTATAAATTTAATACGGTCGCTTTGGGCACGCGGACTCCACATCGCAGGGCCTTTACTACGATTAAGCATACGGAATTGTATGGCGGTTTGATCGGTCACAATACCTGTATAACCGCCCAAGGCGTCTATCTCACGAACAATTTGCCCTTTGGCTATTCCACCTATCGCGGGATTGCAACTCATTTGGGCAATTTTGTTCATATCCATTGTGATTAACAATGTTTTAGAGCCTAAATTAGCAGCAGCGGCCGCAGCTTCGCATCCCGCGTGCCCTGCTCCTACTACAATGACATCGTAATTAAATCTCATTCACTGAATTTTATCTAATGGTACAAAGGTCAGCATTTTTTGTGAAAAAAAAAAGTTGTTTTTAGTTTAGGGTTTTCCCATTTATGACAAGTTCCTTTTTTCATGTCACTCCGACCATTCCCCCCTGTCATTCTGAATGGGGATGATGTGCCACCAAACAGCCGGAAATGACGTTTTAAGTCGTTCGTCATCGAGGAACGAAGCAATCCAGAAAGTAACATAATGCATTGTACTCACTGGATTGCTTCGCAGGCTCGCAATGACGGATGAGCGGACGTCGTCGGTAGCGAAGTCGAAGAATCTCTTTTTTCCCAACTGTCATGTTGAGCGGAGTCGAAATAAATGTCTTTACCTTAGCCGTCATTCTGAGCGGAGTCGAAACATCTCTACATCACAATATTATGAGATTCTTCCACTTCGCTACGCTTCGGTCAGAATGACGGTAATGGATTGATAGCAGATTCTTCCACTCCGCTACGCTTCGGTCAGAATGACGAGAAGGGAGCAGTCCGCTTCGGTCAGAATGACAGGAAGGGAGCAGTCTAGTACGGTCAGAATGACATCTGGTCAAGCGCTTCATTTTCTGCACATTCCATTTTCATACGTGCAGTAGCGGTTTTATCATTTAATCCACATAAATGCAATATGCCGTGAATCATTACACGATACAGTTCCTGTTCAAAGGAAACATTAAATTCAACGGCATTGGAACGTACCGTATCCATACTGATAAAAATATCGCCCGAAACCGTATTACCTTCTGTATAATCAAATGTAATAATATCCGTATAATACTTGTGTTTAAGGTATTGCGTATTAATTTCGAGGATTTTATCGTCATTACAAAAGATATAAGCAATGTCGCCTGTTTTTTCCCCATGCGTCTGAATAATGTCTTTTATCCATTTACTTAATTGCCTTTTTTTGAATTGTTTCGGCAAACTTACATTTTCTGTGATATAGGTGATTGCCATGGTTTTATAGTGCTTCAGAGAAAAATAAATAAGTCATTAAAATTGCCGCAACCGAACCTGCGAGATCGGCAATTAGCGCACATGGAACTGTATAGCGTGTTTTTTTGATTGCTACACTGCCAAAGTAAACAGCTACGATGTAGAATACCGTATCTACGGCGCCTTGTGCAACGCACGACAACCTTCCTGCAAAAGAATCAGCCCCGAAAGTATTCATTGCATCGAGCATCATTCCCCTTGAGCCACTGCCACTTAATGGTTTCATTAACATGGTCGGCAAGCCCTCAACAAACCTTGAATCCCACCCAATAGCAACAACAGCAGCCCTTACGCCGTCAATAATCATATCCATTGCCCCTGAGGCTCTGAAAACGCCAATGGCAACAAATATCGCTAATAAATAGGGAATAATATTGATGGCCGTTTTGAATCCTTCCTTTGCTCCTTCAATAAACGTTTCATAAACATTGATTTTTTTTCGTAAACCGCTGAAAATAAATCCACAAATAATAGTAAACAATAAAACGTTGGCGAAAAGCGTAGAGTAGAGTGAGATTTGTTGCTGATCCATTGAATGAAACAACCACATCAATCCGCCGACAAATCCCATTATGCCACCAAAGAATAACAGTAAGTTTTTTTGAAACAGATTGATTTTTTGCATAATACATACAGAAATAACGGCCACTAAAGTAGCAAAAAGCGTGGTTAATAGAATTGGAAGAAATATATCGGAAGGATTGGTGGCATGAAACTGCGCCCGATACATCATAATGGTAATCGGCACGATTGTTAGCCCTGAAGCATTGATACACAGAAACATTATCATAGAATTAGAGGCAGTGTCTTTATGTGGATTCAATTCCTGAAGTTGTTGTATAGCCTTCAAACCGATGGGCGTAGCTGCATTATCCAACCCTAAAAGGTTGGCCGAGAAATTCATAAATATAGAACCCGTTGCGGGATGATTTTCAGGGATTTCAGGAAATAATTTACTGAAAACAGGAGCTGCAAAACGTGCAAAACTTTGAATAATGCCTGATTTCTCGCCAATTTTCATCAGCCCTAACCATAAGGATAAGATACCCGTCAGTCCGATTGATATCTCAAAACCTGTAGTTGCCGAACTGAAAGTAGAAGAAATGATTTCAGTAAATACTTCTGTATCTGCAAAAAAAATCAACTTCCCCAATGCAACAAGAAAAGCAATAAGAATAAAACCAACCCAAATATAATTTAATGCCATGTATTTGTTCTTTTATTGAGCAAAAATAATATTTCTTCTTTGTATTCTCATCAATTTCTTCTATTTTTGTCCTCCATTTTTATATAATTAACTGTATGAAGAAAGTTTTGGTAACCTATAATTTATTTCGTGAAGGTTTCAAGGAGCTTGAATCGAAATATGATGTTACATTTCCGCCCGTTGAAAAAGTAAATTTCAATTATAACGAAGTCTTAAAAATTATCTCTGAATACGACGCCCTATGTTCAATGTTCAACTTTCCGGTAAACAAAGCACTTTTGGATAGTGCCTGTAAATTAAAAGCTATTTCTAATTTTGCGGTTGGTTTTGATAATATTGACGTCAGTTATGCACTTGAAAAAGGAATTACCGTCTTAAATACTCCTGATCCTGTTACAAATCCTACCGCAAATCTGGCTCTTGCACTTTTATTAGATACAGCCCGGCGAATATCTGAGTTAGATCGTAAACTCCGCATGTTTTGCGGCAAATTAGAGCGTGGCGTTGATATTAACTTAGGGCTTCCGGTTACACATAAAACGCTGGGTATTATAGGAATGGGCAGGATAGGAAAGGCGTTTTGCAAACGTGCTGTTGCGTGTGGCATGCATGTTGTTTATCATAACAGACATCCACTTAGTGCAGAAGAAGAAAAACGCCTCGGAGTATCCTATTTATCTAAAGATGAGTTATTAAGAGTATCTGATTTTGTTTCAATAAATGCTCCCTATACTTCTGAAACCTATCATTTGATTGGTGAACGTGAATTTAAAAAAATGAAATCAACGGCTATTTTAATCAACACCGCCCGCGGTGCGCTCGTAGATGAGAAAGCACTAATCAGCGCATTAGAAAACCACGAAATCGCCGGCGCAGGGTTAGATGTTTTTGAATTTAATGATATCCCTTCGCCTGAATTATATTCATTTGATAATGTTGTGCTTACGCCTCATATTGGGACACAGACGATGTACTCACGTATTGAAATGACAAAAAACGTCTGTGATAACGTAATAGGTTTTTTCGAAGGAGACAGACCTGTTTCCCGTGTTTTTCTTTTATAATTTTACCCGCAATGATAGAATTTTTTTACCAATTCCATCATATATGCAGGATTTTCTTTTATTTCCTGTCGTAGGTTTTTATCTTTGTACGACTCTAATTTTGTGATTATACTGTCTATCAATGCAGGGTGAAAGATTCCATCTTCTTCATAGAGCATTCTGTTTTTCTTCAATACTTGTGCAGACTCAAAACACGAAGCAGGTAATTGTTCTAATTCCAACATTTTAGCTTTATTACAGCTTTCGTGAATGTTGTAATTCACAAATGTCTTTTCTGCAATTTCAAGTGCATTTTCCGATTCTAAACCGTGTTTTGCAGCATTTATTAATCCGGCCATCATAAGATACACATCGGCCGAACAATCCGGAGAGCGTATTTCTACTGTCTGCCGGTCGTATTCGTTTTGTAACTCCTTTTGTTCTAATGGATTTTCTATAGCCATCATATTCGTTTTTCCTTGCCATCCAAGCGGTACTCTTACAAGTACAGAACGATTTCTATCCCCCCAACAAACACTGGTAGGGGCCTCCTGATGTGGCACTAATCTGAAATAAGAAACGGGATTCGTATTTCCGAATGCTGTCAATGATGATGCGTATTGCATATAGCCAGCAATGGCTTTTTTTGCACTGACTGAAAGACCTCCGTCGCTGGTCATCTCACTTTTCCCATTTTTCGACATTGCTGTATGGAAATGCATACCACTACCGGCCTTTCCTTCCGTAATTTTTGGTGAAAAGGTAATATCAAGTCCTTGTACCCATGCCAGTGTCCTTAATATCCATTTTGCTAAAAGTAACTGATCTGCTGCCGTTTGAGCAGGGTTAACTAAAAATTCTATTTCACTTTGCTCATAGATTTTTCCATCTAAAGTAAAATTACCTACTTCCGAATGTGCATATTTTATTTGACCACCGGTACTTGATATCAGTTCCATCGCTTTATTTCTGAACATGTAGAATTTTGAAAAAGGTCGGGATTCATGATATCCTTTCTGATTTTCAGTTACAAACAAATTCTGTTCTTTATCTATCACGTAAAATTCAAGTTCTCCCATAGCATTAAAATTTAACCCTGTCTTTTTCGTGAAAACCTGGTTTGCTTTATGCAGCGTGTATTGCGGAGATGTTTGCAGTGGCAACCCATCTTTTGTGAAATATGTACAGATTAAGCCGAGTGTCGGAATCTCAGCAAAAGGGTCAATGTAAGCAGTCGAAAATCGTGGAATTACGTATAAATCACTTTCGCCGGCTTCAATATAAGGAAAAATGTTTGATCCGTCTATTCTTTCTCCGCACGATAAAATATTGTCTAAATATGTACGACTGCTTACCGGAAAACTTAATGTCTTTAATCGTCCATCATCGGCTGGATATCTAAAATCTATAATTCTTATACCATTATTAATTACAAAATCTATAATATCGGTTTTCAACAAATCTTTTGTTTCTTTTCCAAAATAGGTAACGAGCGGATTGATGTTAAAGTCTAAATTTTTTTTCATTTTTTATTTGAATTTTTCTCCGAATTTAATATACGCATCTGCCATATATTGCTTAATTCTACCTTCTTCTTTCCTTTTGCATATCATCAGTACATTGCCCGACTCGGCAATAATATAATCTTTTAGACCTTGAACAACTGCTATACGATCTTTACCTTCTAATACTATAATATTATTTTCAGATTCATAACACAGGGCATTTGATTTTAGTATTGCATTATTCGCCTCAACTTTATTGGCTACATCATAAACTGAACTCCATGTCCCTAAATCAGCCCATCCGAAATCTACAGCTAACATAAATACATTATCTGCTTTTTCCATTATTCCGTAGTCAATCGAAATGGATGGACAATAGGAAAAGTTAGCTTCTATGAAATTTTTTTCTTCCGGAGTATTAAACAAATTAATTCCTATATCGAATCGTGCAGAGATGTCTGGTAAATACTTTTTTATCGCCTCCAAAATAGTATCTATATTCCAAAAAAACATACCTGAATTCCAAAAAAATTCACCGCTTTTCAGAAAAACTTTGGCTAACTCTTCGTTCGGTTTTTCCGTAAATGTCTTTATTTTAATAAAATCATCAATCACAATGTCACTGCTTTGAATATATCCATACGATGTCTCCGGTCTGCTTGGGATAATGCCGAAAGTAACTAATGCTTTTTTCTTACTTACAAATTCTAAACCTTTTTTTACGTTCTCTATAAATTGCTCATCATGAAAAATTAAATGATCTGACGGAGTGACGATAATATTTGCATCAGGGTTTCTCGCCTTAATATGATATGCTGCGTATGCTATACAGGGAGCTGTATTCCGACGTGCAGGCTCCAATAGTATTTGGTTATCTTTCAACGCTGGCAACTGCTCCTTTACTAAATCAGCATATATCATATTCGTTACAATATATATATTTTCAAAAGGAATCACTTTTGCAAATCTGTCAACAGTCATCTGCAATAGTGAACGCCCTACACCGAAGAAATCTAAAAATTGTTTGGGACGTGTTTCCCTGCTAATCGGCCAAAATCTTGTACCGATTCCTCCTCCCATTATCACGCAATAATTATTCTTCATTTTTACAAATTGTATAATTAGACTTTCTCATTTAACGTAAAAGTATGGAAATTATTCTATTTAAAGACATAAAAAATATAAATAATAATAATTCATAGATTTTTCACTAACGCTATTTTTAATTTTTCCTTGTCTTTTATTTTCCCTTGTTTTCCATTCAGACTGATAATTCCGTCATCAACCATTTCCGAAAGCGTTCTGGATAATGAAGGACGCGTAACCCCAAAATACTCTGACAATTTTGTTTGATTGTACTGCATAATAAATTCATTATTTTTACTGTTTTCCAATATGTATTGTGCCAATTTTCCCTTAATTGTTTTTATTGAAAGAAATTTTATTCTTTCAGACAAAAATTGTGTGCGGTTAGCATTGAAAGCCATAAATTCTATTAGAAACGTCTTATTACAAGCAAGTTGCTTTATGATAGATTCTTTGTAAACTGTAATTATCTCGCAATCTTCAAGAGCTATCACATCTACGGGAAATTGATTTTTTTCTGCAAATAAAAACGCTGACGCTAAGGGATTAGGCGCATGAATGGTTTCAATATTCAAAATTGTTCCCGATTCAGCAATTGACTCGGTTTTTACGCTTCCTTTCATTAAGAGATATAAGGCTCTTATATCGTCACCTTGCTGAGCAATCCATGCTCCTTTTTTGAAAGATTTAGTCTTGAAGTCCAATCCATCAAGAAAATTTCTTCGCTCATAGTCAGGTATATTTCTGCATATCGGACATAAAAATAAATCGTCAATATTCATATTATTTTTTCTGCAAATTTAGTATTTTTTGATCAATGTAACAAATGTTACAGTTTGCAGAACTTAGCACCTCTATCTTTGCACCAGTTTTGAAAAAATAATGTATTAACTAAAATTTTAAAAAAAATGTTTTGTTATCAATGTCAAGAAACAGCCAAAGGTAAAGGCTGCACGGTAAAGGGAGTTTGCGGGAAAACAGAAGAACTGGCAAATTTACAGGATTTATTGATCTATCTGATGAAAGGATTATCAGCATTAAGTATTCGTCTTCGTGAAAACGGTGAAGAAATGCAGGAAGTGAACAGATTTGTTGCAAATGGACTTTTTATGACCATTACTAATGTTAATTTTGATAAGCAACGCTTTATCAAAAAGATAGAGGAAGCATTTGAATTGCGTGAGAAAATTAGAAACCGACTGACTCAAAAAGGCTTAACAGATATCCCAAATGATTGCGACTGTCTGACCTGGAAAACCGATTCACCTGCAGATATAGAAGAGAAAGCAAGGCAGGTAGGCGTTTTATCAACTCAAAATGAGGATGTGCGTTCTTTACGGGAATTGCTGACTTATGGAATTAAAGGCTTAGCGGCATACGCCGAACATGCTGCCAATTTGGGGGTTGAAGATGCCGGAATCTATGCTTTTATGCAAGAGGGTTTGGTCGCTACTAAAAAAGACCATCTTTCTGCCGACGAACTTACCGGTTTAGTATTAAAATGCGGGAGTATGGGTGTTGAAGTGATGGCTTTATTGGATAAAGCGAATACGTCGGCTTATGGTAATCCGGAAATAACGACGGTTAATATCGGCGTCAGAAACAATCCTGCCATTTTGATTTCGGGGCATGACCTTCGCGATTTGCAAGATTTGTTAGCTCAAACTGAAGGCACAGGCGTTGATGTTTATACACACGGTGAAATGCTACCGGCACATTATTATCCTGCTTTTAAAAAATATAGTCATTTTGCTGGCAATTACGGCAATGCGTGGTGGAAACAAACTGAAGAGTTTGAGACATTTAACGGCCCCATTCTATTTACGACCAACTGCCTTGTTCCGCCGCGACCCGTTGCAACCTATGCCGACAGAGTATATACGACCGGTTCAGCAGGATTTGCCGGATTTCCTCATATTGCTGACCGCACAAATGGAAAGTCCAAAGATTTTTCCACCATAATAGCAGATGCTAAAAAACGTAATGCACCGACAGAAATTGAAACTGGCGAGATAGTGGGCGGTTTTGCTCATGCGCAGGTATTTGCATTGGCGGATAAGGTAGTGGAAGCAGTGAAGTCAGGGGCTATTCGCAAGTTTTTCGTTATGGCAGGTTGTGACGGACGGATGAAAAACAGGGAATATTATACCCAATTTGCAAAAAAACTTCCGGAAGACACGGTCATTCTCACGGCCGGTTGTGCCAAGTACCGGTACAATAAATTACCTTTAGGCGATATTGGCGGAATTCCCAGAGTGTTAGACGCAGGACAATGTAATGACAGTTATTCATTAGTGGTGATTGCACTTAAACTGAAAGAACTTTTCCAACTAAATGATATAAACGATCTGCCAATAGTCTATAATATTGGCTGGTACGAACAGAAAGCAGTAATCGTATTATTGGCTCTTTTGTCTCTAGGGGTGAAAAACATTCATTTAGGAACGACCTTGCCTGCGTTTTTATCCCCAAATGTGGCAAACCTACTTATGGAAAATTTTGGTATTGCTGGGATCACAACAGTGGATGAAGATTTAAACTTGTTTTTGGAATAGTTGCATATCATACAGAACTGAATTTTTTGATTATTCCGGGTATTTCGAAGCAAATTCGAAAGAGAGATAATTGGCATAACTTTTGCAAACTTCAGTTGAAAAATCAATTCCACAACTAATAATTTTACTCCAGGTGGTCTTACTAATAGAAGGGAGTTCATGTAAACCGATATTGTATTTGTGAAGTGCGTAAATAAGACCTGCATTGAAATTATCACCGGCTCCGATTGTGCATACTGTTTCTATTGGAATAGAATCGAAATGTAATTGCATTGATTCGGTACAGAGATTTACGCCATCCCGTCCAAAGGTAGTGATTAATCGTTTACAGTAATATTGTACTTCATCCGTGTAAATCTGATCCGGAGATTTCCTTCCATACAAATTGAGAAAATCCTCATCAGAGCCGCGCACAATATCTGCATATTCATAATTCTCAATAACAGATGATCTTACGCGAATAGCGTCATGGACATGCGATCTGCGGAAATTAAGGTCATAATAAACAATTGCTTTTTGCGCTTTTGCATATTCTAACAGTTCGATTATACGACTTCTATTGAACGGATTTAAAGCATAATATGAAGCCAGCAATACAATGTCATCAGGGCTTATGGCTGGAAAAGAATTGTATATCTGCGAAGTAGTATGATTTGTATAAAAGAGATATTCAGCACTGTTTGAGGCATCAAGGAATGCCAAAGAAACAGGAGTTTTTCCGTCGGAAAACAGAGTGATATAATCTGTCTGCATATTGTTTTTTTGCATAAAATCTGTAATCATTTTTCCAACCAGGTCATTTCCAACCTCACCAATAAACGATGCAGGAATTCCCAAACGACTTAGAGAAACCATTGCATTAAAAACCGAACCACCCGGAACAGCCGAGCGTGGTTGTCCATCTATCATAATTATATCAAGGATAACCTCGCCGATGCCAATTACCTTTCTCATTGTTTGCTGTATTCTTCTTTGCTTTGTTTACGACTTTTTGACCCTAAATACCCTCCATGATGACGTCGGGCGTAATCAGCATTACTGAAATTTATCTGTTTCATCACGTTGACTACCAATAAATCACCTATGACCGTCATGGCTGTAGTAGAAGTAGTCGGCGTTAATTTCAACGGACAAACTTCCTCGGGAGCGCCAGTACACAAACAGGCTGCAGCGTCTTTTGCCAACAGGCTCTCCGGATTCGAGGTTATCACGATATATTCAATTTCCTTTACTAACCCTCTCGCTAACTGTACCAACTCAAGCAATTCTCTTGTTTTGCCGGAGTTTGAAATTAGCAACATCAAATCATTTTTGCGGATAATCCCTAAATCGCCATGCTGAGCCTCACTCGGATGAAGAAAACAGGCCGGTGTACCTGTAGAACTGAAAGTGGTGGCAATATTCATCGCCACTTGACCGGCCTTTCCCATTCCACTTGTTATCAGAGTACCGCCAAATGTGTGTATTTTTTTTATTATCAAATCAATCGCCTTGTCATACTCTGTTGTTACCGGAATACGACGAATGGCTTCTGCTTCTTTTTCCAGGATGGAAACGTATATTTCTTTATTCATAAATGCAAAAGTAATAGAATTTTTTTTAACTAATATAAAATAACGTATATTTGCATCCGTTGTTATTAAAAAAAATATATAAAATATGCAAAAAAAACTACGATTTCTCTTGTTTTTGACTTGTGGATTAGGTTTTTTGATCGCTTGCCGACAATCTCCGGAATTTATTATTAAGGGCATTGTGGCTGGAGCAGACGGACAAAACATCTATTTGGAAAATGTCGGACTTGCTTCTATTGAGTTGGTTGATTCGGTAAAAATAAATGAATCCGGAAAATTTTATTTTAAAAAGCCAAGTCCTGACTACCCGGATTTTTATCGTTTGCGTTTGAAGAACCAACAGATTAATCTGGCAATAGACTCGACAGAAACAATAACTATTACAGCCGATGCGGGTTCATTTGCCACTTCTTATTCTGTTGACGGGTCATTCAATTGCTCGGCAATTAAGGAAATAACGTTGGCACAATTGGATGCAAGTCACGAATTAAGACGTTTACGCAATGATTTTGAAGCGAAAAACATTTCGGATTCTATCTATCGTCAGTTAACGCTCAATGTCATAAACGATTATAAATCGGTTGCCCTAAAATATATTTATGAACTGCCCATGTCGGCCGCTGCCTACTTTGCACTTTTTCAGCAAATTGAAGGCCAATTATTGTTCGATCTCTATGATAGAACCGATTCACGCGCTTTTGGTGCGGTTGCCACAAGTTACAATTTTCATTACCCCAACAGTCAGCGTGCGATGCATCTGAATAATATCGCATTGCAGTCATTGAAAGTGATTCGGGGCGAACGGCCGATTGACATAGACGCGAATGAGATAGATATGCTCGATGTTGAATTGCCCGGTGTTTCGGGTAAAAACATTAAACTTTCTGATATTTCTAAAGGGAAAATAGTTATTCTCAGTTTTACTGCCTATCAAGCAGATTTTTCCCCTGAGCTAAATCAGGCTTTACTAAATATCTATACACGACAACATTCAAAAGGATTGGAAATCTATCAGATATCGTTAGACAGCGACATTCATATCTGGAAAAACACTGCTTCCAATCTGCCGTGGATATGCGTAAATGATCTACAAACAGTTTACTCCCGATATGCCGCTTTATATAACGTACAACAATTGCCAGCTTTGTTTCTGTTAGATAAAACCGGCACTGCCGTAAAACGTATTGATGACATGAATGCGCTCGAAAATGACGTGATTTCGTTATTGTGAAAACATAAGATATACTAAGTCGTTTTTGAAGTGTTCCTAAAGAGACTGTTGAATAAAGACGAAACACCTCTACAATATCTTCGTTGTCACACAAACTTCTCTCGCTTCTGGAGATTGAGAAGACCGATCAGAAGGAAGATGACGCCACCTAAGATAAGAAAGATGCGGTTTTTTATGATAGTGTCCTGCCAGATCATTGGATGCAGGTTTGATGGAATAGTAAACGGGTTGAGGAATACATTCCAAAATGAAAAGGTCATACCGCCCGATGGATTCATATTTCCACCGCCCGGCCCTCCTGGGCCACCGGGGCCCCCTCCACCTCCACTGGCATTCATAAAAATAAAAAATAATAATCCTGTGATAATCATTACCACAGCCGTGCCGTTTCCGCTTCGCGTGATAGTGGAAAACATAAAGGCCAGGTTACCGAAAAATAACATGGGAAAGATCAACTGGGCGGCCATTTCTATTATATTGATCGGATAAAGTAAAATACGGCCAATATAGGCAAATATAATAAGGATAAAGAAATTAGCCACATAAACCATTAACATGCGGAACCCCCAAACTTTAAAACGATAGTTGGGAATGCCGAAAATAATTTCGAGAATTCGATTGTCCTCATCGTTCTGTATCCCAAAAACAACAGGATAGAAAATAAGCAGCAGGCAGGGGAATAATAACATGCTGTAAATGGCTGATTCGTTGATCTCGCCACGATTCCAGGCTAACTGAAACATGAAAAATGCAAAGAAAGCAAAAGAAGCCAACAGAAACCAGAAAAATTTGCCGGCAAATATAATCTTCAGGTTATATGTGACCAGTCTGTAGCCTAATGTTAAATATTTTTTCATCGTAATTCGTATTTTTTGTTCGTAATCTGCAGAGAAGCACCGCGTCTCTGCTAAATGTTTTTCAATAAACACAAATAAGCATCCTCGAGGTTGGCTTCCATTTGAATTGCATCGGGATAAGGTTGTGTAATTGACAGATAACGCACCCGGATCAAATCGCCCTCTTGAATATTGTTTACTATCAACGATTTATCGAGTTTATCTTCAAATTCATCCTTATCAATATAGAATTGCCATACTTTGCCTTCTGCCATACCGACCATTTCTGTCGGTTCTCCGAAATATTTCATTTCGCCTTTATTAATGACTACTACCTGATTACACGAACTTGAAATGTCTTCAATGATATGGGTAGAGAATATCACAATACGGTCTCTGCTCAACTCAACCAGCAGATTTCGGAAGCGGATGCGTTCGCGCGGGTCAAGACCTGCGGTAGGTTCGTCAACGACCAAAATACGTGGCAGATGCAACAAGATAAGCGCAATACCGATACGTTGCTTCATCCCTCCCGAAAATGATCCGATCTTATGGTCTTTACGTTCCCACATGTGTACCGACTTCAACACATATTCGATGCGTTCCTCACGTTTGGATGATTCCGTTATTCCTTTCAGGATTGATTGATAATCAAGAAACTCTGTAGCTGTCATGTGCTCGTATGTCCCAAATTCCTGTGGAAGAAAACCAATCAGGCTTTGCAATTCTTCACGATATTGAAGCGTATCCAAGCCGTTGATCCAGATACTGCCGTAGCTCTGCTCTAAAATACCGGTGATAATACGCATAAAGGTAGATTTGCCTGCTCCATTCGGGCCAAGCAGACCAAACATACCTGTTTTAATATCGAACGATACGCCTTTCAATGCTTTGAACGGACGCAACCGTTTGCCAATGATCGGAACGGTTTTCACAAAACGGAAATAAGCGCGGCGAATCGGAGCCATACGGCCGCTTATTCGTTCTATATTGACATCTCTTTCGTACAGGTATTGCGAAGACACATAAATGATAATACATAGCGTCCACAATACACCAATGATAGATACCAATGCAATATTATCTAATCTAAGAAACAAAAAATACACAATGACCGGTGGAAGCGCCCAAAAGATGAAGCGGTTCGTATATCGTATAAATTTACTTGTGGGGAAACGGAAGTACAGATAAGTACGAATCTTCCTCCACAGATAGAGTGTAGCGGCATAAACAACAATGGATAAAAAGAAAATCCAAGTTTTGCTTTCCAAATAAATATAAGTGAAATAGATGCCGAACCCCCAAAGGGCTATCTGCCAACTAAGACCGATAAAGTCTTTCAATGAGTGATACTCGGTACTTAATCCCAACCGGTCGCGCAGTTCTATCCCGGCATTCCATTGACGCGAAAAACGCCCCGGCCGGTCATATATCTTGACAAGATTACTTACAACAATATTTATTTCTTTATCTTTATCAATGACGTCTGCCCTGGCACGTCGGAGACTGGTCTGCATAAACCATGTTACGCCAGGTACTCCGACTATTAATGCAACAAAATATATGGCCTGCCACATAAATTCTTTTTCGTACAAAAAGATACAGGCGATGCCAAAGGCAATTAAGACTAAATGGAACAGTTTGGTCAGACGTGGCAGCGAGCGATACCATTTCAAGGTATCTTCCATACCCATAGCAGCTGTGGGTACAATTAGTAGCGTCAGTAAGGTAGAAAAAGAAAGTCCACCGATAACCGTAATTGCAAAAGGAGCGCCGATAGCGCCTGCATACTCGGAATCGCCCATGGCCAACGGAAACATAGCAACAACGGTAGTGATACTGGTAATCAGGATGGGACGCATACGCGCTATACCCGCCACCATCAGGGCCCTTTCCCGCCTATACCCGCGGCTACGCAGGATATTTGAATAATCAATCAGAATGATACCATTATTAACAACAATCCCCAATAATATGAGAAGACCAATTAATACGTTGGGATTCAACAGATTTGTGTTGCCTGTCAGTATCAGGGCAGTCAACGCACCGATAGCTGCTAAAGGAATACACAGCATCATGACAAACGGTGTAAACACAGATTCAAAGACACAGGCCATGATAATATATATAAGGATAAAAGCGGCAAGAAAAAGAAATTTGAATTCGCCGAACGTATCTTCTTCGTGAATGACTTCGATGGCAACTCCTACAGGCAGGTTATAACCGGCAATCAACTCGTCTATATCGGCACGATATCCTTCCAAAAGCGCTTTGGACTCTTCTACATCGCGTGTAAACTGATAGGTCACATTCAGTTGTTTATCCTGATTCACTCGTGATATACGCGAGCGACCGTAGGATTTATTGATCGTAGCAATATCGGGCAAAGTATGTATGCCACCCTGTGCATTCATAATCTGAACTGTTTGCAGTTGTTCAATGGTTCGTTCTTTTCGTTGCTGCTCTTCTTCGTTGTCATCTAAGTCGGGCGTTTTCTCACGGATCACAATATCGTAGGATTCATTGCCAATTTTATAAGTCACGTTGGATTGAAACTCCGATTCAAGTTCGGACAATCCGGTTTGTATGTTGGCACGTGTTATTTCATAAGAGGTAAGTAATATCTGGTCGAAATTAAGACGTACTTCAGGCTGGCGTTGCGGAAATGATACTCTCGCACTGCGAATAAAATCCTGTTCGTTCAGGATATACTGAAAATCCTGACCAACAATCTGCATCATATCATAATCGGAGCCTTTGATAAGGATGCGTTCCGAATTTTGACCGATTCCCATCATACGTAGAAATGATTCCATTCCGCTCGTGCCGCCTCCTCCTCCGACTCCTTGCATACCTCCGCCACTTCCCATAGCACCTGATAAAGCTATCTGAACGCCATCTAAACGAGGCAATTTGGATTGAATATCCGCTTGTATTTCGGGCAGGCTGCGTTTACTCGTTTTTTTATAATCATCCTTCAGTACAAGCGTCAGGATAGCTTGTTCGTCGTTACCACGACAGATCACATCTTTCAATTCGGGTATTTCTATCTCGCCGATACGCTCTTCGAGCAGCCGTACTAAATTGTCGGCGGTTTCGAGAGTAGTACCTGTACGCATGGTTACATTCACATTAAAACGATCGGCGTCGACCTCATTTGCTGTAGCCAGATTGAGCGTTAGCGCTAAAATCATCGTCACGAAAAGCAGGATAATAGCCCCGAAAATAGTAACACCTGGATTACGCAAGCATGATTTTAACAAAACGAGATAGATTTGTACAGGACGTTGCGAAAGCGACATCTTTTCATAGAACACACTTTTACTGTGTTTTTTTCGCAGAACCAGATATGTAGTCATGGGTATAAACAGCAAAGCTACACCCATCGAAATAAATAACGTTGACACAATAGAAACGCCAATGTGGTCGCCTAATAATTTAAGAAAGAAATTATCAGTAAAAAGGAAAGGCAGAAAAACAGTGATCGTAGTGAGCGTAGAGGCCAAAATAGAACGCCACACCTCGCTTGTGCCTTGAGTCACAGCCCGCTCCGGTGTTAATCCGTTGCCAGATAAACGGTAAATATTTTCAAGCACCACAATGCTGTTATCTAACAGCATCCCCACAGCGAGTGCAATACCGATCAGCGTCAAGCTATTTATAGAGATACCTGCCGCATAAAAAAGGTTAAAAGCAGTATAAATAGAAATCGGGATGGATAAGGTAATAAAGAATACGAGGCGGATATTTTTAAGGAAAAACCAAAGCACAATAATAGCCAATAAAGCGCCGGTTAAGGCATTCCCAACAATATTACTGATATTGTTTTCCATCGTATCGGCTTGATTCTGATCAATGACAATCTCAATGTCCAATCCGGCAAAACGCTCGTTAAGCGCAGAGATGACTTTTTTGGTACGATTCGACAAGTCAATCATATTAGCCTGCGAATCGTTAGCCAACGAAACTGAGACTGATTCTTTTCCATTCACACGACTGAATGAAGTGGGTTCTTTCAGATCGTCGAATACGGTTGCCACATCTTTTAGCAGGACAGGGCCGCGTGCTACAACAACATTTTCAATATCAGATATTCGGCTATAGCTCGAAGCTACATGAACAAAGTATTGGGTATCAGCCTCTTTTACGTTGCCAACAAATACTTTGTCCTGCGCCTGACTGCGCAACATATTCGCAATGGTAGTCGGTGTAATATTCAATGCCTTACAAACTTCCTTATCCACCTGTATTTCAATGGCTTTAGTTTGTCCGCCGGTAACATTAACACCTGCCACACCGTCAATATTTTCTAACTCGGGTACGATACGTTCGTCAACAATATTACGAAGGTAGTTTACGCCGCCCGAACCCCGAACCTGCAATACCATGAAATTGGACGATATCAGGTTGAGTTCGCCACTCTGCACACGGACTGTGAAATTATCGGGTAACGTGGTGGAGGTGACTTCCTTCATCTTCTCTTCCAAGCGCAGGGAAGTAGTTTTTATGTTTACGCTATTCTTAAATTCAATCCTGACGGATATGGAATTACTTGTGATGGTTGTTTCCATTTTATCTACGCCTCCGACAGAACTGATAGCACCCTCGATAGGTATGGCTATCTCCGATTCGAGATAACCTGGATCCATGTCCTGTGGCGCCCTGACCATTACCGATAAGTTGGGAAGCTCGGCATTAGGCATCAGCTCTACCGGTAATTGTTTATACGACACTATCCCCAACAGGGTAAGTGAAATAAACAACATCGCAATGGTTATTCGTTTATTTAGCAGGAAATCCATACACTTTTATTTTTGAATAACTCAATAACTGAAGATTATATATATTATTCTTTTTCATTCTCAAAGTTCAATACTCAATTCGTTTTACGCGATTTTTCATTTGCTCAAACACGTAATATACGCATGGGATGACGACTAAACTCATCAATGTAGAAGTGACTAATCCACCAATTACTGCCATTGCCATGGATGAACGTAAAGCTGCGCCTTCTCCGATATTAATTGACATTGGCAATAAGGCCAAAATAGTAGTCAGACTGGTCATTAAGATCGGGCGGATACGTTGATGTCCTGCTTGAACAATGGAGTCAATCAACGGCATTTCAGTCTTCAACTGATTGATACGTACAACTAATATAATGGAGTTGTTTACTGCAATCCCCGCCAGCATAATGATGCCGATCACACCCATAATGTTTATTGTCGTGCCTGTAAGGATAAAAATCAATACAGAGCCGATAAGTCCCAACGGAATGGTCAGCAGGATGGTAAACGGATGCAGTAATGACTCAAACTGTGAAGCCAACACCATGTAAACCAACACAATTGATAGAAATAGCGCCCAGATAAGGGTCTGCATGGATTCCTGTCGCTTTTCTTCTTCACCGGTCACTGAAATAGAATAATTGTTAAGTAACTTGATGTCGCTGACTGCCTGCCGTATTTCCTGCGCTGCCTTATCAAGCGATTTGCCCGGCTCTTTATCAGCCACAATTTTATTGATTCGGTTTTGATTGCGTCGGAATATTTCTTTTGGCGCCAGCGAGCTTTCGATGGTAGCTATTTCGCGTAATAGAAACTCCTGATTACCGCTACGGATGACGATATCCTGCAAGTCTTTCACTTTTATATCCGGCGTTTTGATCATAATATCGCGCATTTCACCTTTGTATTCCATTTTTCCGACATCGCGTCCCTGCAACTGTTGTTGCATTTGAGTGATGACGGTCTGAATAGATATACTATTGATACCGGCCATATTGCGGTTGAGCGAAACGTTCAATTCCGGTGCGCCGTTAGCGATTGACGATTTGATATTGTAAATTCCGTCAATCTTTTCCATTCGCGCTAATACTTCGTCAGTGATAGCGGCTATCTCATCCAAGTCTTCGCCTTTCACTTCCACGACAATAGGTTCTATTTCATCACCAAACAACGATCCTAACGTATTGTCATCCTGTTTAAAGGTCAGTTCAAGCCCTTCAATATTGCTTGTTGCTTCCACAAAACGCTCTCGTACAATATCAGGAGGAACTGGAGACGATTTCGACAAAAGAACCTTTATCGTGGCCGTATGTTCTCCTTCAAAAACCTCATTGTCGGATGCACCAACACCGGCATGCGAATAGACGACACATAAACTGTCTCCGCTAATGGAATGAATAAGAAACTCCAGATTTTCTACTACGGCATCGGTTCGTTCAAGGCGCGTGCCTTCAGGCAACTTTACGGAGATAGAAAAAGCCTGACTACCGGAACGAGGCAGAAATTCCGTCCCCATCAAAGGAAGCAGGATGAACGTACCGCCAAGCAGCATTGCAGATAGACCAATCACAATCCAGCGATGCACTAAAAATGATTTCAACAACCGATTATACCAGTTGAATTGGACAGAATGGGTTTCTGTTTTTGTGCTTTTCAGGTTGGTCAGCTTGTCGTATAACATCGGTATCACCAGTAAGGCAACAAAAAGCGAAGAAATAAGCGAAAAGGCAACGGTCCAGGCCTGATCCTTAAAAAGCTGTCCCGAAGCACCATGAATATAGACAATGGGCAAAAAGACCACAATCGTTGTCAGTGTAGAAGCAATAATGGCGCCCGATACTTCGGATGTCCCGGAAATAATTGATTCCTTACGTTCAATGCCACGTTCATGGTTTCTGAAAATACTTTCAATAACCACAATTGCATTATCAACCAACATTCCTCCACCAAGCGCCAAACCGCCAAGTGTCATCACATTAAGTGTTAATCCATTGAAATACATCAAATTGAAAGTGGCCACAATAGATACCGGAATGGCTAAACTTACAATTAGCGTTGTGCCTATACGGCGAAGGAAAACAAACAAAATCAATACGGCAAACACCAAGCCTAAGATAGCACTGCTTTTTACCTCCCCGATGGCGTCGTTGATAAATGTTCCCTGATTACTGATAACCTGAAAATTATAACCGGGCAACGCTTGTCTTAGATTATCTAACTGTTTGTTAATCAAACCGACTACCCTAACAGTATTATTCTGCATTTCTTTGTAAACCGATAATCCAATACAGCGTTCACCATTTAGTCGGACAATATTATCAGGGCGTTCATTTTCAAATCTCACCGACGCTACGTCGTGTAAATACACAGGCGCCCGATCTGCATTTCGCGACGGTGATGACAAACTGCCAGCTGTGGTGGCTTCCGTTGCTTTATAGCTGACAATCAGATTTTCAAAGTCGCTCTCATTGGTGAATTGCGTGGTACTCTTTACCAGATATTGCAACCCGATATCGCTCACACGTCCACCCGATATGGTTTGGTTGTTTTGTTGGATTCGCGAAGCTATTTCATCAATAGTCAGCCCGAAAGCCTTGAGTTTATATACATCAGTATTTATCGTCAGCACCGAACGCTCTTGCCCTGAAAGCGCTACTTCCGCTACGCCTTCGAGCCTGACCAGCTCGTTACGTACATAGCTTTCAGCCATTTTACGCAATTCGGCCATATCTGTTATGTTATTGTGCGACATGGAAATGAGCATGATCGGTGCCGTATTCGGATCGTGTTGCGTAATGTTTAAGGATTGAATGTCACGGTTTGACGCAAAGGTGGTCATGGCTTTTTGTAAATCTAAAAAAGCCTCATCCATGTCTTTGTTTTGGACATATTCGACGGTTATTCGTGCCGAGCCAACTTTGATAACTGACGATATCTGTATCACATCCCGCTGGCGAATAGCTGTTTGCTCAATGTTTTCGATGAACAGTTTTTCTATCTCTTCCGGGGGACGCTCGCCGGCTTCAATCTCAATAAAGAGACGCGGGGAATTCATCTTAGGTAATAAATCCACATTCAAACGGTCGTATGAAATATATCCCAGCAGCAGGACAGCTAATAAGACCATCGAAATGGTAACCGGATTTCTTACCGCAAAGTTGATTATTTTTCTCATTATCGGAGTTTTATTTTAAATCTTTAAATACTTAAATCTTTAAATTATGTAGCTATCTAAGTACTTTAACACGACTGTTTTCGCGTAATGTTTCATATCCTCGGACGATAAGCTGGTCGTTTTCGTTTAATCCTTCCAAAATTTCTACATTATCATCGTCTTCAATACCGGTGGTCAACGTGCGCGAAACAGCGACATTTCTTTCCACCACATAAACAAACTTTCTGTTTCGCATTGTTTGTACTATGTTTTTAGGAATAATAATCACATTTTCAGAGCGGTCAATCACCACATCCGCTTTTACAAACATGCCCGGGCGTAATTTTAAATCATAATTCTGAATGAGTATCTTACTTTTAAAAGTGCGGGTTTCGGAACTGATTGCAGGCGATATTTCGCTGACCACCCCTTTTAAGGTATCGTAAGGTAAGGTCGGTTGTGTGATATGAACCGCCTGATTAATCTCTATGTAAGGCATGTTGCTTTCTGCAAAATTAACTTCCAGAAACAAATTCGCATAATTCATTATGCTGACCATCGGTTGATTCGAAGCGACTTTCACATCGGCTGTATAATGAGGCAAATTGGTAATCACACCGTCGAATGGCGCTTTGACATTCATTTTTCCCAAATTGATATTGGCATTATCCAAGGAGTATCGTGCATTAGATGCACTGATTTCGGCATTTTTTACCTGTCCGGTTGTAGCGCCTCCCAATAACTGCAACTCCCGTTGCTTAACCTGTTCCTGTTCTGCAATTTCAAGTTGCAATTTCTTGGATTCGATTTGGATATTATTTTCATATTCACTATCCTCAAAACGGATGATTACCTCATCTTTTTTGACTGAGTCGCCTAATTTATAAGGTCTTCCTGAACGAGGGTTCGTTTGAAGTTTATAGAGGCCACTCATTTCCGAATTAAGTTCCACGCTACTCATTGGCAGCGCAGTGCCGGAATTTTGAATTAACCGGCTAATGGATTTGTCGGCCACTAATTCGCGTACGGATACAGGCGTTTCAATGTCGTTCGTACTGTTTTGTGGCTGATTGTTGCAAGCAAACACAAAAAATAAAAGAAGCGCGCAAAGTGTTATCTGTCCCTGTTTCATTAAACAATTAAAAATAAGTCGAATGATTGAATATTGATTGTGATACATACCTTTTATATATTTTATTAATTTATAATTCTCAAAATTTATCCTGCTAATCCTTATCGGGTTGTCAGTGAGGTCAGTTCTTTTATCGGAAGTACCGGTTCATCCTTTTCAAAATCGTAAAGTGTGGCAATTTTTAAAGTCAATAATGTATTTTTATAATTGATTTTCTGTTGTGCAAGATTTATCCTGCTACTGGAAAGTTGTTGTTGATACTGACTCATTTGCAAGCCTGTCAGTTCTCCTTCGCGGTAACGAACCTGTTGTAGTTCATACTGACGTTGCGAGTTCTCCACATTTTTTTCGGATATGCTTATTTGGGTACGATAGTTTTCCAATTGACGCAACGTTTGTCGAATAGCCAGTTCTATACTTACGATTTCCTCATCATATTGTAATTGGGCAATTGTTTGGGCCGTCTGTTGTGCCCGTATCCGCGCTTTTCGTTGTCCCCAGTCAAATATGGGTATCGAAAAACTGATTGCTACTCTCGGACTATTGATAGGCATTTCATAGACATTTGAGAATCGTTCATTGTCGCCCGCAATACCCAGCGAAAGAGAAACATTTCCGCTAAACTCATTCATAGCTTTTACAGTTGTCATCTGCATTTCGGCCAGTTCTATGCTTATTTCGCGTTGGCGCAATTCCATCCTTGAAGCCATTGCATATTTAACTGCGTCATCAATATTAACAACCAATGGGGCTATATCATCAATATTGGCAGTCACACCAATTTCTTCATTGAGCGGCATTCCTAATGTTTGTTTCAACCGATCGTAGAGATTACTCAATGAAACCGTATTTTGTTCAACCATAGATTGCGCAGATGCAAGGTTTACTTCTGCCTGATATAGTTCTTCTTTAGGTGACATGTCAGCCTCTACTTTATAGGTAATAATTTGATAATTAGTCTCTTCGTTTTTAAGTGCATCTCGACTTATTTCCAATTGATTAACCGCCATATAAACCTGGTAGAATTGTCCGGTTATATTAGTTTCCAGATTTAGCCGCTGTAAAGCATAGCTGATTCCGGCATTTTCATAATCAAACTCAAGTTGATCAAGTTGCATTTTCAGCCGGTTATATGTAAAAAGTGGTTGGTCTATCTGTATGGAGAGATTATTACTGAATGCCTTGTTACTATTTGAGCTTCCGTCATTGAAAGCCGACCGGTTTTCTGTCCAGCCAAAATTATTTACTATCCGAATTTGACCGTCTGTCGGTAAAAAAGGGACAGATGCTGTAAGTCTTGTGTCCGAAGTCGTACGGCTGTTTGTGTACCATTGTGATAAACGGTTGTCGAAACTACGTGTCTGACTATAACCAAAAGGATTTACAGTCATTGAAAAAACGGGCTTTAATCCGGCTCGTTGCGCTTGCAGACTAAAATGCGTTCTTTCGAGGGTGAGCTTCGAAGTTCTCATATTGGGGTTGAATTCTTCCGCTATATCCATCGCCAGATCAATTGATAATACTCTCTGCGCGGTCGAAAAAAATGAAATACCCATACAAAAAATAAGCGAAAAGGCTAATTTTAATTTTCTAATTATCATAATTTTATCGTGTATTTTTTTACTATACTCTAAACGCTAATATCTACTAATTAATTTTCTACTCTCTACAATTCCGTTCCATCTATGTTTGATTCGCTATCAGTGCTCGATGTTCGTCTTACAATCTTGACAGCATCGGCTGTGACCATACGTACACCACTTATTTCGTTCGTCAGTACAACTTTTATCGTATCATCGTTGAAAAAGTACGTGCCTATTTTGTACCAACCGTCATCTGCCCGCCGAAGGTTGACATAAGCATTATCCTGGCCGTCGTCATATTGCACTTTAAAGCGATATTCAATATTTCCACGGAAGTTGTTATTTCTGCGTAACTCATCCGGTTTATAGACATAATAAAATAAATCGTATAATCCTTTTGAAGGCACAGGAATTTTCCAAGTAGCTGTCTGACTTCCACTTCCGCTTTTAATTACATAAGCAGAGCGTATATGCGTTCCATAATAACCGGCATTCGTTGTCAATGTCCATTGTAATGGAGGTCGCCAACCTTGTACACCTGCATACATAAATGAATCATCATCAACAGCATCGAACCATTTGGGTAACAGTCCGACAATATCAGGTCGCGATAATTCAAACAAATCTGTATCTTCATTATCCACAATTACTTCACCACGTGCTGTAATACTTACATTTGACAGTACAAAGTCGCCTTCCTGATCAATCGGCACATTTTGTTCACGCGTAATGTTGCTTGCAGTCATATTGATTAGATTCGGTAAATTGGACGATATCAATGTATTTACATTAATACTTCGCGGTGCTTCATCCCAAACGTTCACAATAAGTTTAGTCTCGTGTGCTGCCAAAGCTATTTTCCGTTTGGCTCGAGGGTCATAATCATCACTTCGCATATTACTGGTAACAGTATTAATCATAAAACCACCACCGCCGCCGCCTCTTCCTCCGCCAGCCATAAACGCTCCGCCGCCACCGCTAAAATTTATTTCGAGATTAATAATTCCATCCGTGTCGGAATTGTTTGTTATCTGTATCTTAGTCACATATACTTCTACGTCACGGTTAATAATATAAGTTATTTCCGGTTGTGCGACAATATAAGCTGGTAATTGAGTCGGAGCGTTCCATGTAGCTATCGGAGCACTTAAATCAACTTTAGAAATTTGACTCATTTCATTCAATAAATCTTCAAATCTGAGATTGCTAAAACGGTTATTATTTAAATAAGCACGCAGTGAATCAGTAAACTCCAAATTCCCTATTTTTAATTCTGCCGGTGCAAACAACATCTTTGCTTTCAGAGAAATGATATTATCTAATAAATCACGCTGTTCGGGGTCGTTCAGTAACTCCTTGAATGGATGTTTTTGAATCAGTATATTGGCTTTTTCATTATTACTTATCCCGTTCATCTGTCTCATCATGTTATTATCCGACAAATCTTGCAGATAAAGTTCAATAAGGCGATTGGCAATCGTCCAGTCTGATGAAAAAATATTGTATCTGAAATTATATAATTGAGGAAAAAGAAAATAGGAATTAGGTTTGACTACAATATTGGCAGTTCCTCGATCCATCGAAAATTCACGTGCACCTTCCGAACGCTGGAAAGTCATTAAAAAATTATTAAAAACATTTATATAAGCATCATTATCAGACATTTCTCTTCCCATACGTTTCGCAAAAGTTTTTTGAATAGGAATTTGTCTTGCGATATCCAGATTGTTAAAAATGCAACCCTTTTCAGGGAATAATACCATCTCCGGTTGCATTACCTCTTCTGCTTTAGTCCAGGCACGTACATAACTGCTGAATTGTACCGGAACTTCAATCACTGAAAAACGTCTGAATGAATAATTAAGTGCATAATTATTTTCAAATGATTGTCTTCGTAACCTTATCTGGTAAGGGATTGTATCTAAAATCGACTCAAAAGCTTCTGAATAGAAATCATTGCCTTTCAAATTCCACATACTGAATATGGCATGATCAACTTCGACGCATTTTTGTTCGTAATCGCCTATAATCAAAGAGATTGCAGGTGTAGGATAATCTGTTTGAAAAATAAAAATACTATCGGGAGGAGAGTCGGGTATTTCTGTATTATCGTCGTTAATAAGCATGCGTTCTCTGACATTTCCTCCATCCGGGCTTTGCGTTATATATTCACCGCCGCCACGAACAAAAAAACGAACACTATCGCCATCTTCTCTCATTCGCATTATACTATCCCGCATACGTTCTCTGAATTCTGAGTCATTTCGAAAACGTGTCATTGTAGCACTATCCTGAACACCGCCTCGTATTCTAAATTCTTCTCCACCCTGGCTTTGTTCTCTGTCAGGTCTTGGTGCCCTCTGGAATTGCTGGCCTTGATCTTCATTGAGTCGTCGTGGCTGTTGTCCTTGTTGGCCACCCTCGCTTTCAACTCGCTGTGGTCGTTGAACTTGGCGTCCATTTTCGCTTTCTGGCCTTCCTTGTCCTTGCTCGCCATTGAGCCGTCGCGGCTGTTGAACTTGTTGTCCTCTCTCGCCATTTTCCGGGTTTTGTTCCGGTCTTCCTGGTTCGCCTCCGGCTTCTCGCACACGTATCATCATGCTATCGCGCATTCGTTCTCTGAATTCGGGGTCAACACGCATACGTGCTATCGCAGCGCTATCAAGAGCACCGCCTTGTATTCTGACTGTACCACCTCCCGGGCTTTGTTCGCCATCAGGTCGTTGTTGTCTTTGAAATTGCTGTCCACCTTCGCTTTCGTCTCTCTGTGCCCTTTGAATTGGTTGGCCGTCGCCACCTTGAGCTCTTCTCTGTCTTTGCTGAACATCACCGCCGCCCTGTGGTTGTCTCGCTTGCTGCTGAACATCACCGCCCTGTGTTTGCTGACCTCTGCCGCCGCTTCCTTGTTGTCTTGCCTGGCCTTGCTGAACATCACCGCCGCCCTGTGGTTGTCTCGCTTGCTGCTGAACATCACCGCCCTGTGTTTGCTGACCTCTGCCGCCGCCTCCTTGTTGTCTTGCCTGGCCTTGCTGAACATCGCCGCCGCCCTGTGGCTGCCTCGCTTGCTGCTGAACATCGCCGCCCTGTGGCGGTCTTGCTTGGCCCTGTGATTGGCCTCCATTAATCGGTCTTCCCTGAAATTGCTGATTTCCTCCGCTTTGTGGTTGCTGACCACCTCCGCCGCCACCCACCGGTCTGTTCTGAAATTGCTGATTGCCACCGCCTTGAGGAGGTCTGGGACCGCCTCCACCACCACCAAACATACCGCCCATGCCGCCCATCGGACCGCCGCCAAAGAACATCATCGTTCCGCCGCCACGCATACCGCCCACGGGACGTATCGTGCCATCATTACTGTCATATTCATTCGATCGGATTGACGCCATCTTTTCACGAGGTGCTAATCTTGTCCCTTGAGTTATCGCCAGCAAACCGTTTATAGTTTTCACAGTCGTATGGTAATTGCTGAAGTAAACTCGCTGCCAATCAGGGTTTTCGTTGCTATACGATACTCCCGGACGAGGATACCAATAGATTTCGGGTGTAAATAAAATATAATTTTCAGTTTGAAAACTGTATTTTTTATCAATATTAAATAAGTCCGACGCATATTTTTCCCGCAGTAAGTCATCGGGAATATCAAGATAGCAAAATTGTTCATTGATTCTTCCGTCATACTTAATAACATAAGTCGTTGTATCGCCAGTTTCCAAAATCCTGCCGAAATTAATCAGAATGATCTGATTATCTCGGGTAAACGACAATTCTTTCCCATTTTCTTTTATTTCACGTACTGTCAGGGAAGGGTTTAGGCAAAAAGTAAAAACAGACGAAGTTTCCTGTACAATACCATGCATTGTCACACTTGCAGCAATGGTTGATGGGAATTGTTCTATATATATATCATAATCATCTACCACCATCTGAGGCGTATTCACATATTTGTTATTGATTTCGATATATTTTTCCCTCAGGTGTGAAGCACTCATAAAAGCATTGACATGTCTGAAACCTGCAAACAATCCTGCAAAAATAAAGCAAAATGCCAAAGTAAGCCAGCGGTATCTTCCGTATTGAGTATTCGGTAATCTTCTGAATAGGAAGATGGATATACATATAAAACCAAATCCGATTAATATATACATCAAGCGATGATTAATCAAGGATGCCCAATTAGTAAATCCAACAATGGATGATTTTACCAAAGGTGTATTATACACCATATAATCAAAAAGATAATAGAACTTATCCGATATGTAAAATAAAGTCAGTGCTATATATCCCAATAAAAGAACAAAAGTGATTGCCTGATTTTTAATAATTAGCATACAGCCTATCGAAAGACCGAAGATATATATCAAGGTAGGAACACTAATCAGGAAAAAATAGACTACATAAGATCCCCAATCAATGGAAACGCCTGAAACAATATTAAATATGATAACTAAGCAAATAATAATCAGGTTCAGTCTGATAAAAACGTTCATATTTCCCCAGATTTTACCGATTACATATTCGGCATTACTTAACGGGTGCACATAAAAAACTTCCGAAGTATCCAATTTCTTATCTGATTTCAAAAATTCGGACGAGAGAAAAACAGCTATCACAGCCTGTCCGGTGTTCAGTAACAATAAATTAATATATGGAATATTAGAAGGTAATGCTCGCATAATCCAAAATTGAGGGTTTTCCGGAACAACCAAAAATGCAAAATTAAATATGCTGAGCACTAAAATCGCCAAAATAAGAAAAACCCTGTAAAACCAACTCCTCATCAGAAGTTTGCTTTCATATTTGGCAACAGAATTTATATTGTCTAATACCGCCATTCATCTATTGTTTTAATATAATAAAAATGCATAATAATAAGATCAAAGACTGAAATATTGATGAACGGTTTAATTACACCCCAAAAGAAAAAACTATACACAATTCAGAGTTGGTTATAACCGAACATAATTTTGTAATGCTTATTTTTAATTATTTACCCAACGATTTAACTTATTCTCCATATAATATACGTAAGCATGTTCCAGATTCGGTGGGTAAGGTTCGGCATTATAGCCTTCTATTTCATCGGCTACAACTTGAACTTCCCAACCTGTACCGGAAGGAATGGTGGTTATTACCGGATATTTTTTGTCAATATTGCCCAGTTCATCACCATTTATTTTTATGCGCCAAACTTTTCCTGCGGTTTCCTTTAGCATTTCCTGTGGAGCTCCGAAAAAAGCCAGTTCGCCGGTATTCATTAGCGCCATGTGGTTACATGTACTCGAAATATCTCCTACAATATGTGTAGAAAGAATAATGGAGACATCTTTTTTGCTGATTTCGGCAAGAAGATTCCGGAAACGGATACGTTCTTCAGGATCAAGACCGGTTGTTGGTTCATCTACAATGATTAGTTTTGGATTATGTATTAATGCCTGAGCAATACCGAGACGACGTTTCATTCCTCCCGATAATCTGTTTGCATATCGTTCTCTCACATCAAATAAACCTACACTTTCAAGCATTTCGTCAACTGCCTGACGACGTTGTTTACTATTGTTCATACCCGATAAACGTGCAGCATAGTCTAAAAACTCATACGTTTTATATTTAGCAAAAAATCGAAAATCCTGAGGTAGATATCCGAGAATATTGCGTACTTCTTTCCTTTGTTTCAAAAGGTTATATCCAAACACATCCACTTCGCCGGAAGTCGGTTCCATTAAAGCAACAAGAATACGCATGAGGGTGGATTTTCCTGCGCCATTTGGCCCTAACAAGCCAAACATCCCGGTCGGAATCTCCATATTTATATCTTTAAGGGCATGATTCCCATTTGGATAAACCTTATTAAGCGAACGAATAGAAATACTCATAAATAGTTATTTATTTTTAAATAATTTTTATAAACTTAGAAACAAAAAATTAATTCCCTTAGATTACACTGTCAAATAAGATAGATAAAACCATAAAAAGTTTAAAGAGCCTATAAAAAAACCTCCAATAAATTATAAAAGGAGGTTTCTGTACCCAGAGCCGGGGTCGAACCGGCATGGAAATGAATCCACTGGTGTTTGAGACCAGCGCGTCTACCGATTCCGCCATCTGGGC
>JGI24705J35276_12238630_pt1 | contig 30441 bp, 32 predicted proteins | sample TergutNt197P4_FD_35276 | JGI IMG/M metagenome (IMG submission 35276) | reverse complement strand
GTTTTTACTGCGCAAAATCCTCGCACTCTTGAGCGCCTGCCCTCTGCTCGTTCCTGCCTGAAATCAACATTCTTCACGGACGACAAACTGTCGTAAACACGACGGGACGGAAAATTGTGACCAGAACCTTGAAATCAAACATGAGAGCGCAGCATTTGGAACAGATTCTGCGATGAGCCTATCTGCAGTGTGGGCTGACGGCACGGCCCGTGGCCTACGCAGCATTCACTGCTACATGCGCAAGACATCTCCGCCGACGCGGCGAAGAAAGTCGACCAGGAATGCTTGTTGATTGTACGCATGCGCACGCACGACAGTAAGAAGTCCGATGCTGAATAACAGCATGTACGTAAGCGGAGCAACAAGATCTCCCGAAGTGTAGCTGGGCAGTGAAAGAAAGACGGAAATGCAAAACAGAATTACGAAAGCGATGGGAGGGATAAAGAAGTAGCCGCGGAGCAGCGTTTGGTTTCCGTGTCTGCTCAGCTCCGCCGAGAGTTTAATCGGCCCCCTTCGGCCCAATTGGCTTCGCCAAAGATTGAGGTGCGTCCCGCGAAGCGTTGCAGCAACCGGCGGAAAACCAAAACCGAACCCATCTAGCTCTGCGGCGAGTTGCACACGAAATTGTTCAATAGAACACGGTAGCAGGAGCTCAATCGTGCTTTTGCATCGGAGTTGATCAAAAGAACGGGGTATCAGTTCAAAGGCACTCTTATCGAGCATGCGAAATTTCCCGCGGTTCGGTACCACGCGACGTTTGCCCGAGGCGGCTTCAGGGGACGCTTTGGAAAAGAAGCTCGGCGACTGGCTCGATTCGACTCGCGTGTGCTCCGGCATAGATACAGAGATTCAGTTCAGAAAGCTTTGCCGACAACTTTTCGCCAGATTTAATCTACAAATCGCCATTAATGGACGCCGATTTAAATTAGCAAGCAGCCTGATTTAATAGATAAATAAAGGCGCAAGATGAGGAAATAACAGCTGTTTTTGCAGGCCGACCTGCTTCTCGCCAGACATTAATTTCTCCACACCAATCCACAGGCACGCCAAACCTTGCCTTTTTATTGTCCAAATTTGGACATCAGGCTTGCAAAGAAGAACATTTCGGCTGAGGGGGATTATCGATGACTTTTGGATCAAATGACGCTGCCATTGACGAGATCATTGCAAACTGCAATGGCGACCTGCTCGGTGCGGTAAAGGCCCTGCTGCTCGTAAACGAGCGACTCGAAGCAGAACTCGCCCACCTCTACGCAGCCACAGCTTACCGGAGCCCCACCGAACGCGAACGCGCTGACACGACCCAGCACTAGATATCGCGGCCTTCGACCTTTTCGCTGAGCGTCTTGACCAGCTCCGGCACCTTGTCGAGGTGCGGGTTGATGGCAAGTGCCTTGCGGAAGGCATCCAATGCGCGTTTGTCGTCGCCAAGGTCCTGCATGATCATGCCCAGGCCCGCGAGCGCGCCGAAATGGCGGGGCTCCCTGACCAGTACCTGCTCGATATCGGCGAGCGCGCGTGTGTAGTTGTTCTTCAGGTAGTAGAGCGTGGCACGGCGATTCCACGCCTCTACATAGTCGGGACGCAGCTTGACGATCGCATCAAGCAGCTCGATCGCCACATCGGTCTGCTGGACGTCCATCGCCGCCTTGGCCCGCATCATCAACAGGGCCGCCGTATCGCTCGGCGTGTGCAGCCAGATCGCCCAGATCCGGGCCTCGACATGCTTGGCGGTGATCTCATCGGGGGCGGCCTTCAGGGCACCGAACAGGAACTCAAGGTTCCTGCCGCGCTCAACTTTCGGCAGCTTACTCGGTGGTTCCGGCGGCTTCTTCTGCCCAAGAAGGCCGCGCGGGTCATCCTGCGCGGCGGCCAGGCTGGGCACGGCTAGAGCGACTGCAGCAAGAGCAATGGCTAGTCCGCGATGGTATTTTTTTGCCATACACAAAGTCTAAACGCAGCACACCGCCCTTGCAAAGCAAGGGCGGCGTCAAAGACCCGTGAAACGTGGTTTTTAGGGGCTCGGCGCCGAATCAACCCTGCCGCGCCTTGAAGCGGCGCTGCACCTTGTTGATAACGTAGACCCGGCCCTTACGGCGGACCAGACGGTTGGCGCGGTGGCGGCCACGCAGCGATTTCAGCGAGTTACGGACCTTCATGGCAAAATCCTGGTACTTCGAAAGGCCGTGTTCGGCACTACCGTTTCGGGCGCGCGAATATGGCAATAAAGGGATTTACCCGCTGGCGGCCTGCCGCCCGGGTTCGGGGCGGTTTCTATGCCATCGGCAGGGTAAATGTCAATGCAACCGGCCCGGCTGACTTCCCGCCCGCGTCTTCGGGCTCCTCATCACCGGCCGATGACCTTGTCGAGATCCTGGCTGCGGACCATAAGAGACTGCTTGGGCCGGCCCGTGGTCAGCCCGGAATTTCGCCAGGATTGACATCCGCGGGGACATCCGACCGAAAATATTGGACGCCGGGAAACTGTCCGGCATCCAGTCGACGAGGCCAGTGATGATTAAAGCCGTTGTTTTCGATGCTTACGGTACCCTCTACGACACCCAATCGGTCGCAGAGGTTACGGAGGAGGCCTTTCCGGGCTACGGCGACATCATCACGCAGATCTGGCGCATCAAGCAGCTCGAATATAGCTGGCTGCGCGCGCTGATGCAGCGCTACCAGGATTTCGCTGCGGTCACGCGAGAGTCACTCACCTATACGCTGAAGGCGCTGGGGCTGACCTACGAAAGCGATACGTTCGAGCGCATCGTCGATAAATATCTCCGGCTCGACCTCTATCCAGATGCGCTCGCCACACTTGCTGCATTAAAGCCGAACAAGCTCGCTATCCTCTCAAATGGCAGCCCGGACATGCTGAATTCGCTGATCCGCAACACCGGACTTGACCACATTCTGGATGCCACGATCAGCGTCGATGCCAACAGGAGCTTCAAGCCAAGCCCGGAAGCGTATTCGCTGATCGAGCAGGAACTTGGCACAACGCCCTACGAAGTCCTGTTCATCTCCTCCAACCCCTGGGACGCCTGCGGCGCCAAGGCATTCGGGTTGAACGTCGCCTGGATCGAGCGCGTCACGCCGGAAGCGATGGCGCTTGCGTGCGTCGAGAGCGACGCGTTGCCGCCGCTCACGATGTTCAAGGCGATCCGAACCCAGATGGACGAGCTCGGACTCGAGCCCGACCATAGAATCCACTCTCTTTCCGAACTGCCTGGAATTATTGCTGCCCATGAGCATTGAATCGGTTCGCGCCTTCTTCGCCGCAAAAGCCCCCGACATCACCGTGATCGAATCGCCCATAAGTTCCGCGACGGTGGCGCTCGCTGCCGAAGCTTATGGGGTCGAGCCGGAACGGATCGCGAAGACGCTGTCGCTGCGTGTCGGCGAGCGCATCGTGTTGATCGTCGCGAGCGGGACTTCGCGCTTGGACAACAAGAAAACAAAGGCACTGTTCGGCATGAAGCCGAAAATGCTCGGGCTTGAGGAAGTCGCCGATATTACCGGCCACGAAGTCGGCGGCGTCTGCCCATTCGGGCTTAAGAGTCCCCTGCCGATCTATTGCGATATCTCGCTGAAGGCCTTCGATGAAGTAATGCCGGCCGCCGGCTCAACCCACAGTGCGGTGCGCATTGCGCCGGCGCGGATGGCCGAACTGATCTCTGCCGAATGGGTCGACGTCTGCGAGCACCGGTCCTGACGACCGCCTCTCGCTAATCGTCATCATCATCATATTGTGGCGGCGGCGGGCGCATGGGATAGGGCTGGGGCGGTACGGCTCGGGGCATCGGTTGTGCGCCATCCGGTGGCGGCACGGCGCGGCCGCGTTCGCCCGGCGGCAATGGTTGCGGCGTGTGCGCGCTGGACTTGAACACCGCGCGGCATGGCCTGGACAGTAGTGGCACGTTTTGCCGGAGGCAGGCGACGATCCGATGCACATCCGGAATCTGATTGCTGCACAAACGCCAGACATCGGGGGTGCAGGCGAGCTGCTGCTGGAGCGTGCCGCGATATTCTTGCGCAAGCGCGGCGCCTTGCATCAGGCAGCCCCCGATCAGAGGCACAAGGGCCAGCGTAATCTGCTGTCTTCGCATGTCTGATCCTTCCCCACGTCACAAAGTTGGCGTGGTCGGTTCCGCACATCTTTGGAGGCTCCTCAATCAATGAGGCGCGGAAAGGTTCTCAGCGATAACAAAATGTGAATGCCGAACTCTCTTCTTGAACGATGGAACCGCCGCTCTGCCGCGGTCGTGTTTACGAATTGTTAACCATGTCCGCAGCCGTTCCAGAACAACGCCCGCGGCAATGTCGTTGTCTCGGCGTTGGAGCCTCGAATGGACGACTACGCCGATATCAACCGGACGCTGGACGAGGTGCTGGTGAACCTCGCCTTGATTGTGCTGCGGGTTTCGAAACCGGACGTCACCAAGACGCCGGAGGCCCGGCACGCGCTCGTACTATCGGTGAAGAAGTTCTCGCAGTGCGCCACGCACTCGACCGATCCGCGCGTCCAGTGGCTGAAGAACGAGCTTGAGGAAACCCTGAGGCCACCACTGCGACTCGTCATGTGAGACTGAAGCCTCCGATGAGAACGTGTGGATGACGTCTCTATGAGATCTGGTCAGCGCTTCCTGCGTTTCGTGAAATGCTTGGTGAGGAAATCCGCCAGCACTTCGACGCGCGCTGGCCGCGGGCCGCCGGGCGGCATCACCAGGTGCACCGCGCCTTCCGGCTGCTTCCAGCCCTTCAGGATCACCTCCACCTCCCCTCGTGCGATCGCCTCGCCGACGATGAATTCGGGAAGATCGGCGATGCCGAGGCCGGCAATCAGCGCCGGCATCACCGCTTCGCCATTGTTGACGCGCAATTGCCCCGCGGGACGCACGCTTGCCTGCTCGCCAGCCGCATTGGTGTAGTGCCAGAGGTTGGGCGTCGAGAGATAGGCATAGCTGAAGCATTTGTGTTCGGCGAGATGCATCGGATGAGTCGGCCGCCCGTGGCGCTTCAAATAGGAGGCCGCCGCGACCGTATAGCGCGGCATCGCGCAAAGCCGGCGCGCGATCAGCGCGGAATCCGGCAGCCGCGCGATCCGCAAGGCGGCATCAAAACCATCGCCGATCAGATCGACCGTGGCATCGCTCATATGAAGGTCGATCGAAACTTGCGGGTATTGCTCCAGGAATTCCGGCAATAGCGGCGCGACCGTTTTCACCCCGAACGTCATCGGCACCGCCAGCCGAACCAAGCCGCGCGGCACGACCGATTGCGCCAGAGCTTCGTTTTCCGCCGCCTCGCCATCAACGAGCAGACGTGTGGCGCGTTCGGCGAGCCGGCGTCCCGCATCGGTCAAGGCAAGCCGGCGCGAGGTACGGTTGAACAACCGCGCACCGAGCCGCTCCTCGAGCCGGGTCACCGCCTTGGAAACGGTCGCCTTCGACATCGCCAGTTCGTTCGCAGCCCCCGCGAACGACCGCAATTCCACGACCTTTGCGAAGATCGCGAGCGCCTCGAAGTCCGGAAGCTTGGCCATGCGCCCATCCTCATTGGATCAATATCGGAAACTATGCATTTCCATAGTTTCTATTTCTAAACCTCCAGCGAAGGCTTATCCAAGAGCAAGCGAAAATTATCTAGGTCCGGAGCGGCATCACCGGCTGACCCGGAAACCTGAAACAAATTCAGAGGAGGACCTCTCGCATGATCGAACTCAGACCCTATGCAAAGCTCGGCAGCGCCGATCTTGGTTGGCTCAAGGCCAAGTATCATTTTTCCTTCGCGAACTATTACGATCCCAGCAACATGGGCCACGGCAGCTTGCGGGTGTGGAACGACGACGAGATCGCGCCGAACACCGGCTTTCCGCCCCACCCTCACGCCGACATGGAGGTCATCACCTATGTTCGCGAAGGCGCGATCACCCACCAGGACAGCCTCGGCAACGAGGGGCGTACCGAAGCGGGTGACGTGCAGGTGATGAGCACCGGCAGCGGCATTCGTCACTCCGAATACAATCTCGAGCCGACCAAGACGAAGATCTTCCAGATCTGGATCGAGCCGGTCGGAAACGGTGGTCGACCTACCTGGGGCTCCAAACCTTTTCCAAAGGCGGACCGCTCAGGCCGGCTCGTAACCATTGCGAGCGGCTATGAGAGCGACAAGGGCGCGCTGCCAATCCGCGCAGATGCACGGGTGATGGCCACCACGCTGAAGGCCGGAGAGTCGGCTGCATACGAAGCGAAGAAATCGCGTCATCTCTATCTCGTGCCGGCTGTCGGCTCGGTCGAGATCAACGGCGTGCGCGTCAACGCCCGCGACGGCGCCGCGATCCGCGACGAAGACGCTCTGAAGATCACCGCGCTGGAAGATACCGAGCTGGTGCTGGTGGATGCAGCGTAAGGCGAAAAAGCACGAAAAGACTTGTCATGCCCGGGCAGAAGCGCATCTGCGCAAGGTGTCCCGGGCATCTTCTTCCGAATAGCCGTTGGACTGGCTGGCCCGGCAATAACGCCGAACAACACTTTACCTAATCACTCAAATGGAGACCAACATGGCGAAGGTTCTCGTGCTCTATTACTCCTCCTACGGCCACATCGAAGCGATGGCGAATGCGATCGCCGAAGGCGCACGCGAGGCCGGCGCGACGGTCGACATCAAGCGCGTGCCTGAACTCGTGCCCGCGGAAGTCGCCAAGGCCTCTCATTTCAAGATCGACCAGGCCGCTCCAGTCGCCAAGGTTGAGGAACTCGCCCATTACGACGCAATCATCATTGGCACCGGCACGCGCTTCGGCCGGATGTCGTCGCAGATGGCGAACTTCCTGGACCAGGCCGGCGGGCTGTGGATGAAGGGCGCGCTACATGGCAAGGTCGGCGGCGCCTTCAGCTCCACCGCGACCCAGCATGGCGGTCAGGAAACCACGCTGTTCTCGATCATCACGAACCTCTTGCATTTCGGCATGGTCGTAGTCGGCCTGAACTACGGCTTCGCCGGCCAGATGAAACTCGACGAGATCACGGGCGGCGCGCCTTATGGCGCCACCACGATTACAGGCGGCGACGGTAGCCGGCAGCCCAGCGCCAACGAGCTTGCTGGTGCACGCTATCAAGGGCGCGTAATCGCCGAGACCGCGAACAAGCTGCATGGCTGATCGACACGGGCGGCATTCTATCCTTGCCGCCCATCATCTTCTGCCCCATCACACGGACAATCCGGGCGGCGAGCCATAAGTAAGTAGCGGTGTGGCCACTGCGCGAAATAAGTCATGCACCACATAGAAGGCGAGCTGACGCTTCAATGCTGCCTCTGATCGCTCGACGGCGCTCCAGCAAGGTACACGTTGTCGAGAATCTGATCGTAATAGGCCGGCTGCTGCTCATGATTGACCGTCAATGCCAGCCGCTGCACTTCCCTCCCCACCTGCTTCGCCAGCATGGTCAGATCAAGCCCCGGCTTCATCAACTCCGGCAGCAGGACCCGCGTGAACACCGAGTTCGGATTGGGGTCGTTCTTGCTCAACCGGTCAAGCGCGGCCTGACCGATGCCGGCCGAATACAGCTTGAACACGCCGCTCGCCGCGTCGATCCGGCTTAGACCCCGCTCCCCTCCGACCGAGCGCCGTCCGCTTCGCTTGAACGGGTTGTTCCGGCAAGCATCCAGCACGACCACCGCCACCCGCACGCCGCGTGCCTGGATGTCAGTCACAATGTCCTCCTCGCCCAAGGATGTGCGCGCCAGCAGGCTTTCCTGACCGCTCTCCACGTCCGGTACATCGCTCGGCAGAAGATAATTGCCGCCACCCAGCGTCACCCCATGGCCGGCAAAGTAGAACAGCGCCGTGGCGCCGGGCGACAGCTTCCGCGTCAGTTCATCGAACTTGGCGCTGAACGCGCTACGTGACAGGTTCTCGCCCTCGATTACCTCGAAGCCTAGCCGGCTCAGCGTATCACGGACCGCTCGAGCGTCGTTCACGGCTGTGCTCAACTGTTCATTCTGAGGCAGGTTCGTGTAGTCGTTGTTGCCAACCACCAGCGCCACGCGCCTCTCGGCCCTGAGCGTAGCCTGATTAGAAGTGACCTGACTAGAAGTGACCTGACTAGACGTAGCCTGATTAGACGACGTAGCCTGATTAGAAGTAGTTTGATTAGAATCGGACAGGATGCCGTCGAGCGCGACCTTGCCTGATGTGTCGAGGCCCTTCGCGGTTTCGCTCGCCGAGACGCTCGTCATCTGATTCTTCAACTCGCCGACTGTAATCGCATCGAGGCGCACAAAGACCTGACCCTTCTCCGGCCTGATCCCGCTAGGAGCGGCACCATCACGATACTCCACGATGTACAGGGCAATATAGGTCTTGACTCCGTTCTCTTCCCTGACGGCGGCTGCGTAGCGGGCTTCGTCCTCGCTGTATCCGAAGACCTGACCGCCGGGTCCCTGATCGCCGAAGTAGCGTTGGAGGGGCTCAGTGTCGAGCTGTTTGGCCTCGTACAGGATTTTGAAGCCAGTGGCAGCAAAATCGTTCTTGTAGTTGCGGAACACCTCTGCGGAAGAGGCTCCCATTGGTACCTGATAGACATTCTGAACGAGCTTGCCCTCCAGATCCTTTTTATCCAGACCAACCAGGCGTTTCTTGTCGTAGTCTTTCAGCTTGCCGGTCGGCAGGGTGTATTCCGCGAAGTTGTGCATCGAACACAACACGATTTTTGAACCCTCAAAGCGTTTGGTGCCAGGAATGTCCTTGCAGCCTGCCTTGTCAGCGGCCCAGACGGCCGGCGATGCGACACAAAAGACAACTGTCAGCAAGGCAGCTTTGACGTTTGGCATTGACATCATCGATGATTTCCCGGTCCTTTGATGGCGGAGCCTTATAGCGTGGCTTTTGCCGCATGTCTCAGGGCTTCCAACCATGAAGCGGATACCGTCGCGAGCCTTGCTGGTTTGGTCGAATGGCGTCAAAGCACCACGCGCCATGCGCAACGTGGGGCCCAGCGCAGCGAGCTAGTGTCGAGACCCTTAATTGGCAATCAACAACTCATGGGGCGTTCGCCTTGTCGAGGGCGGCGCGGGCGCGGCGTATTTTTCCTGACGAGGGTCCGGGCTCAATTAAATCATATCCAGCAGGCGACGATAGCGACGAGACATGCGGATGTCCTCGGTGCTGCTGGTCTGATGAGCCGGGGCAACCGTCAAGCCGAGCCGGGTTGCAGAGCCGAACCCCAAAAGCTCAGTGCGTCTTTCCATCAGCCAACGTAGGGCAACCTTCAAATATTGATCGTTGGAGCGTGCCTGCCGGGAAAATCGGATGGAAGTCCGTCAATCTCTCTACACGAAAATAATTCACTTTTATCGCAATTCCGAATTGCAGCATTAGAGACACGTGTCCGGAATCCGGCCCCATCGGCGCGAGGAGTATAGGGCTTGCCGATCCCCAAGGCCGGCAAACCCGCTTCCTACCAGCTGAGCCTCCGGGTTTGCTCTTTCTCGGCTTCGCTCGGTTTGTGTTTGAACGCCGCGGCCATGCCCGCGACGGCAATGAAGATCACCACAAGCCCGAGGCCAACGATGAGAACAGGTGGTCCTGCGTAATCCATTGGCGCTCTCCCATTTATTGTTATTAGGCCGTGCAACCTCCGCGAGGTTCCGCCTCGCTCTTTCGCCCGGCAAGACAAACCTTGCGTGCGCTCCTCGTTATCCACAGCCGCCGAAGCCGAGCTGGCCAAAACCTGCGCGCACATTATCGAGCTGGACAAGGAGCGCTGCGAGTTGATCAAGCAACTGGAGCGCGGCAAGCCGTTCGTGTGCGTGTGCGGCGTCGAGGGCGGCCCGAACGATGCCGAGTTCGCGCGAATCCATCAAGAGCACGTCATGCTCGCCGGACCCGACAAGCTCGTGAAGTGAGCTTCCAGAAGCGCGAGCAACCCGTTCGGTCCTTGCCGTCTCCGAAGACAGCGCGCATCGAAGCCCAGCCCGCTAAATAGAAACGCCAGCCACGTCGCAAGTCGCATTCCACCGAGACCCTGACCGAAACGGCATTGCATCGAGCCTTGGGTCGGATCGGTGCGGTGCCGGTTTCGTGAGGTCTTACGGCGGTGTGACCTTGACAATCCGTCCTTCGGTTGCTGCCGCGATGGTCTTGCAATCGCGGCTTGCTGCCAGAATGCGCCAGTCGTCACCCCCGATCGAGGTCGTCCATGGGTGCGCTCCTGCGACGGAAACGTGTCCAGATGCATCTATCTTGGCGGTGCAATCAGCCCCGATTGCCGTCGCCTTCGTTGCTGCATCGTGCGGCAAGCTGGCCTGAATTGGGACGGCTTTCCACGGAGATGGCGACCACAGACGTGGACCCATGTCCTTATAGTAACCGCCCTGCTTGTCCTGCCAGACTCCTTCGCCGTAGGTTTCAAATTCCTTACCACGTGCCGTGACCAAGATTGACTGTTCGTTGCGGCAACATGTTTCGGCATTAAGCCAAGTTGGCGAGCAACCATCCCAGACCGCGAGCGTCTGATCGGTGCCACCGGTCACGACCTGTCCGGTGGTCAGCTCCGTGATGCTGGCGACTCCCCTGGACATGCGTTCGCTCGGTCCTCTTGGCTGACCCTTGCATGCAGCTCGCACCTCTCCTCCAGCGCCGAGTTTCCACCATGGCACCACTGGAGAACGATCATCCGTCTTCCCGCCCACGAGCAGCGACCCATCTGCCGCCCACGCTAAGGCCCCGACACGATCACCAGGGAAGTGCCAGATGGAGTCCGTTCCGCTCCAGTTCCACCAGCGCACGATGGTTGGATCGTCTTCCATTTCCCCCCAACCATAGATAGCCGCAACAATGGTGCTGCCATCCGGCGAAATCGTCACCGCATCGATAGTTCCTCTTTCGATGGTGATGTCGGCCGCATCACAGGGATTCAATTGGCCGGCAATTACCACGAGGGTCGCTGCTATCGCAAAAACAGTTGCGCGTTTGCGCATTTGCCCGAGTGACGTTCTTGATCCTGCGCGTAGCAGAGAAGCGATCATGGATTCACCTTTGTCCAGTCTATATCTTCAAAGGCCATACGATACACATCGGCGAAATACATCACGGTTAGCGCGCTCATGCGCGATTTTCCGTACTCTTCTGTCTTGATCTTCGTCTTGAATGCCCACTCCGCCGCAATCTTGGCAGTGTTTCCTGGTTCTTTCATGTGCTGCTCCGCAGCTTTCATAAAATCACGGAAGCGGCCCTGGCCCTGATTCCACCGCATGTAACTAAGACCGAAGTGGCCCCCTGGAACCCCTTTGACGTTCTGGCGGAAATAGGCGTCCGTCAATCGCAGGGTCAACTCGTAGAAACGGGCTGTCACCGTAACATTATAGCCCCTTCCGCTAGGATCAGGCGAAGCCAAAAGCGTTGCATTAATTTGTTCGGCAATGCCGGAAATAAGCTGATTGGCTACCTTTATGAAGTGATCATGATGGGCCTGGGCTTTGTCGTCATCAAACGAAGTTGTATTGTCTCCACCCTTTTGAGCCTCATGGTAGATGAAATAATCCAGACCGACGCTTTGGAAGTAGAATTCCGACCGAAACAAATCTTTGGCATGTTCCTCGCTCGTAGCCTCTGGTCGATATGTGGGAGCGTGGTATAGCTTCGGGTTCGCATTCCATCCCTCCTTAACTTCAATTGCGAGCAGCTCCCATGGCGGAATGCCTGTCCCGCCCGAGGAAGCCCACGAACGATAGGCGTGTTCGAAAAAATCCGCTGGTATATACATGAGCGGATTATCTCGCAACACAGAGTTGGCGGTTGCGGTTTCCAGACCCGCATCGGTAATATAGCGGTTGCGGATGGTCGTGACGCCAGGCGCTTTCTTCTTTGTCAGGTCTTCCCACAACTGATGTGCGCGCCAGCGGGCGGTGGCGATGCCTGCGGTGAGGACATCATTACGACGTGCCTGATCTTTCGGTGAGCGAAACGTCGCATCGACTTCATTGAAAAATGTCTGTTTGGCGGGTTTTGGTTCATTCGCCATCGTTCGACCTCGGCTGCAATGCAGTGGGATCGGAACAGGTCCGATCCCTTGTCAAATGAAGCCGATCTGCCCATCGGGCGAAGGCGGGCGTCGGCTCGCCATCTGTGTGGAGCATTCAAAGCAACGTTGTGACGGATATCATAAGCACGGAAGAATTCATCGCGCATTCCGTCACACGGGAAGTGCGGCTAAAGTCGCATTGGCTGAAATGACCGAGTCTTGGCTAGCTGCGCTCGTATGGCGATAGGCCTTGGCCACATGCGTGGGGGTCGACTTTTTCCAAGCCGGTCGGCTTCGTTGTACGATTATGCATCTCGTGGCGTCGAGTTCGCTGGCGAGCTACGGGCTTTCCCGCCGCATGATAAAGGGGCGAAGCGACGATGACGAACGACCAAGATCTACAGAAGGCAAGTAGAAGCTGTCTATCAGCTCAGTTCTGATCTCTTGAAAGTTGCTCGATCGGCTCAGATTGAGTATGGCAGATGGCTGATCAACACGCTTTGGCTCATGCATTCAGGGGCCATTGTCGGCTTGCTCTTCAAGGCACATTCCGGTGGAAATCCACCGTCTTATGCAGGTGCGCTGTTCTGGTTTGTCGCTGGGATCGTTCTGGCTTTTGCGGTGGGTTTCGCTGCTTGGTGGAATTTCACCTTTGCGGCCAACCTGTTTTATCGGTGGGTGGATGTAAGGATGCTCAGCGATCGACAGCATTGGCCTTCGGGAGGACCAGGAAAGGGAATCGATGCTACCGTGTGGATAGCAATGATTTGCGGCGTCCTGTCGCTGGCTTGCCTAGTTGGCGGTAGCTTTTCGGTTTGGCGATCTTGGAGCTGAGACTGGCGAAGCCTTCGAACTGTCTTTCTCAGGTCACCTCGATGGTGAGCACACGCCAGCCGTCGAGAGTCTGGCCAGGAGCGCCCGCGGCAGTGAAGTTGTGTGGTCCCGGCGCCCGTGGAATGGCGTTAAGTCTTGTGGTGGTGCGTCGCCCAACCGGGTTGAATGCATCAGCAATCGGCAAGGCGACGGTGGCAATGAGGCGGTCTCGCCGGGGAGAGCGCAAAGTAAGCTGTTCAAACCATCGCGCGGGAAGGCTGGGCTGACCTGGCTGCCTCGCGATCCAGCCCGTGTGCGTTCTTGCCCACGGGTCGCGGGTGCCAGCCGGCGCCCGCCTTCCCGCGCCCTCTTCAAATAGAGGGTCAAGGAATCAAGCAAAACTCGGGCAAGGCATGCCGCAAGAACGAGGGTTTATGTCCTCTTCGCCGCTCCAAGCCCTCGTAACGAAACTTCGCCCTCCGACGTAACCAGGGTACAGCCAAAATTGCAGAGCAATCAGACGTCTGCTGGCAACCTTTGCAGCGCCCGGGCGTTTTCCGCGTGGTCGACAGTTGCAAGGAGGTCGAAATGGCTACCGCTTCGCAGATCAGGGCGCAGATGGACGTCATCTCGTCGGACAACAAAAGGGTCGGAAAAGTCGATCGGATGGAAGGGGTCGACAGGATCAAACTGACCGCGGAGAGCGCTCCGAACAAGCACCACCATCATTTCATCCCGATGTCATGGGTCCATCACGTCGACCAGCACGTTCACCTGAACAAGTCGGGCGCCGACGTCACGTTACGCTGGGAGCACGGCCGGCTGGGTTCACGTTGACGCAGCGACGGCGAGAAGCCTCAATCCAACAGCACCATAGGAGCGCTTTCAATAACCTCGCCGCGGCGCACCAAAGCCGTTGGCCCCCCGGCATGCGCCTGCCGCAGGTTGCCATCGGCCGACCCCTTTGAGACGATTGGCGGCACCAATGAGAGCCGCCTCTCCCCTGGCGGACGCCATGCGAGGAAACCATGCCAATCGTCCAAGCCGACCACCTCACCCGTATCAGTGCCGCGCTGCTTCAGGCCGCCGGGGCATCGGAGGAAGAAGCCGGGGCGGTCGCCGTCGGCTGCGTCAATGCGAACCTCGCCGGCCACGATTCCCACGGGGTGATAGCGATCCCGACCTATATCGACCGCATCAAGGCGGGCCATATCGTTCCCGGCGCACGATGGACCATCGTCCAGGATTCCCCAACCACGACGGTGATCGACGGTCATTGGGGCTTCGGTTTCCACGTCAATGCCAAGGCGATGGAGCTTACGATCGAAAAGGCGAAGCGCGCCAACGTCGCCGCCTGCACCGTATTCCGGCAAAGCCATGTCGGACGGCTTGCTGCCTACCCACTGATGGCGATGCGCGAGGGCATGATCGGAATTGCGACCGCCGACTCTGGTCGCTCACCAAAACACGTGGCGCCGTTCGGCGGCCGTGAAGCACGGCTCGGCACCAATCCACTCTCCATTGCCGTACCTTCCGATCTCGAGGGGCCGTTCTACCTCGATATGGCAACTTCGGCGGTCGCCGCCGGCAAGATTCAGCTTGCAGCGGCGCGCGGCGAGACCATTCCGACCGGTTGGATCATCGACGCACAGGGCCGGCCCACCACCGACCCCATGGATTACCGCAAAGGCGGCGCGCTGCTGCCGCTCGGCGGCACCGAAGGCTACAAGGGCAGCGGTCTTGCGGCCATGGTCGAGGTGCTGTGCGGATTGCTGACGGGCCTTGGTTTCGGCGTTGAACCTTCTGGCCGCCACAACGACGGATGCTTTATGGCAGTATTCAACGTCGCCGCCTTTCGCCCCCTGCAGGAGTTTAAGAAAGAAGTCGCCGAATTTGCCCGCTACCTCAAGTCAACTCCGCCCTCCGACGGCAGCCCAGGTGTCTTCTATCCTGGCGAGCTCGAATTTATCCGCGAGCAGCAGCGCAGGCGCGACGGCATCGAGATCGAGGACGCGACCTGGGAGAGATTGCACACACTGGCCGGCGAATACAGGCTCGATCTTGCCTGACGCAAACGCCGATACTGAAAAACGCATAACGAAGGAATATCCATGCGCTGGCTGAAATTTACTGCCGCAGGGCTCACTTCCTGGGGCATCATCGAAGGCGACCGCGTGGTCACGGTCGTCGGCGATCCCTTCGGCGAGTGGCAGCGCACCTCGTGCACACACGCGCTATCTGAGGTGAAGATCGAATTGCCTTTGATCCCGCGCACCTTCTACTGCGTCGGGCTGAACTATCTGAAGCACCTGAAGGAAGCCGCCAACAAGCGCGGCGAGGTGCCAAACATTCCGGACCGCCCCGAGGTCGGCTATCGCGCGCAAAACGCCCTCGTTGCCCATGAAGAGGACGTGGTGATTCCGGCGACCGCGACCGAAAGGATCCACTATGAGGGCGAACTCGTCGTAGTCATCGGCAAGAAGGCGAAGCACCTGACCGCAGAGAATGCGATGTCCTGCGTGTTCGGCTACACGATCGGCAACGATGTCAGCGAACGCACCTGGCAAAAAGAAGACCGCGGGCTGTGGCGATCGAAAAATGCCGATACCTTCAAGCCGATGGGACCGTGGATCGAGACCGACGCCGACCTCGACGCAATGGAGACCATCGTCAGAGTGAACGGCAGGGAGACCAACCGCTTCCGCACCAATGACATGATCTTCGGCATCGTGCCCTTTATCGTAGAGCTGACGAAGTATTTCACACTCTGGCCGGGCGACGTGATCTGGATGGGCACCGACGGCGCTTCGCCCGACCTGAAAGCCGGCGACGTGGTGGAAGTGGAGATCGCGGGGCTCGGAACGCTGCGCAACCGCTTCGTTGCGGAGAAAATTTGAAATCTCAAAAGCAGTATGATTTCGGTATTGCAGTGAACTGTTCATCCCTGCCTTGAGGAGATATAGGGCGCGATTGGGCAATACAGCTCTTTCATATTGCTTTGGCCGTTAGGGCCATCTCCACCAAATTCTTTGAAGGACCCGTTATGACGAGATTCAATTCCATCGCCAAATTAGCCTTCGCAACATTTGCCTCCTTCTGCGTCGCCTCGTCCGCCGTCTGGGCCGCTGACAAGGAGAGCTGCAAGGACGTTCCCGGCATCAAGCGCTTTGAGGGTTCGCAAATCGTGTTGTGTTCGATGCGCAACTTCGTCGAATACACCCTGCCGACCGGTAAGCTGGACGGCTACGACAGGAGACGCCTGGTTGGTCTGGACAAGGAGGATCTGGAGGGCAAGCTCGTTCAGAATGTCTATGAGGTGCCGATGGGGGCCTCTTCCGCAGAGGTGTTCCGCAACTACAAGAACGATTTGACTGCCACCGGCTTCAAAATCCTGTACGAGGCCAAACAACTCGACACCGAGCCTCTTCAACGCTACTTCGGCGATGGACTCGGCGGTCAGATCTTCGGATACAGCGAGGACGAAGCCCGCTACGCAGCCGCCGTAAGCGAAGAGAACGGCGTCAAGACCTATATTGCCCTGTACATCGTGGAGTATCGTGATGGTGCCGCTCCTAGCGGGATCAGCCCGAAGAAGGGGCAGGTCTATGTGCGCCTCGATGCGATTACAGCCGGCGAGTTGAAGAACAAGATGACGACTTATCCGTAGTCTTTAGCGAACCACGGATAATTTTCGCGCCTTTATCGGAAAAGACCTCCCATGAACCTCGTTGAACGTGTCCAGAACATCCTGGCGACGCCCAAAACCGAATGGCCGGTGATCGCCGCAGAATCGACAACTGTGCCTGATCTGTACAAGGGCTACATCGCGATCCTGGCCGCGAGCTCCGTCGTGGCAGGCTTCATCAAGGGCAGCCTGATCGGCTACGGCTTCTTCATCACCGTCCGCCACTCGATCCTCGGCGGCTTGACCCAGGCCATCGTCAGCTTTGTATTAGGTCTGGCTGCGGTCTATGTGATGGCGCTCATTATCGACGCACTGGCGCCGAGTTTTGGCGGAGAGAAAAACCTAGTCCAGGCGCTCAAAACCACCGCCTACGCATTGACCGCAAGCTGGATTGCCAGCATCGGCGTGATCGTGCCGTGGATCGGCACGCTGATCGTCTTTGCTGGCGGCATCTACAGCATCTATCTGTTGTATCTTGGCTTGCCGGCCACGATGAAATGCCCACCCGAAAATGCCGTTGGCTACACCGCGATCAGCGTCATCTGCGCCATTGTGCTCGGCTGGATCGTCGCGGTTGTTGGCGCGGGCATCGGCGCCAACACGGCGATGGGCGACACCACCTTCGACCAGAACACCTGGCTCGGCAAGATGGAGGCGGCCAACAAGCAGTTGGAAACCGCGCAGAGATCGGGCGACGCCGAGGCGATGGGCAACGCGATGCGCGAGATGCTGAGCGTAACGCTTGGTGGCGGCGACAAGGTCGAGGAGGCGTTGGCACCCGAGGTACTCAAGCCGTTCTTGCCCGAAACACTGGCCGGCCTCAAGCGCACCGATTTTTCGACCGAGCGCAACGGCGCTATGGGTGTGCAGGTTTCCGAAGCGCAGGCGACTTATTCGGACGGCGCCGGCCGCACGCTACGTCTGGACATCTCCGACATGGGCGGCATGAAGGGCTTGGCTAAACTTGCCGACTGGGCACGCGTGGTAAGCGAGAAGGAAACCGACCACAGCTACGAAAAAACCTACAAGCGGGACGGACGCCTCGTCCACGAGCAATGGGACAGCCAGTCCAAGAAGGGAGAGTTCTGTGTCGTGTTCGCCGACCGATTTTCGGTAAAGGTGTCGGGCAAGGCCGGTTCGATCGATGAGCTCAAGGCCGCGGTTACGAGCATCAACCTTGCGGGCCTGGAAGCCCTGAAAAACCAAAACATCAAGAAAGACTGACAAGCAGAGCAGAGGAGCGCGGTGGCTGGGCCACCGCGTAAAGCCCGGCAATAACGGTCGGTTTCGCAACCCACGAATTTACACCGCCGTCGCCTTTGCGAAATCAACATAGATCTCGCGCAAGCGATTGGTCATCGGACCAGGCTTGCCACCGCCGATTTTCTTGCCGTCGATCGAAACCACCGCCTGCACGAAGACAGTGGCGCTGGTGATGAATGCCTCCTTGGCGGCAAGGGCCTCGGCGATCGTGAACGGCCGCTCCTCGACGCGCAATTGACGTTCTTCGGCAAGTGCAACCACGGCCTTGCGGGTACAGCCCGGCAGGATCGCACTCGAGTTCTGCCGCGTTACGATCACGTCGTCCTGCGTCAGGATGAAGGCCGATGACGAGCCGCCCTCAGTCACCTGCCCGTCCTCAATCATCCAGGCTTCGCCGGCGCCGGCTTCAGCCGCCGCCTGCTTGGCGAGCACTTGCGCGAGCAGCGCCACGCTCTTGATATCGCGCCGCGCCCAGCGGATATCCGGCACTGTGATAACATTGATGCCGGTCTTGGCGGACTGCGCGTTCACGATGTCCTTCTCGGAGGTAAACATGATCAGCGTCGGCTTCACGTCCTCAGGAAAGGCAAAGTCGCGTCCCTTGTCGGCACCTCGTGTCACCTCAAGGTAGACCATGCCGTTGACGAGCTTGTTGCGCGCCACGAGATCCTTCTGGATCTCCTGAATCCTGTCCACTGTCTCCGGCAGTTTCAGCGAAATCTCGCCCACCGAACGTTCCAGCCGCGCCAGATGCGAGGCATTGTCTATGAGCTTGCCGTCAACCACCGCCGCGACCTCGTAAATGCCGTCCGCGAACAGGAAGCCGCGATCCAAGATTGAGATTTTGGCTTCCGAAAGCGGAACGAACGTACCGTTGACATAGGCGATCGAGTCCAAGGGGTGCTCCTGTCGGCAAACGAAACGAACTGTTTCGGCCTTCTATACGCAATTCGCTAATGCCGATAAACCCTTCCCAGCCGTTCCGGACCCGCGAAGAGAATGAACCTGGAATGCCGCAGCCCTACGGGCTCCGCTACAAGTCGCCGAACAGCCACGCCACCGCGGCAACCGAGAAAGACAATCGGCCAGTCGGACAGCCCGCGAATGCCGCTTACTGGCCCAGCAGTCGGTCGGCGAAATAGCCGATGGTCTTGCGGTAGATCACCGCGCGATTCCATTCGCGCATGGCTTCGAAATTGGCGGTGCCCTCTTCGTAGGGCGCCCCCATTTTGAAGCCGTTCGAGTGCAGCAGGTTCGCGGTCGAGGCGAGCACGTCGGCGACGCTGTGGCGCAGGTCGACGCGGCCGTCGCCGTCGAAATCGACTCCGTATTTGATGTAGGACGAGGGCAGGAACTGGGTCTGACCGATCTCGCCGGCATAGGCGCCGATCAAATCGCGCATGGGCAGGTCGCCACGATGTACGATCTGCAGCGCTGCCAGCAATTCGCCCTGGAACAGTTCGCTGCGGCGGCAGTCATGCGCCAGCGTCGCGAGCGTGCGGATCACCGGCAATTTGCCTAAGTCGCCCTTACCGAAATCGCTCTCCAATCCCCAGATCGCAATCAGTATCTCCCGCGGCACGCCAAAGCGCTGCTCGATGCGCGAGAGCAGCGACGCGTGACGCTGCAACATGGCTCTGCCACTATTGATGCGCCCCTGCCCCACACGGGTCGCCACATATTGTTCAAACGACTTGTTGAAGGTGCTGCGCTGGCGCCGGTCGAAGGCAAGCACGCCCGCATCCGGGGTTACGCTGGATAACGCCGCGCTGGTCACGCTCGAGGGGATGCCGGCGGCCTGTGCCTCTGAAGCCATGCTGGCGACGAAAGAGTTGAAATCGCCGCCGCAGCTGGCGGCTCTCGCTGGGCCAATGGCAAACAGAACGATGGCAGCGATAGCCAGACCGAATCTCAGCATGTCGAATTTCCCTCTCGCAAAGCGGCAGCGATCATGCCCGGGAAAGCCTCTCCCGTCAAAGCCACGCGCCTGGTGTGGCGTCTCGCAATTGCCGACCTCTCTCAAGGCTAGCCTCGATTTGATCCCCGCAACAACAACGTCATTCGATCTTGCAACGCGCCGGAAGTTGCTTGAGATTCAGCCGATTTCCACCGCTCAACCATTTTGGACAGGCTCGCGCGCAAGTTGACAGTGTCGTGCGACTTGATAAGCATGCCTCTTGCAGTCCTGCCGGCAGCTGTGAGTATCCGATTGATGCCGGGTCGCCTTAGATAGAAAGATAATTCATATGAGAACAGAGTTTGGTGTCCGCAGAGCTTTGCGCTCGGCGGCAATGCTCGGTCTGCTCGCTGTGGGGATGGCAGTCAGTGCCCCCGCCCAGGCGCAAGTCGTGGTCGGCCCAGGGTACTACTATGGAGGCCGCCAATATTGTTGGTACGATGATGGCTGGCAAGGACCTGGCTATTATTGGTGCGGATATGCGTATCGTCGTGGCTATGGCTGGGGCGGCGGCGCTGGCTGGCGTGGCTGGGGCCACGGTGGTGGTCGGGCGTTCCACGGCGGCGGCCATATCGGTGGCGGCCGTGTCATGGGCGGCGGTCGCATGGGCGGTGGTCGCATGAGCATGGGTGGCGGCGCTCGCATGGGTGGTGGCGCTCGCATGGGTGGTGGCGGCGGTCGCGGTGGCGGTGGAGGCCGTCATCGCTGAATGAACGCTGCGTTGCACTCCGCCGCGAAGACGCGGCGGAGTGGCGACAGCTAGCCCCAGCGGATGGGATTCATTTCAAATCCGGCTTTACGCGTTATTTGCGCACGAAAATCGCTTTCGCTTCGCGTCTCAATTCCAATATTCGGCTTTGCCGCTTCGGCGGCGGAACATCGCCCTTCACCACATGCCGACGCGTCCCTGGATGCAAGTGCGGGCTTACTTTCGTTGGGGTTGCAGCTCTGCGACCTCGTGGTAGGCTGGATCATGGGGGCGAGCTTGAGGCGATCCGCCATGCAGGACGATAAGCAACCCACACCATCCCGCAATCCCCTTCGCCTGCCGCTGTTGCGGCTCCTTGCAATCAACCTCGCGATCGGCGCTTGCGCCGCAGTGCTGCTGGTCAGCGGCCTCCTCTGGCTTAATCCCGGCGGCCTGCGCGACCTGATCCTGGCCGACCGCTCCCCCGTTGTGGCGCTCGCCCTGCTGCTCGGGGCCTTCATCATTACCTTCGGCTCGGCCGCGATGGGCAGCGCTATCATGGCGCCTGGCCGATGGGAGGATGATCGCGGCAACCGGGATGGAGGCCGACGGCAGTTGGCGGGGCAACAGATCAAACACAGGCCGCGCTGACACGCCTGCCATTGTCATCTGCGACCAAGAGCCAAGAGCGCGAGCGGCTTAGTACACGCTGCTTGGCTAGCGAGTCTAACGTTCTACCTCCTCAAAAAACGGTTGCCGAACACCGCCGCTGATGTCAGATTCAACGACGGTATAAAGGCCTCCCGTTGCCGGAAAACCCGGTCCTTCTGGTCACCTGATCCATAATCCTGTCAAGCTCCAGCGCCGATCCGCGCATCGGCGCGGAGGTTGCCCACCTGAGCTGCCACGCCAAGAAAGCCCGCGCATGAGCACGACACCTCCCACCATCATCTACACGCTGACCGATGAGGCCCCGGCACTGGCGACGGCTGCTTTCCTGCCCATCGTGCGCTCGTTCACCTCGCCGGCCGGCATCAACGTCACCACCAGCGACATCTCGGTAGCGGGCCGCATCCTCGGCGAATTTCCCGAATTCTTGACCAAAGAGCAGCGCGTACCCGACAACCTGGCCGAATTGGGTCGGCTCACGCTGCTGCCCGACACCAACATCATCAAGCTGCCCAACATCAGCGCCTCAGTCGCGCAGTTGACGGCGGCCATCAAGGAACTGCAGGGCAAGGGCTACAAGATCCCGGACTATCCCGAGAGCCCCAAGTCGGACGAAGAGAAAGCGATCCGGGCGCGCTATGCGAAGTGCATCGGCAGCGCGGTGAATCCGGTGCTGCGCGAGGGCAATTCCGACCGCCGCGCGCCCTTGTCGGTAAAGAACTACGCGCGCAAGAACCCGCACAGCATGGCAGAATGGAGCCCTGCCTCACGCACGCACGTCTCCCACATGCACCACGGCGACTTCTATCATGGTGAGAAGTCCATGACGCTGGACAAGGCTCGGGACGTGAAGATGGAGTTGATCACCAAGAGCGGCAAGACCATCGTGCTGAAGCCCAAGGTGTCGTTGCTCGACGGCGAAGTCATCGACTCCATGTTCATGAGCAAGAAGGCGCTTCTGGAGTTCTACGAGAATCAGATCGAAGACGCGCGCAAGACCGGCGTGATGTTGTCGTTGCACGTTAAGGCCACCATGATGAAGGTGTCACACCCCATCGTGTTCGGCCACTGCGTGAAGATCTTCTACCGCGATGCTTTCGCCAAGCATGGCAAGCTGTTCGACGAACTCGGCGTGAACGTCAACAACGGCATGGTCGACCTGTACAACAAGATCGCCAAGCTGCCGGAAAGCATGCAGGACGAAATCAAGCGTGACCTGCACGCCTGCCACGAGCACCGGCCCGAGTTGGCCATGGTCGATTCGGCCAAGGGCATCACCAACTTCCACTCGCCCAACGACATCATCGTGGACGCATCCATGCCCGCCATGATCCGCAACGGCGGCAAGATGTGGGGCGCCGATGGCCGCCTGAAAGACGTGAAAGCCGTGATGCCGGAAAGCACCTTCGCCCGCATCTACCAGGAGATGATCAACTTCTGCAAATGGCATGGCGCCTTCGACCCCCGCACCATGGGCACCGTGCCCAATGTCGGCCTGATGGCGCAGCAAGCCGAGGAATACGGCTCGCACGACAAGACCTTCGAGATCCCCGAGGACGGCGTGGCTAACATCACCGACCTCGCCACTGGCGAAGTGCTTTTGAGCCAAGACGTCGAGCAGGGCGACATCTGGCGCATGTGCCAAGTGAAGGATGCCGCTATCCGTGACTGGATCAAGTTGGCCGTCACCCGCGCCCGCAACTCCGGCATGCCGGCCGTGTTCTGGCTTGATTCCTACCGCCCGCACGAGGCGCAGCTCATCGCCAAGGTCAGGAAATACCTCGCCGAGCACGACACCAAAGGCCTGGACATTCAGATCATGAGTCAGGTGCGCGCCATGCGTTACACGCTGGAGCGGGTGATCCGCGGCCAGGATACGATTTCCGTCACGGGCAACATCCTGCGCGACTACCTGACCGACCTCTTCCCGATCATGGAATTGGGCACCTCGGCCAAGATGCTGTCCATCGTACCGCTGATGGCCGGCGGCGGCATGTATGAGACCGGCGCCGGCGGCTCTGCGCCCAAGCACGTCCAACAGCTTGTGCAAGAGAACCATCTGCGCTGGGATTCGCTTGGCGAGTTTCTGGCTCTGGCCGTCTCGCTCGAAGACCTCGGTTTGAAGACTGGCAACCGGAAAGCCAAGCTGCTGGCCAAGACGCTGGATGCCGCCACCGGCAAGCTGCTGGACAACAGGAAGTCGCCCTCGCCTCGCACCGGCGAACTGGATAACCGGGGCAGCCAGTTCTACCTGGCGATGTACTGGGCCGAGGAGCTCGCTGCACAAACCGAGGACGCCGAGTTGCAAGCAAAGTTCAAGCCACTGGCCGAGACGCTCGCCCGGAACGAAGGAAAGATTGTCGCCGAACTCGCGGCGGTGCAGGGCAAGCCTGCGGACATCGGTGGCTACTACTTGCCCGACCCGAACAAATGCGAAGCCGTGATGCGCCCCAGCGCGACGCTCAACGCCGCGCTGACGCAGGTGGGAGCGTAGCACGATTTAATGCCATCACGTTAACGCGTGACCCGATGCGGTTGAATCGGATCACGCTTTTGGGGCCCGTCTGGAAATTTATAAATCGACAAGGCTCCCTCCACTCGTCGTCACCGGGCAGGTTTTGACCGAGACCGACACTTGTTGAAGGTGGAGATTTGGGGGCCGCGTCATTATCGGCAATTCGACCTTATGCCGCTACCAAGTTCATGCTGCAAGGCTGGCCTGGAACAATGAAGATGGAAACTATGTCTTCGCCATTGCTCTCGATGGCTCTCCTTAGCCGTATGGGTTCGTAGTCTAAGCGTTCTCGCTCGTCGATAGCCACCATCCGTCCCCGGTGAACCAACTCGAATCGTCGGGAGGATTGCCCCTCCGAAGCGATTTCACGTTGCTCCAATTGCCGCGCGCAAACGCACTGCTGAGCGCGTCCCCCTCTTCGCGGTTGCGGGCACCTTCGCACGCAATAACCGCTACGGGTTGCACAAAGCGAGCGCCGAAGGCGGTGTCAGACAAACGTGTGACCAGCAGCATGCCTCCCAAACCAACGCTGGGCGTTAGTGGAAACAGGAGGCGTCCGCCCGGGCGCAGCGCTTCGAGCCAAGTATCGGGCGGCCGGGTCGCTCCGGCGCTGGCATAGATAATGTCGCTTGCCGGAAGCACGCCCTCAGTCGCCGATCGGCCTTGCACCGACACGTATGGCCAAGTCTCCAGGTTTGCGGCCGCCCGTCGTGCGAGATCTCGATCGATCTCATAGGCGACGACCGCCCCCGTTGGTCCGACGAGCTTCGCTAGAATGGCTGTGTAATAGCCGGTCCCGCTGCCCACATGGACTGTTCTTTCGCCACCTCGGACATCGAGCGCCGCCAGGCATCGGGCGTGCCAACTGGGCTCCCCATTATTGAGTCCGCGATCGGGCACAAGTGCAACGACAACATCTTGGTAGAGGAACGCCAGATCATCCGAGGGAGTATCGACATAGCAACCGGCATTGCAATTCACCTTCCACGGCCCATTGCCAACAAAGCGCTCACGCTCAACCGTCGCGAACGCGTCGATCAGTTTCTGGTCGCTTGTACCAGCTTTTCCGGCGATCAAATGCGCATAGTAGGTTCTTAAATTCGGCGCGGACACCATTCGCCCAACCTCTTCTCTCAGCGACGAAGAGCACGGCACTTGTCGCCTTTCGAGTCATAGAACATCTCTGCCGGTAGGTAATACCATAGCATGCGACAAGAATGAGGCTTTGAAGCAGACGCTGATTATCAGCGTAACCCGCCGCTCGCCGTGATAACTTCCCCTGTGATCCAAGCCGCGTCATCGGAGGCGAGAAAAGCGACCACCTTCGCGATGTCGTCAGGCAGACCGATGCGCCGGAGCGCAGTCCGACTGACCGCTTTAGCTTCCAACTCGTCGGTCAGCACACGGCGCGTCAACATCAGGTCTTTTCATTCCGGGCTTGCCGCCGCTTCATGCCTGTTTGTCTCGAAAAACAGTGCAGGAAACGGCATGGAAGACGACACCGGGCCGGAACGGTTCAAACAGGCGAACGACAATGTTGGCCCGCACGGCGAGCCGGACGCCAAGAAACCGAGCGCGGAGACTTGGCGCAAGATCGACCGAGTCGCTCTGACGCTGGTCCGCATCATCGGCCGCCGCATGGCATGCGAGGATTTCGAGCGCCTAAGCGCCGCAAACGACAACAGGCTCATAGTGTCAGAGACAGCGGAGGACGGGGCCGACGAGGAGTGAAAGGGGTCGCCCTGATGACCGCCCGTCCGACGCCCCGCGTTGCGCTCAATGCCCGCTATAAACCCGCGCCCGATACCGACCGAACGCGATTGTCGGTATCGGTCAAAGCCCGGGCTTGCCCCGGTGATCCATCAAGCGGACAAAGCCTCGCTGGGCGCAGCAATCTACATATGTCGTTCTCTTTTGATGGATTGCCGGGTCAAGCCGGTCAAGCCCGGCAATGACGACTGGCACGCGCGCTGTCACCACTATTCGCAACGATATTTTCCGGACGACTTCCCTCCTTATCTGTGACTGCTCCCAGCATTAAACGTTCGGACCGGATTTCCCCGTTCGACGGAGATACGGGTCAGCCAATCGCGAAACCTGGCCGCGTTGCGATCGCGTTCGTCCACCGCCGCAAGCAGGCTCGTCAGGCGCTCGATCGCGAGCGCCTTGTTGCGGTGCTGAGAACGCTCGTCGCGCGCAACGACGGATAGTCCCGTTGGCACATGTTTCGCGCGCACGGCACTTTCCGTGCGGTTCTGGTGCTGGCCACCTGGACCACCGGCGCGCAACGTTTCGAACCGCACGTCCTCCGGCCTGACGGCAGCGGTGGTGCGAGGCGGCTCCATGCGATGCACGGCAACGAACCAGTTCTTGCGCTGGTGACCAGGACGGAGACGACTCTTGGCGATCCATTGCACGGTGCCCTCCCAAGAGTGTGCGAAGCTTTCGGCGCCGTCTCCTTCAATCGACAAGAGCACGGAGGACGCTCCTTTCCTTGCCTCCTCACAGCCAACGGAGAGGCCCAATTCGAAGGCCTCCCGCTGCAGGATTGCGACAATCGCAACCATCGCTTCCCGGCACTCGGCCGGACCGCGCCCCGCGGAAATGCAGAGCAAGATCATGCCCGGCGCCCTCCCCTCTGGCCACGAGGCGCCTGCATCGTCTTGAAGGTGACGATCGGGCGCATGATTGCGACAGGCCGCACCATTTCGTGCGCGGTCAGGTCGTCAACCACCTTGCGGATGTCCTTGTAGGCATTCGGCGCTTCTTCAATCAGCAGTCGCCGATCCGAACACAGGACATACCCGCCGAAGGGGTTGCGCTCGAGCCTTGCGCTGTCCCCCGCATTTTTCCGCACGCGCTTTTCCATCGATGCGCGGTCATGCTTGCGCCCGGCACCATGAGCGATCGAGGAAAGCGCGCCTTCGGGCGAAGGCAGGGGCTCCACGAGATACGTCATGGCGCCGCGAGAGCCCGGAACGGGGACGAGCCCGCGGTCCGCTGGTGCCGCACCCTTGCGATGGAGAACGCGAGATCCCTGAACTTGCACAAAGTTGTGCGGAATATCCGCCTGCATTTGGCCATCCGTCCGCAGAGCTTGCATCGCGCGCCAGGCGATGATCCGCCGGTTGAGACTTGCGAACCGGACAGCATTGTCATGTTCTGCAAGATACTCGCGCCCTCCCTCGTCAAGCGCCAGCCCTTCAGTCCCTCGCGTATAGTGACGTGCGAGGACGGCCGCCCCCAGTCCGCGCGAACCCGAGTGGATGAGCAGCGCAAGGCTACTGGCGCGCAACCCTGCTTTCTTGGCGGCCTGCGGATCGACGATTTCCGCCACTGTCTGCAATTCGCAGAAGTGGTTGCCGCCGCCGACCGTGCCAAGACTTTCGGCGAAGCCACAAGGCTCGATGCCCTCTTGCGCGAGCAAGGCGCGCGCGTCTTCGTCCCAAGGCCCTTCCAGCGCGGCGAGACGCTCGGCTGCCTTGTCGATCCGAAGCCGATGTTCGGCAAGATCGAGCAGCCAGAACTGCATGCCGCAGCCGATATCGGTGCCGATGACATCGGCGTGAACGATGCCGTCAGCTTCCGCCGCACATCCAACAGGACCGTGATGACCGGGATGCAGATCGGGCATCCCGGCCACCGCCAAGATGCCCGGCCGCTCGGCCAGTTGTTCAAGTTGCCGCAAGGCGGCTCCCTCGATCCACGATGTGGACGAGGCAAAGATGCGAACGCGCGCATCCGCGCTCGCGAAAGACAAATTGCCCATGATTTTCCGAAGCAAGAATATGTGCTACCCAGGCGGGCGCACGTCAGAGATCAACAGCCGTCCCAAGCACAATCGCAGAGCGAAAACGCTCCGTGAAAACGATCATGCTTCACTAGGACTTGAGAACATGGCGCGATTTACGCAACCTGTTCTTCTCAGTGATGGTCAGTCAGGCCCTGACCGGGCGAAAGGATCTAGACATAGCCTTGCCCCCTTGCTTCGGATGTTGGAATAGTTCGTTCCAGATGAGGCCGCTCACCTACAACCGCCAGCCGCCGGACGCTAGTGCAATCGTGCAACAGTCGGCAGGTTGGTAATGTTTCTGCTTCCGACCTTGCTCTCGATGAGTTGAGGCCGGTGCATTTTGATATGAGAGACAGCCATGTTCAAAGCCGACGCAGCGTTCCTGAAGCTTCAGATCAGCCGGGAGAGCCTTGTTCGCTGGCTCGACAGCCCTGCTTCACCGGCGTCAAACTGGAAGGATTGGCGAAACATTGGTGACCAATGGTTCTCCAAAGATGGCCGCCCCATCGCCGACCTTTCCGACACCGAACTGCAAGAGTACATCGCGCAATGCGACCAGCGCCTCAGCCAACGCACCAACCGCCAGGTGCTTCGTGACGTCCTGAAAAGCGCCGAGACACCATTCTTGAAACACGCGACTTACGACGCGAAGACAAGCGAGTTCGTTGCCGGGGCTCTCACCTATTCAGATAACTTCCTGGACGCCGTCGTTTTCCTGACGCTGGCGCGCGGTGTCGCCGACTATCTCGGGCCTGATGGTTACGGCATCGCTGTCATTCATAACTATATCTGGGGAGACAAGAGCAATAAAATCACGCGGGCGGCCATGCGGCTTGGGCCTGGAGCGCGGGCGGAATTCATGACAGCGGCTGAGAAGGCCAGCGCGGGCGGCGCATTCCAGGCGCTGGCGATGGAAATGGCGAATAAACACCCGTCCGCTTCTGTCGATGAGCTTGAGAGCCTGCGGTAGGCGCTTCTCTTGGGAGCAGGTCTTGTGAGGGTGTGGAGCAGCCCAGATGCTGGCAAGAGGGCACGACGCCGTCTGAACACGAGAGCTCGGGTGACGTGACACAAACCCTCACTTTGATACGAGAGACAGTCATGACCGAACCCGACGCCGCGTTCCTGAAGCTTCAGATCAGCCGGGAGAGCCTTATTCGCTGGCTCGATAGCCCGGTCCCGCCGGCTTCAAACTGGCGGGATTGGCGAGACATTGGCGAGCAATGGAACTTCAAAGGCGGCCCGCGCCCCATCGCCCACATATCCGAGGCCGAACTGCAAGAGACAATCGCGCAATGCGACAAGCGTCTTGTTCAACGCACTAACCGTCAGGTGCTTTGCGGCGACGTGCTAGAGAGCGCAGAGGCGCCTTACTTGAAGCATGCAGCTTACGACGCGAAGACGCGTGAATTCGTTGCCGGGTCTTTTACCTATTCAGAAAACCTTGATGACTTCATCGTCTTCCTGACGCTGGCGCGCGGCGCCGCCAACTATCTTGGGCCTGACGGCTACGGCATCGCCGTCATACACAACTATGTCTGGGGGGACGAGAGCGAAAGAATCACGCAGGCAGCGATACGCCTTGGCCCCGGGGCAAGGTCGGAGTTCATGGTGAAGGCTGAGATGGCTAGCGCGGGCGGCGCGTTTCAGCCGCTCGCGGACGCGACGCTCGATGAGCACCCGCCCGCGCCGATCGATGAGCTTGAGAGCCTGCGGTAGGCGGCTCTAATTATCCAAGAAGCTCCGCAGCTTCCGCGACCTCGACGGATGCTTCAGCTTGCGCAGCGCTTTCGCTTCGATCTGACGAATGCGTTCGCGGGTGACCGAGAACTGCTGGCCGACTTCTTCCAGCGTGTGGTCGGTGTTCATGCCGATGCCGAAGCGCATACGCAAGACGCGCTCTTCGCGCGGCGTGAGCGAAGCGAGCACGCGCGTGGTGGTCTCGCGCAGGTTCGATTGAATCGCAGCGTCGATCGGCAGGATCGCATTCTTGTCCTCGATGAAATCGCCGAGATGCGAATCCTCTTCGTCGCCGACCGGCGTCTCGAGCGAGAGCGGCTCCTTCGCGATCTTGAGAACCTTGCGCACCTTCTCCAAGGGCATGCCGAGCTTCTCGGCCAGCTCTTCCGGGGTAGGCTCGCGGCCGATCTCGTTGAGCATCTGGCGCGAGGTGCGTACGATCTTGTTGATCGTCTCGATCATGTGCACGGGGATGCGGATGGTGCGGGCCTGATCGGCGATCGAGCGGGTGATCGCCTGCCGGATCCACCAGGTCGCATAGGTCGAGAACTTATAACCGCGGCGATACTCGAACTTGTCGACCGCTTTCATCAGGCCGATGTTGCCTTCCTGAATCAGGTCGAGAAACTGCAGGCCGCGATTGGTGTACTTCTTCGCGATCGAGATCACGAGACGGAGATTGGCTTCCACCATCTCCTTCTTGGCCTGGCGCGCCTCGCGCTCGCCTTTCTGTACGGAGTGCACGATCTTGCGGAATTCGCCGATCTCAAGCCCGGTGAGCGCTGCGAGCTGATGCACCTCGTGGCGCAGGTCCTTGATGCGATCCTTCTCGTGATGGACGAAGTTCTTCCAGCCCTTGGCGGAGAGCTTCGACACCCGGTTGAGCCAGCGCGGATCGAGCTCCGATCCCTGGTAGTTGCGCAGGAAGTCGTCGCGCGCCACACCATGGCTGTCGGCAAGCCGCATCAGGCGGCCTTCGTGCGAGACGAGCCGCTTGTTGATGTCGTAGAGCTGCTCGACGAGTGAATCAATGCGCGCCTGATTGAGCCGCAGCGACTTCACCTCGACGATGATCTCGTCCTTCAGCTTCTTGTATTTGCGCTCCTGGTGCGGCGACAGCGATTCATTCTGGAGCTGGTTGGCAATGTCCTGCTCCTGCAGCTTACGCAGCTTCTTGTAGTTGTCGGCGATCTTGTCGAAGATCTCGACGACCTTCGGCTTCAGCTCGGCTTCGATCGCCGCGAGCGACATCTGGTTCTCGAACTCGTCGTCGTCCATGTCGGCTTCGGCGG
>JGI24705J35276_12238631_pt1 | contig 30613 bp, 21 predicted proteins | sample TergutNt197P4_FD_35276 | JGI IMG/M metagenome (IMG submission 35276) | reverse complement strand
AGCTGTACATAACCAGCCTCCTAATCAAGGGGATTGCGGCGCGAAGGCCGCAATGACGAGAAAATGATAGTTGCGCTAATTTGGCAGAGCTGTAAAGCTAGTTTTTAGAGGCGCCCTTGTACAAAAAAAGGGTCTATGTACCATGTTGTCCGCGCAATAAGGTTAATATCAGAATACATGAAAAAGTATCAAATGGCAGACCTAAAAGCAGATTTCTCAATGATTCAAATGAAGTCAGCACCAGTGAGAATGATTGAACCCTATTCCCGCGATGAGATTTCAAAAATAATAGGATGCGTAGATATTGAATCACCAATTGGAATACGCGATCGGGCAATATTGCTTCTTGCTTTTGAAACTGGTCTTAGGGCAGTTGATATCATTAAACTTAAACAGTCGGATATTGACTGGCGTGGTGCCGAGCTGCATGTCATACAGAACAAAACCAACAAACCACTGATACTCCCACTAAACGGAACGATTATGAACTCAGTAGCAGATTACATATTAGTAGCACGTCCAAAGAGTGGTTCAAAGGAAATTTTTATACGCTCAAAGTCTCCCTATACGCCGTTCAAAACCTCATGCGCTTTAGATGGGGTTATTGAAAAATATTGTGCGTTGTCCGGTGTGGAGAAGAAGCCATATCGTTCATTCCACAGCTTACGACGTTCCTTCGCAACAGAACTCTCGGCGGCAGGGATTCCCCTTCCTACTATTTCGCAAATGCTCGGGCACAAAAACGTTGACGAAGCCCGGCCTTATCTTTCATATAACAGGCCGCAAACGTTGTTTTGTGCAATGGGATTCGATGGAATCCCGATTTCTAGCGAAGTATATGCCCCTATTTTATCTGAATCATCACCTTCTGTCTTCTTAAAAGGCGGTGATGATGAATGAGTTTATTAAATGAACTTACAAATGATTTTCGTACAATGCTGGATGTCCGTAGTTCACTTGGCTATGCAACTGCAACAGATGAAAGCACCTTGCCGCCATTTATAGATTACTGCGGGAATAATTATCCCGGCGCCATATCCATAACAAAAGAAATGATTGATGGATGGCTTGCTTATTATCCATTCAATTGCGCTAGGACACAAGCGATATTCATCTCCCTGGTTAGGCACTATACGAGATTTATAAGGTCTCTTGGGAAGGATGCATTTATACCGGATGAAGATTATACAATCCGATACGAGCGGTATCGCCCATATATTTTTAATGATGAAGAGTTATCAATCCTCTTTCAAGCTATTGACAGCCTTCCCCCTAATCGCACATACAAGGCATCTGGGAAACAGAGCCAGTTAATCCTTCCTGTGTTGTTTCGTATGATGTACTGTTGTGGAATGCGGCCTTCCGAGCCATTACGGCTGCGTATAGAAGATGTCAATCTCCAAAGCGGGGACATTTACATTAGGCAGTCTAAGAAGAATAAAGATCGACATATTATTATGTCAGAAGATATGCGTTATCTGTGTGCAAAATACAGTTTCCTGGCGGGCCAACGCGAATAGTTCTTTCAGAAGTGGGACGGTGGTCCCATTCCAACCAAATGGATGACTTATCACTTTCATGTCTGTTGGAGACAAAGCAGATTAGTTAAAAGAGGTGACCCGCGTCCATATGATTTTCGCCATGTTTTTGCAACAAGGAATATGATGAAGTGGATTGATGATGGTAGAGATGTTATGACGTTGCTTCCTTATCTCAGCACGTATATGGGACACGCTGATTTTACAAGCACGTTATATTATATCCACCTTTTGCCGGAAAGGTTGCGCAAATCTGCAGGCATTAATTGGAAACAGTTCAGAACTATTTTTGAAGGGGGTGGAATAGATGAGGAAGATTAAATCCCCTGAGCTTTTCCGGTTATTAAAAGATTTTCTTACAGTGTATCTGCCGATGATACGAAAGAAGAGCGATAACACGGTTTCATCATATCGAATTGCCATGAACTTGTACCTTACATATATCCAAGAATCACAGCGCAAGCAGCTACCTGACGTGATTGCCGCGGATTTTAATCAAAAGAATATTTTGGGATTCATGAATTGGCTTGCCAATAATCGGAAAAATGAGGTTTCAACCATCAATCAGCGCCTATCTCACATCCGCGGGTTCTGTAAATATATGATGAAAAATGATTTCATTTCTTATTTGGAACTGAATGACATAGCTGAAATAGCCAAGATTCCAGATATAAGAAAAAATGAGATAGTCTATTTGACTATACAAGATATGCAGCTTGTCCTTAAACAACCCAATCTTTCTAAGAAGACCGGTATTAGGGATAAGTTTTATATAGCGCTATTATATGACAGTGGTTGCAGAGATCAGGAGATTCTGGATCTCAAGATAAAAGATTTTGTCATAACCAAAAATGGAGAAGCCGATTTACATGTTGTCGGAAAAGGTAATAAGTACAGAGTCACTCCTATCACAGAGGATGTTGTAAAGCTATTTCGTGATTATTGCAATATCTATCACCCAAATGCTGATAGTGATAAAAATGCTTTCCTTTTTTATACTGTAAGAAATGGAATCACTGCCCAAATGTCAGACGACAATGTCCAGCGTTTTCTGAAAGCTTATGAGTTGTCAGCAAAAGTTAAAAATACGGAATTGCCTCATTTGCACCCACATCTTTTTCGTGCAACACGAGCTATGCATCTATACATGGCAGGTGTTCCATTAGCGCTTATTTCTGAATGGCTGGGCCACAGTAAAATTGAAACGACCACAATTTACGCATCTGCTACAACTGAAATGAAGCGTAAAGCTGTTGAAAAATTGATACTTGATAATAAATCTGTTTTCGATAAAGATGTGATATTTAAGTACGCTGATAACGATGAGATACTAAAAAGGCTTTATGGGCTTAAATAATTACTCCGATATTTATATTAAGAGCATTGTGATAAACATTGCTCTTGATATAAATATACAGAAATATCGGCATAATCAGAATATCGGGATAAGGCCTATTGAAACAAAATACGATGAAATTAAGAATAAGCTGGCGGTAGAGAACTTTTCAGGGCGTACGGTCAATGGGATCATGCAGGATTTTTTCATCACCATGTATATGTCAAACGTAGTTGCGGTTGCTTGCCGGGAAGCGCAGGCAGATGTGGATGGGACGCGCGAACTCAAGGACAACAAATACAGCTACCATGTCAATGTCAACCATGCCATCGGAACCCTAAAAGACCGCTTCATCTTGGCTATACTGGAACCGAATCCGCATATTCAAAGAAGAAAGGTGATGCGTATCCTCTCTCTATTGGCGGAACATGCAGTTCCAACTCGACCTGATCGATCCAAACCGCGCAATCATTCCCCGCGCAGGGCTAAGTTCCGGCACAATAGAAAATTGAACTGCTGAGTCCTGGTTAAGCTATTTTTCCTTAACCTGTTGACATTGGAGTTGAGAGAGGAGAGTGGAGAGTTATTTATGTTCATTTACCATATGTCCTTTCGTTGCCTTGACGATTGGTATCAGCAGGTACAAATGCTTTTTTCTCCTTGATGGCTTTTTTCTTCTTGCTTTCTTGATTGCTTATTGTTTTTCTGCAACAAATACACAGTCAAAACTAAAATGATCTGCCCAACAATTTCTTTCACCGCCAATCAAAAATTCAATTTCCTCGACTCCAGGATAACTGGAAAAAGTTTTAACCAGTATCCCCGTGTCCATAATGCCAGCATGCGAACCGGCGTTTAGTATCATATACACACTTGGGTCTAAATCAACAATTAGCTTTGTATTATCATACCAAATATTGGTTAATGTAATTCCGCAATACAACTCCAAATATTTTTTCGTATCACTAAGTAGATTAGCATATGAAATGCTCTCGTTTTTGTATTCCCATTTTGCATAATCACTATACAAATCATCAACTCCAAAATAGAATTTTACGATCGCTGTTTCCCAGTCAACATGATAATTTTTAGGTTTATAAGTAGAATACACTGTTTGATTGCCAAATTTACCTTTTTTACCATCAATTAGTATTTCTATTTCTTCTGTATTTGGATAGGAAGAAAGTGTCTTAATAATCATGTTTTCTAAATCTAGTTCACTGGAATAATATACAACTTCCTCCTCAATGCTTGACGAATCTAAATCAGCATAAATTCTGTTTCCATCATGCCATAGATTTATTATTTTTATCCCGAACCATTGATCAAATAATAGAATGCTGTCTTCCATGAAATGTTCTAATGAACTGCTTTCTGTATGATAGTATGCAACATGCATACCTTGGATATAAAACTTAAGAGTTATTATTTCTGGGTTAATTGTAGTATAATCCTTATCCAAAGAATCATTACAAATATCTGCTGCAGTACTTGAAACGTTTTCAGAAGTCATTAAGACATTTTTTTCATCTGTTACTTCATTCGGAACGGGTCGATAGCCCTCGGTTTCTATCGCGGTTCTATTCGAAAAAATGCATTCTTTTTCAGAAACCCTGTAGTCTTCGCTGTGATATTGTTCAGTTATCTTTGAACAACCCGTTATTCCAATAAATATAATAACAAGTAAAAAAACTATTGTGTTTTTCATTTTAACTATCCTCGTATTATTTCTTGGTACTGCTGTTTGCCTGCAAAGAATCGAAACCTTTTGCGGGTAAATTGAAACGCATGCAGCAGGTTACAGCATACGAAGATAGCTGGCAATACCTTGAGCTGTCTGTCTAGCTAAAAGCGCCTTATTATTGAGTATCCATGTAGCATCCTCTATGTTGTCGTGATAACCATATTCAATTAAAATAGTCGGCATTTTAGGTTTTTTACATTCATATAAATTTGCCTTATTTCCATCGAGAATCCCACTGCCATTTCTAGTTTCAGATGGAGCTATTTGAATGATTTTTTCCATAACTAATTTTCCTAGCCTATTGCTGAGTTCATCATTTTTTGTAAATATCAAAGTTCCTCTTGTTTTTCCGGTCGGTACTTTTCCACCCTCACCATTACTATGTAAAGCAACATATGCAGTAGGTTGAGGGTTTAAAGCGTTAGCTTCTACGACATTTCCTGTACCTTTATGTCCTAGATGCACCGTAATCCCTTTCTGCATCAATTCATTTTTGACAATGTCCGCGATATCACGCATAACATCTTGCTCTGATAAGTTTTTATCCTTGTTATTATCTTTATAGTATTACATTTTTGGTTTCGAAATATCAATATACAGATTTCCAGGCTGCGCAGATGGACTGAGGTACACAGAAGGAATCGTAAAGCTATATTCTTTGTTCCAACCTGCAGCACACATGAGTTTAGCAAAATAATCAAGCTCAACAAGATATAGGCCATCACCAGTAGTAAATAGCCTACTTGACTTACTATTCCAGGTATAATTTAGCTTATTAGTGTGATTGTCCATAAACATACTAATTCTTGTTTTATAGACATCATTAGGTGAATACAACGTATATGCACGAAACTCGCCATCATTCAGTTCATCAGGTAGCAATTGCCATCTAACATCCCATCCAACGGCTGCTTCGAAGAAATCAACATAATATGTATTCGTGACATAATCAAAATAGAGATCAAGTGTTTTGTCACCAACATTAATTTTTACACCAGGAACCAAAGCTGGATATAGCCCAAACAAATCAACATATTTAATTGGATTATTGATCACATAGGCATACTGATTAAACGTCTGCGTATACGCCAAGTTACTCCCAGCCCAATCCACCGCCATAAACCGCCTAACCGCCGCGTCATACATCCTCGCCTTCGCATAGTAAATCCCGAGCACCTGATCATAGGAATGCCCGGTGTACTCCTGCACCAAATCCAGCATCCGTACACCCATCTTTACAATGGCTTTAGCTGTCAGCTCACCCCAATCATCATAAGTCGCATAACTGGTAACCTTGCCGGCCACATTATCCGTAAGATAATCCGTGCTGCCAAGGTGGTCATGGTGATAGTACAGCTTGACTATGTTCTGCGCTCCGCTGGGATAGTTCTGTTTTTGTAGCAGACTGCCCGCGCCGTTGGGGATGCCGTAAATTACCACGTTGTCTTTTTGCAAGCCATAGCTGTAGCGATAGGTCAAGCCGCCATCGCCGCTTTCTGTTTCCATAATGATGTTTTGCAATGGACTGGTGTAATCTATTACATGATCTTTATGCACTACCGCATACTTCTTATTGTCTATCTTCGGTACAGCGCCGCCGGTTGTACCGCCGGTGGTATAGCCTTTGCCGGTGTGGTTGATGTGTCCGTTGCCGGTAACGTGGCTGTGTCGGTCGCAGACTACTACACCGTTTACTTGCTCAGACGGATCCAAGGATAGCCCTACCCCGTGATAGCCATAGCCGTTCTTGGCTATGATCCATTCATTGCCTACCAGGTAGCCTAGGCCATTGTAAATGTAATAGGAATACTCATAATCTACACTTGTGCCAAGGTATTTGCTGCCCTTTACCATACGGTTGGCAGTAAGCTTGCTTTTGACATCGTCAAAACCTAAGCTACTGCACGTAGCTATCACTCGCGATGTATACATCGCGGCGCTAGCTCTGGTGGCGTCGTAGATGTATTGTTCCATTATTTCGTCTTTGCTTGGATTGCCGATTTGCTTGTTGTAAACGCCTTTTATCAAGTTACCTCGGTAATCGAAAGTATATGTATAATTGTCTTTGTTATCTACCAGCTTTTGTATTTGCTGATTAAGGTTGTTATACCAGTATTCGTTGCCTTTGTTATTGCCATTGGCGTTTTTTTCATAGAGCAGGTTGCCCAGGCTGTCGTATTCATAGGTGTGGTCTTTGGATTTTTGACCTTCATAACCGTTAGTAGCTGTCAGCCTGTTAAGAGCGTCATAAACATGGGTACGGTCAAAATTATCCTGACCGCCTGCTCCTGTGCGCACTTCATGCAGGATATTGCCTTGGGGGCCGTACGTATAGGTGTGGAGGATTTGTTTATTTTTCTTGTCTGAGGGATCATTGACCAATTGGGTCAAAAGCTGGCCTGCCGCGTCGTAGGTGTAGACCGTTATTTTGCCGTTTTGGTCATTGACGTTAACGATTCTATCTAAGGCGTAAAAAGCGAAGTTGACGGCATCGTTCCAGTACATCATGGGTATCAGCTCGCTGTTCTTGTTAGAATTTAAGAAGTTGCACAAGAATAATAATTGCCTAATGGGGTGGCATAACACAAAGTTAGTTGGATTAAAACATGAATAATCTACAAACATACTAGATATATGTCGAAATATTATTATTATTAATATTTTCTACTCTTCTATATAAGTTTTTATTTTCCTTCAATGATTCTCATTTTTTTTAATATTTGCTAAACTCTCGGAAAGACCAGGCAAGATTTTCTTAATTATACCGACCGGCAATGATAATGCACTGGCGCTTGGAAATAATTCCAGTTTTGGCAGGGATCAATTCATGCTACATCTACAGAAAATTACATATTATACATAAAAAGACACATAAATTAATCTATTTTTCATAAAAATATCAACACTTCATGTGAATCTCTTGACAATTATTAGCAATATGTATAATATAGTAAATATAATAATACTAATAAGCAAATTTAATTAAAGGAGTGTAGAGATGAAGTATACAAAAATAACTTCCAGAGCGGTTCTTACACCATTATTAGCGGTAGTTTTATGGTTGGGAGTATTTCCTTTGCAAACGGCGTTAGCCTCAAGCACCGAATCACAAGTATTCTTTTCACAAAGCAGCAGTTATAGCAACAGTATTGTTGCGGGCGCTGAATTTTTACCGGGGGAAGTTTTAGCGCCGGCAGATACACTGGAGCAGGCGTATAGTATTGCTAAAGCATATGGCTTAGAACTAAAATCATATGCTTATGGTATTGCGGTATTGATTACCCCTTCCCCGCAAGAAGCTATTGCTCAAAGCATAGCCATGTTAAACCCGAAGGAGCGCCCGGATGATCTGCCATTGCCTCAATTGACTTTTAACAGACTATACCATACCTGTGATGCTAAGTATGGTTACGATAAGCAAATGATGTATAAAGCGGGAGATTTTGGCAAGAGTGCGTATAAACATAGCTTGCTGATTGATACAGCACCTTTTTCTTCTTCCCTGCCAGATCGATATAGTAAAACTGGTATAATGCCACCAAGGCCGCAACTTGACGAGGCAGCGGATTGTTTTATGCAGTGGCAGCATGCGATAATGGATAATGAGCGAGCTTGGGATATATCTACTGGTGAAAATGTGCTCGTGGCAGTTATTGATACGGGCATTGATATAAATCACCCCGATTTTTTAGGGCGCATTTCCGCAAAATCCTACAATGCCTACACCAATCAGGTAGGTATAGCTTATGTAGAGGATGATTATGGCCATGGTGTTCATGTTAGCGGTATAATAGCCGGTGCGGCTAACGATGAAGAGGGAGTTAGCGGCATAGCTCCACAGGCAGTAATTATGACTATCAAGGCTAATCTTCCATATGCAATTAATTATATAGACCAGGCTTCCTGGCTACGGGGTGTAAATTATGCCGTAGAAAATGGGGTTAAGGTTATTAATATGAGTTTCGGCAGAGATTTTTCGGGAGGCCCGGATGCTCTGGAGCAGGAAACTCTAGCCAATGCCGTGGCAAGCGGTGTTACTTTGGTGTGTGCCGCTGGTAATTATGACCCGGGTTATATTGCTTATCCTGCGGCTTATGATGAAACTATCGCTGTTTCCGCTATAAAGTGGGATAATAAGATCGATTTAAGCTATTCCAACTATGGGGCGCAAGTAGATATTGCCGCGCCAGGCACAGCAATATATTCTACATTTATTGGCGGATTGTATGAGTATAATAGCGGAACCTCTATGGCTGCCCCCTGTGTTTCCGGCGCGGCGGCGCTTATTATATCTAAACACCCGGAATACACTCAAAAGCAAGTGCGAGAGGCTTTATGCAATACGGCTCGTGATAATGGGGAAATAGGAAAAGACATCTATTATGGCTATGGTATTATTAACTCTTATGCAGCACTTTTAGATCCTCAGGCGCTTTATAGAGTTAAATTCGATTTCGCCTATGGCAACCGTGATCCATATATAGCCAAAGTAGTTCCCGGCTCATATTTGCTGGAAACATATTCACCCAGGCGCGAGGGTTATGCTTTCAGCGGATGGTATATTGAGGGCAGCGCAGAGAGATTTAGCTTTAAAGAGCCGATTAATAAAGATTTAAACCTCTATGCACGGTGGGCAGAGATACAACCTGGTATGTATTTTGTAGAATTCCCCGACACCTTTTTTTGCCGCGAAGTACTGACTCTACTTAATAATGACGGCGCCCAGCGCACAGAGAGCAGCATAATTTCCACAACAGATAAAGAAATCTTAGCTTCATTTACAGATTTAGATGTAACAAACATGCTTATTGAAGATATGACCGGCTTATCATATTTTAGCGGGATAACAACACTGAATTGTGATTTTAATAAACTGACTATGCTGGATATATCTAAAAACAGTAACTTAGAATTATTGAATTGTTCTTTTAATCAATTAACCACTTTAGATGTATCGAAAAACAGCGCTCTGCAGCAACTACATTGCTACGACAATTTGCTAACAGATTTAAGTACTACAAATAATAAAGAGCTTTTCTCTTTGGGTTGTTCTTTTAATCAATTGAGTACTTTAGATGTATCGGCAAATACAATGATGCAGTATTTATATTGTTCATATAACCTTTTATCCGAACTCGACATAGCGAAAAGCGCATATCTACAGTATTTAGATTGCGCAGCCAATCAGCTTTCCGTATTAGACATTTCGCAAAACCCCTTATTAGAAGATTTGAACTGTAGCTTTAATCAACTTTCCGCCTTAGATACATCAAAAAACCCCAAGCTTATAGAACTGTTTTGCTGGTATAATAAATTAAAAGCATTAGATGTTTCCAACTGCCCGTTTCTTAATTATTTAGATTGTGACAGTAATGAAATAGAAAAACTTGATTTATCTAATAATCTCTTGCTTAAAACCTTATTTTGTCCGGAAAACCGGTTAACCACACTGAATATAGCCAATAACGCAGTACTAAGCAATTTGTTCTGCTATAACAATTATTTAAAAATGTTGGATATATCGAACAATGTTAATCTTACTTGGCTGGATTGCTCCGAAAACTATATGGAATCTCTAGATAAGGTTATAGGCTGGGAAGATCTGCATTCATTAGCCCTAGATGATAATTTCATTTTCTATCCTCAGCACTTTGGCGAGCCGCCCACCGGCAAAGATATTACAGCCTCCTTTAAAGACGCCGGGTTTTTGGCGGTTGTACGCGAGATTATCGGCAAAGCTGAGGGGCCTATACTTGATTACGATGTAGCAGGCATAAGAGAATTATATCTGAGCAATTGGGATATACCTTATACTATAACAGATTTATCAGGCATAGAGCATTTCGCTTCTTTAACATATCTTTATTGTTATAATCAGGGCTTAGAGGCGCTTGATGTTTCTAAAAATAAAATGTTACGTAGTATAGTTTGTTCTTCAAACCGATTAACCGCATTAAATGTAGCGCAAAACCTCTTGTTGGAGAAATTAGAGTGCGATAACAATTTACTGGGAGTATTAGACATATCTGCCAATACCAAGCTGATAACTTTATACTGCGGCGATGATCAGCTAAACTCTCTTGACATATCGAATAATACTATGCTGCAAAACTTGTCTTGTGGTTATAATAATATGACTGTTTTGAATATTTCTGGCAATAAAGAACTTTGGTATTTGGATTGCAGCTACAATGATTTGACTTCATTAGATATTTCACAAAATAGCAATCTGATATATTTATTTTGCAACAATAATAAACTTACCTCATTGAATGTTTCCGATAACCCACGCCTTTATTCACTTTATTGTAGAAGCAACTATATAAGAACGCTTGATGTAGCAAACAATACTGACCTCACCTGGCTGGAGTGCTCCGGAAACTATATTCCATCTATCGCAAATGTAATTGGCTGGGAAGATTTACATTCATTGGTTTTAAACGATACCTTTATCTTCTACCCTCAACACTTAGGCGAACCACCGAGCGGTAAAGATATTACAGCATCCTTTAAAGACCCCGTTTTTTTGACTATTGTACGCGAGAAAACCGCTAAACCGGAAGGGCCAATACTTGATTATGATGTAGCGGATATCAGGTATTTGTATATTGATTATTGGAATACCGAGCCATACTCTATTAGCGATTTATCCGGCATAGAACACTTTGTATCTTTAGAAGGTTTATATTGTAATACTCAGCAATTAGAAATGCTGGATGTATCAAAAAACACTATGTTGCAAGAATTAAATTGCTCTTATAACAGGCTAAACACCTTAGATGTATCACAGAATATTTCGCTCACCTGGTTAGAATGTAGTGGCAATCTACTTACTGATATGGATGTTTCTAAGAATACCTGGCTGAGAAGTTTTTATTGCCGTGACAATAAATTGTCTACCCTTAATGTTTCTAATAATACAGCGCTACAGTATTTTTCCTGCGCTAATAATCACTTAAATACTTTGGATATATGCGCTAATACAGCACTTTGGCATATAGATTGCGATAGTAATTATTTAGCAGGTTTAGATACTTCACAAAACAATAATCTGATGGATCTATACTGTGGCAGTAATCATATTTCATCATTGGATATTTCAAATAACCCCTGGCTTTATGCAGTTTTTTGCCCAAACAATTACTTAAAAACCTTGGATATAACAAATAATGAGTATCTTGCCTGGCTGAATTGCTACGGAAACTATATGAAAACTATTGACAGTGTTAATGGTTGGGAAGACCGGCATGAGCTAGTTTTAAACGACAACTTCATCTTCTACCCCCAACATGAAGGCGAACCGCCCACCGGCAAAGATATTACAGCCTCCTTTAAAGACCCCGTTTTTTTGACAATTGTACGCGAGATAACCGCTAAACCGGAGGGCCCTATCTTTGATTATGATGTAGCAAGTATTAGCTCTTTGCAAATTGATTATAAGAATACGGCGCCATACTCTATCAGCGATTTAGCCGGTATAGAAAACTTTATCTCTTTGGAAAAATTATCTTGCCATAGCCAACAGTTAAGAGAATTGGATGTTTCCAATAACAATATGCTGCAATATTTAGATTGCGCATATAACCAACTAGCCACATTAGATTTATCGCAAAACCCTTGGCTTTATTGGCTAGATTGCTTCAATAATCAGCTTAATTATTTGAATATTGATCTTAACACAGAGCTTATAAGTTTAAATTGTAGTAACAACCGTTTTCGTTCGCTTGATATAACAAAAAACATCAAATTAGAGTATCTTAATTGTTATAATCTCGGCTTGTACTCATTAGATATTTCAAAGAATACACAGCTCGACACAATTATTTGCTCCAGCAATAATTTGAGCGCGCTTGATTTATCAAATAATACCAATCTTGTGAGCCTATATTGTTCCGAAAATCCACTATACAGCCTTGATGTGTCTAATAATATTTTATTACGTGTTCTATCTTGCTCCAGTAACAGACTAACTACCTTGGATATTTCACAAAGCATTAATTTAGAAAATCTTTCATGCGAAGGCAATCAGTTAACCATATTAGATGTGTCAAATAATACTGTTTTAAATTATCTCTCTTGCTTCAATAACGAGTTTTATTCATTGTATGATGTAATCGGGTGGCAAGAACTTGGGTTGATTATGTACGATTCTTTCTATTTCTTTCCACAAAATATCTTTGTTTTACCGGACACGTTCTACACAGAGTTCCCCGACCCTTGTTTTCGTCGTGAAGTATTGCGAATATTGAATACCGATGGTGGGAACCGTAGCCATTCAAGTATTGTTAGTGCTGCGGATATAGCTACATTGGCTACTATTTCTCAACTGAATGTGGCAAATATGGATATTGCAGATATGACAGGGTTATCATATTTCAGTGGATTGAGATATCTGTGGTGTGGCGGGAATCTCCTTACAATACTAGATATATCAAAGAACAGTGCTCTGTTGTACTTAGATTGTAGTCAGAATTACTTTACTACTACCGATTTGGTTATAGGTTGGCAGGAACTGGGATTGATTTTGGAAGAATCATTTATATTTGATTTACAAAAAGAGACGCTTAGTTTTCTTGAAGAATTCCCCGACGCCAGTTTTCGTAGTAATGTGTTGAGTATTCTGAATCTGGAAGATGGCGGTAAAAGATCAGATAAGAGTATAATTACTGATAGAGATAAGGAAAAAATGAATTCCTTTATCGCCTTATTTCTAAATAGCAGTGGCATTAGTAATCTAACTGGTTTATCCTATTTTAGCGGTATAAAAATGCTATGGTGTGATTATAATATGTTGAATGAGCTAGATGTGTCATTTTTGACTGGGCTTGAGCTATTGAGTTGTGCGTATAATCAGATAAGGACATTGGATGTGTCGCATAATCTAGCTCTTGAAGAACTATCATGTAGGAATAATCAGATAAGGACATTGGATTTGTCGCACAATCTAGCTCTTAAAGAACTATCATGTAGGTCTAACCAACTGACAAGCTTAGATTTGACTAACAATCGAGCACTTAGAGAGTTAAATTGTCCCATAAACAGAATAAGGGTATTAGATTTATCTCAAAACAGCTTGCTGGAAACACTGAATTGTGGAAATAATTTACTAACTACACTGGATGTATTGCAAAATGTATCTCTAAAAAACCTATTTTGCGACTATAACTATATGCAATCTCCGGATGATGTTTTGGGTTGGCAAAAGCTAGGGCTTATTATGGATAAAACATTCTGGTTTTACCCACAAAACACTGAATTCTTTATTTCAGTAGCGGATATTATCGAGGTCCCTACTCAGGCCTTCATTGGCTCTCCACTTTTGCTTTCAGGCACAGTACTCCCTGCTAATGCTACCAATAAATATATCGAATGGAGCGTAGTCGACGCCGGCGATACCGGCGCCATCATCAGTGGCAATGCCTTACACACTCTCGCCCCGGGTATTGTGATAATACGGGCGGAAATAGAGGATGCTTTGGCTATAGGCACTGCTTATAATAAAGATTTTACCATAACAGTTGAGGAAGAAGTATTTGAAAAATACAATTATACCGTCTTTCTCAACCCTCATCAAAACTCTTACTCCCCCGGCGATACCGTATTAGTTGATTTAATGCTTACAGGCGATATCAATTACACGCAAATATCGGCGGAACTCGCCTATAACGCCGATGTATTAGATTATGCGGGTTACGAAGGGCTACAGGGTTGGGTAGCATCTGTTAACCAGCTTGAGCAGGGCAATATCTCCGTGCGCAGCATACCTTCTTCTGATGCTGTTTTCGGCGAAACTTGCACTACACCGGTTCAAATAGTAACGCTATCTTTTGTGGTAAAAGAGGAACTAACCTCAAAAAACAGAGCCAGCGAATTGAGCTTTAAATCGCTATATGTAGGCCCTCCGGCAGGTTATATTGGAGCAGCCACTGCCCCCGGCTTGCCCTTGATCATAAACTTAGCCTATGAAAGCGCTGATATGACTTGCTATGGCATAGTTACCAGGAAATCGTGGGGAGCTAAAGGGTGGTATTATTTAATAAACGGCGAAGTAGTTTATGGCGAGTATAGAACTATAGATATCGAAAGGCTACCAATAGCTATTAGTTATAATGTGCCTGAAGAAGGTATTGGTTTAGAGAACATAATAGTTTTTGCCAGGCCAAATACCTTTGATACTACAAAAACTTGGATAAACTTTTTGTATATCAATATCCTAACATACTCTTATATGTATGACTATTCATTTTTCTATGGTGTGTATGGTATTGCAGAAAGTTATTCGAGTACGTATAAAGCACTAAGCATTATAGGCGAAGGATCCTATAACTATGGCACAAAAGTGATGGTTGACTGTAGTAGCGCTTATATCTACGACATGGTAGAAGATGATGAAATAGATGCTAAAGATCTGGTTGGCTGCTTTGTGTTGGCAATTTGCGACAAATACGGCGAGGCGGTCTTTGTAGCCAAAGTGAACCCGGACTATGGCGATACTGATATCAATATAGAGGCGATACAGACATCCACACCGAAACTATAGAACTAAAAACGTTTAGCCCGCTAAAAGCAATAAAATTGCCAGCCAATTCATTACGGCTGGCAATTTCTTTGTGCCGATTGCCTGTTGCTTTTATTTGTGATAGAATGGGGTTGTGATATAAAACCATTGGGAGCGCACTTTATGCAAAATATTCTCGGTGTACAGCCAATAAACCGCCTTATTGCCAAGTTTTCCATACCCGCCATCATAAGTATGCTGGTAGGAGCAATTTACAACATAGTAGATCAGATTTTTATCGGCAACGGCGTCGAAGAAATTGCTATCGGCGCTACCACTATAGCCTTCCCCATCGTTATTGTATGTATAGCCGTAGCACTTCTATGCGGAGTGGGCGGCGCTTCTAATTATAATATCGAATCTGGCCGGGGTGAAATAGCTCGAGCGCGCCATGCCGCTGGCAGTGCGCTTTTCTTAATGTGCGCAGCCGGCGCCTTGCTTATGATAATCGTCTTGATCTTTCTCACGCCAATACTGCGCTTTTGTGGCGCCACAGATATGCTATTGGATTATTCTATTACATTTACCAGTATTACTGCTTTAGGCATGCCATTTTTAATACTCACCAGCGGCGGGGCTCATTTGATACGCGCCGATAAAAGCCCCAATTATTCTATGGCCTGCATTCTTTCGGGAACCATACTGAATATTATACTTAACCCATTGTTTATATTTGGTTTTAAATGGGGCATAGCCGGTTCGGCTTGGGCTACAGTAAGCGGGCAAGTTGTTTCAGCCTCTATGGTTGCCTTTTATTTTTTAACCAAACAAAAGATGGGTTTACATTGGCGGGATTTACGTCCGCATTGGCATAGGATAAAACGGGTGCTATCTCTTGGTTCGGCTTCCAGTATTAATCAGGTGGCTATGCTGATAGTACAAATACTGCTTAACAATCAACTGGGCAGATATGGTGCGCAATCCATATATGGCGCGGAGATCTCGGTAACCTGCGCCGGGGTAGTATCTAAAGTTAGTATGCTGTTTATGGGCATCACTATTGGCATATCCCAAGGCTGTCAGCCTATCTGGGGGTTTAACTATGGGGCGCGCAATTATGAACGGGTAATAGAAACATATAAAAAAGCCGCTATTATGTGTTTTGCTATTGGTGTTATGGCTTTTTCACTGTTCCAGGTTTTCCCCGTTCAAATCATTGGCTTATTCGGCGTAGAAAGCCCCGAGGGCATTGTCTTTGCCACGCGCTATTTTCGAATTTTTATGCTCATGACCTTTATCAATGGTATTCAACCTATGTCTTCGGGTTTTTTCACTTCTATAGGACGGGCAAAACTAGGTATTATTACCTCTATTACTCGCCATATTATATTCTTTTCACCATTAGTACTTATACTACCGCGTTTTTGGGGTATAGATGGTATAGTTTTTGCCGGCCCAATTGCCGATACAGCTGCCGCTATTATAGCAATCTCTTTTGCAATACGAGAAGTAAAGCATTTACTTAAAAAAACAGAAAATAGCCCGTAAGCTACTATTAACGGTTGGGCTTATTATTCATATTGCGCCATCAACTCCTGCACCATTGCGTAAACACTGTCTACTGCTTCATCTATTGGCAACTCGCGTACTTCGCCGCTTTCGCGTAAGCGCAATTCCACTAAGCCATATTCTGAAGTTTTCTTGCCCAATGTCAGACGAATGGGAAAACCTAATAAATCTGCATCATTAAATTTTACTCCCGGGCGTTCATGACGATCGTCCAGTACCACCTCTATATGGCGTTTGAGCAAAGCCTGGTAAATCTGTTCCGCTTTTAACATCAGGCTTTGGTCTTTATCATTAACCGGCACTACGCATACCTGATAAGGAGCAACACTGATAGGCCAGACAACGCCATTTTCATCATGATGTTGCTCTATTACTGCTCCCATGGTACGTCCAACGCCGATACCGTAACAACCCATGACCATATCATGTTCTAAGCCTTGTTCATCTACAAAACGAGCGCCCAGCACAGAGCTATACTTGGTATGCAATTTAAATATTTGACCCACCTCAATACCGCGGGTGGAATCTAAAGGCTGGCCGCAGAGCGGGCAAGGGCAGCCTTTTTCCACTAAGGCAATATCGGCAACGATATCCGCAGTATAATCGCGCCCAAAATTAACATCCAGATAATGGAAATCCTTACGGCCGCCGCCACATTCATGATTGACCATCAGAGGCGCTTCCGCATCTGCTACTATGCGTATGCCTTTTTTAAGTTCTACCGGGCCGCAATAACCTGGCTCCATGCCTATACCGCGCACTTCTTCTTCAGTGGCAAAACGCAGTTCCAAACAATCTAAGGTATTTTTAAGCTTAATCTCGTTGATTTGACGGTCGCCACGTATAAGCGCTAAGAGAATTTCTTCACTCTCATCTTTATGCAATACCCAATAGCACATGCTTTTAAGCATGCGGTTAGAAGCTACGCCCAGATAACGCGCTACATCCTCTACTGTTTTACAATCCGGCGTTTCGACCTCCCTACGAGTTCGTAGCTCTTCGTCCCGGCCTGTTCCATGTGGTACAAGAGGAGCAATCTCATCGCTGGCGGCATAATCGCAATTATGACAGTAAACGATTTCACTTTCACCGCTTCCCGCCAGCGCCATAAATTCATGGCTGCCTTTGCCGCCTATAGCGCCACTATCTGCCTCTACAGGGCGAAAAGTCAACCCGCAGCGGCGGAATATATTACTATACGCCCTGTGCATTAGCTGATAACTCACTTCCAAACCAGCTTCATCACGGTCGAAGGAATATAGATCTTTCATTATAAATTCACGTCCGCGCATTAAACCAAAGCGGGGACGTCTTTCGTCGCGGAATTTTGTCTGTATTTGATACGGCCTTTGTGGCAATTGTTTATATGAGCGGATATCATTACGTAAATGGTTGGTAATTACCTCTTCATGGGTGGGGGCAAGGCAAAAATCGCGTTCATGGCGGTCTTTGACCCGCCATAATTCCGCACCATATATTTGCCAACGCCCGCTTTCCAGCCATAATTCCGCCGGATGCACGGTTGGCATGAATAATTCCTGCCCGCCTGCAGCATCCATTTCTTCACGAATTATCTGCATGATCTTTTTCATGGAACGCCAGCCCAAGGGCAGATAAGTATAGATGCCAGCCGCCACCTTACGGATCAAGCCTGCCTTCATCATCAGCTGATGACTGATGATCTCCGCCTCTGAGGGTGTTTCGCGTAAAGTAGGCGCATAAATCTCACTCATTCTCATTTAAATATCCTCCTATTCTTCTTAATAACTCTGGCAATATGTTTTCTTTTTCGTATCTGCCAATTATTTCTCCTTTGGCAAAAAGCACAGCGCCGTTTGAGGCTCCCGCAACACCAAAATCCGCTTCTCGCGCTTCGCCAGGGCCATTGACGGCACAGCCCATTATAGCTATGGTCAACTGCTTGATGGGCCTTAACATGGTAAGTTCTTTTTGTACGGCAGTAGCCAACGCTGCTACATCGATAGTTGTTCTACCGCAGGTAGGGCAAGAAATAACTTCCGGGCTGCCTGGCTTTAGTTCTAAAAAGTGCAAAATATCTAAAGCTAACCTTACTTCTTCTAACGGATCACCGGTGAGCGATACACGCAAGGTATCGCCTATACCCTGCGCCAGTAAACTACCAATACCCAAAGCCGATTTTACGCTGCCCTTACCCGGCAACCCGGCTTCTGTAACCCCAATATGCAACGGATACTCGCAAATAGCAGCCATTTGACGGAAGGCAGCCAGCATAATTGGCAGGCGGCTGGCTTTTAAAGATATTTTGATATCGAAAAAACCTGTGTCTTCCAACATTTCTATATGACGGCCAGCGCTTTCTACCAGCGTTTCGGCTGTTATACCACCATATTTTTGTAAAAGATCTTTTTCTAAAGAGCCTCCGTTTACACCCACGCGTATAGGTATAGCGGCGGCTTTGGCCGCCTGCGCAACCTGGTGCACACGCTCTTTACCGCCAATATTTCCGGGGTTGATGCGTAGCCCTGCTATACCTGCTTTCACAGAGGCCAAGGCCAAACGATGATCGAAATGAATATCCGCTACCAGTGGTAGCGGGCTTAAGCGCACAATTTTTGGTAAGGCTGCCGCATCTTCTATATCCGCCACGGCTAAACGCCCTATTTGGCAACCGGCTTCAGCTAAACACTGTAACTGGGCTAAAGTGGCAGGTATATCGGCAGTTCGGGTATTGTTCATAGATTGAATACTTAAAGGGGCGCCTCCGCCCACCTGCACATTACCTATCATCACCGAACGGCTGATGCGACGCTTTGCCAGTAATTCCGTCATAAATTATATACCTTTCGTAAAGATAGTTTGCCATTTGGAGCTTTTGGGGCAAATTTATAGCTGTCGTTATAGTAAATTAAACGAGAAAGAATAGAACTATTAGCATTAGTAAAGTTGCAAAATAGATGCCCAATAGCATATATCTTGCTCTGAATGGTTTTAGTTTTGTATTAAAATCTAAAAGGTAGTATTTTTGTATATTTTTTGTGTGATTATTATTCAAGATTTCTTTACATATTGCTTTAGTTATCTTTCTATGTTCCTGAAACACTTTATTCCAGCGACAGATCAAGCCTATGCATAAAAGATTGATAATAGCGGAGATCGTGATAATAAATTTGCACACACCGGAATTACCACATTGCGTAATTGTTGCCAAAACAAAACCCAAAAAAGCCAAAAATAAAGAAACAAATAGTATGCGTTCGCTTTCAACATGACGCATATGGTTAAGGTTCTCTTTGAACAATTCCATAAGAAAACGCTCATGTTCATCTTTAATAGCCTGCTCCTCAACAGTATTTTCTATATTTTCCGCCATTAAATATTCTCCCCATTCATAATTTATTCCCGCAAACTCCCGCGGTATGCCCTAAATAAACTCTCTGCTAACCACCGCTTATTAAGCGCACTATATCTTTGAAGGTTATGATGATCATTAAAGCAAAAAGCAGCATTAAGCCAATAAAATGAACTATACCTTCTCGTTCCGGTTTTATGGGTTTTCCGCGTAGTCCTTCCACTAATAAAAAGACAATGCGTGAACCATCCAACGCCGGTATGGGCAGCAGATTGATTACTGCCAAATTAACACATAAAATAGCGGTAATAAACAGCAAAGATTGAAAGCCATAACTGGTAGCCTCGCTGATTATGCTAACTACGCCCACGGGGCCTGCCACATCCGGCTTTTCTTTGCCGGAGATGATGCCGCCAAGCGCCACCAATAAATCTCTGGTAAAGATATAAGATTGCTTAAAGCCTAGGCCAATGGCGGTAAAGAAATTCTGCCGCACCACCGCCGGTAGAATTCCAATTAGCCATCTGCCGCTTTCTTCTTCATAATAAGGTTGAATTGTGAGGGCAATATTTTCACTTTTTCTTTGTACCACCACTTGTATGGGTTCGCCTGCCTCATGGAGCGTTACCGCCGGACCAATTTCTGCCCAAGCTTGTATCGGCTGTTCGTTTATCTCAATAATTATATCGCCGGGCAAAAGTCCTGCCGCCTCTGCGGCTTGCCCTTCCACTAAAGACCCTACCTCGCTGGCGCCGGAAGTAGCGCCCAGCATCATAAAAAGTACAACGAAAATTAATACGGCAGCCAGAAAATTCATAGCAGGACCACCCAGAATAACCAAAATACGTTGCCAAACCTTCTTCTTATTGAAGGCGCGCGGGTCATCTGAGTTTTCATCTTCCCCCATCATCAAACAATGACCGCCAATGGGGAAGAGGCGCAGCGTATACTGAGTTTCTTTACCTTTGAAAGCAAGTAGTTTAGGCCCCATACCTAGGCTGAAATCGTATACATATATACCGACTAGTTTAGCCATACTGAAATGCCCTAATTCATGGCTGAGAATCAGCAGACAAAAGACCAGGATAGCGGCAAGTATAGACATTTTATTCCTCCTAATATTTACAAAGTATTGAGTTTTCTACATCGATACGTGTCTGTTCATCAACTGCTAATACATCGGCAATGCCCAGTAAAGGACGGGGCAAATGCTTTTCAAGCGCCGCCTCAATACCTGAGCCAATGGCTGTAAAAGGTATACGCCCGGCTAAAAAGGCTACTCCCAATATCTCACTTGCAGCATTATAAGCAGTGGTATAACTGTCTCCTGCCCTACCGGCTGCATAAGCTAAAGCTAAAGCAGGAAAGCGTTTAAAATCCGGTTGCTCGAAAGTTAATGTTTTGTAAGCTGCTAAATCTAATGGCGGAAGCGGGTTAACAGCGCGTTTTGGACCCAGTAAAGCGTATTGTATAGGCAGGCGCATATCGGGTGGCCCTATTTGCGCTTTAATATTGCCATCCGAAAAACGTACTAAAGAATGGACTATGCTCTGAGGGTGTATAAGAACTTCTATATCGTCATAATCTACACCGAATAAAAAATGAGCCTCTATTACTTCCAGCCCCTTATTGACAAGGCTGGCGCTGTCTATAGTTACTTTACGCCCCATATTCCATGTAGGGTGACAAAGCGCTTCCTCTACTTTAATGCTTGTTAATTCTGCAGCGCTTTTAGAAAGAAAAGGGCCGCCACTGGCTGTTAAAATCAATTTGAACGGAGGGACTTCCCCCACTAAGCATTGATAGATAGCGGAATGCTCGCTATCGACCGGCACTATGGAAACCCTTTGCTGCAGTGCTGCTTTAACCGCCAAAGCACCGGCTGCCGCCAACACCTCTTTATTTGCCAAAGCCAGTTGTTTCCCACTATTAAGAGCGGCAAAGGCAGGCCGCAAGCCGGCTATGCCACTGATAGCGGCTATTATCTGATGCGCCAAAGGCCAAACAGCCGCGTCACATAACCCTTTTTCACCCACAACTATTTCTACCGGCAAGCCTTTAAGCGCAGCTTTTAGCTGCAGATAAGCGCTTTTATCGTACAAGGCAACTATTTGTGGTTTAAACTCTCGTGCCTGAGCTGCTAAAAGCTGCCAATTACTGCCGGCTGCCAGGGCGCATACCCGTAATTCATCTTTGAACCAGCGGCAAACCTCCAAGGTTTGTAAACCAACCGAGCCGGTTGAACCTAAAATACAAATATTCTTCATAAATTAGCCCTTATAAAGATGAGAGCAAAAATAGTACTAAGGGGGCGCTCAGCATAAGGCTATCGAAGCGATCTAACACTCCGCCATGACCTGGAAATATTTGCCCGGAATCTTTAATACCCGCCCATCGTTTAAGCGCAGATTCCAGTAAATCGCCCAACTGCGCGGCTACTGAAAATAGTATAGCCAAAGGTAAAGCTGTAAAGTAGGGCAAGTGTAAAAACAGCGCCATATATATAGGGCAAATAAAGGCGGCGGCAATGAGCCCGGCTAATGCGCCTTCTAAAGTTTTATGTGGGCTGATGCGAGGCGCCAATTTATTACGGCCATAACGGCTTCCCACCAGGTGAGCGGTGGTATCGGTGATCCATACATTTAGAAAAGCCAACAATACCCAAAGCCAATTGCCATAATTCAGGCGCAAAGCCAGTATAGCGCCGAAACCTATTCCTATATAAAAAACGGCTACCGTTCGCGCAATACAGGATAAAAGCGTTTCTTTTTTATAATGCGCCCACCAAGTATAAGTTAAGATAATTATAAGAATTGCTATGGCAAAAGGCCAAACTGTACGTAGTATCAACCCGAATGTCCAGGCGATTAGCAAAGCGGCTAGGGCGTCCAGCGGGAAATTGACTATAAAGGAATGCCGTATAAATATTTTATCCATTTCATAAGCTGCCACAACGGCTAAAGCCGCGCAAAGTAAAGCCAGCAACCATCCGCCTATATAACAGCAGAGGAGCAGTAGCGGCAAACCAATAATGGCGGTAATAATCCTAGCCCTCATATTAAGCCTCCTATAAAAAATACTTTATATACTACCAAAGCGGCGAAAACGCGTTTGAAAATCTATAATAGCCAAAAGAATATCCCGCTTAGAAAACTCCGGCCACATAAGAGGCGTAAAAAACAGTTCTGCATAAGCGGCTTGCCAGAGCAAAAAATTGCTTAGGCGCAGCTCACCTGCGGGGCGTATCAATAGATCCAATTCCGGTTGAGAGGCTGTTTCAAGTTGAGCAGCGAACATTTCTTCATCTATTTCGTGAACCTTTAACTCGCCAGCTTGGGTGGCTGTGGCTAAGCGCTGTGCAGCACGAACGATTTCTTGGCGCGCGCCATAATTCACAGCCAGATTAAGTGTCATTTCGCTGTTATTAGCCGTGGCTTGTTTAGCTTCATCATATAATTGGCGTATATGAGCAGGTAAAATACTCCAATCTCCCAGTCCATTCAAGCGTATATTTTCCTTCTGTAACAGGGATAATTCCTGTTGCAGATATTGGCCTAAAAGCCTCATCAGAAAGTCGATTTCTGCAGGCGGGCGGCGCCAATTTTCTGTAGAAAAAGCAAATACTGTCAACACCGGTATATGAATTTCACGGCAAATCTCCGCAGCGCGGCGCAAAGCCTCTGCGCCTGCTTTATGACCAAAGGTACGGGCTTTACCCGCAGCAGCGGCCCACCGACCGTTACCGTCCATGATAATTCCTATATGCTGAGGCAAACGGGTATTATCCAGCCGGGTCAGTAGATCGTTGTAGGGTTTTTGTATAGCCATGGAATTCCTTCAATCTTAAAGCGGATTTTATTAATATTTCGAGATAATTTGTTTTTTTTCCTGCTTGCCTCTTGACAGCTTGCGGGCTTTTTGGCATAATTAGCAAGTGAGCTTTAATAGTTTGGCGGTGTAGCTCAGTTGGTCAGAGCACTCGGCTCATACCCGGGGCGTCACTGGTTCAAATCCAGTCACCGCTACCAAAGAAAGTGCTGTCGCTTTGAGTGGGCAGCATTTCTTTTTTACCGCTTCAAAAGAGGATAGTGCGTAAGCTATAGTGCAAATTCGCTCGCGATTATTTTTATCCCGCTAATAGCTTGCATAATCAATTTTTGTATAGTAAAATTAAGTTCAATCACTTATGGAGGTAGCCTTATGGAACCCAAATATGATTTTGCCGCTATTGAAAAGCGCTGGCAACAAACCTGGCAAAACTCCGGCATATATAATGTAACAGAGCTTTCTAATAAACCAAAATACTATATGCTGGAAATGTTCCCATATCCTTCCGGCAAGCTGCATATGGGGCATGTGCGTAATTATTCTATTGGTGATGTGCTGGCCCGCTATTATAAAATGAACGGCTTTAATGTACTGCATCCTATGGGCTGGGATGCCTTTGGATTGCCGGCAGAAAATGCGGCTATTAAGCATGGCGTACATCCAGACCCCTGGACGCGCGAGAATATTACCGCCATGCGTGAGCAACTTAAAACCATGGGTATCAGTTACGATTGGCAAAGGGAGGTGGGCTCTTGCCTGCCTGAATATTATCATTGGACTCAGTGGCTGTTTTTGCAGCTATATAAAATGGGCCTGGCTTATAAAAAGAAAGCGGCTGTTAACTGGTGCAGTTCTTGCGGTACCGTACTGGCTAATGAGCAGGTAATTGAAGGGCATTGCGAGCGCTGTCATACTCAAGTAGAAAAAAAATATTTAGAGCAATGGTTTTTAAAGATCACCGCATATGCCCAACGCTTATTGGATGATTTGTCTAAGCTGCCCGGCTGGCCAGACAAAGTTAAAATAATGCAGGAAAACTGGATAGGCAGAAGTGAGGGCGCACATATTGAGTTTAGCACTGAAGCAGGGGATGCCCTGCCGGTTTTCACCACCCGTCACGATACCGTATATGGCGTTACCTATATGGTGTTGGCACCGGAGCATCCTTTGGTGGCAAAACTGACCCATGGCACAGAGTTTGAAGAAACTGTGCGCATCTTTGTAGACAAAGTAACGAAACTCAGCGCTATTGAGCGTACCAGTGCAGCTTTAGAAAAAGAAGGAATGTTCATCGGCGCCTATGCAATAAACCCGGTCAATCGGCATCGTATTCCTATCTGGATCACCAATTATGTGCTATATGAATATGGCACGGGAGCGGTTATGGGCGTGCCCGGTCATGATCAACGGGATTTCGATTTTGCCAAGAAATACGGACATAAAATTGTGCCGGTGGTGGCGGCGCCCGGCTGGGATGGCAGTGATTTGACCGAAGCCTATGAAGGCTATGAGGGCAAAGCTATCAATTCTCCGCTAATAGAAGGGCTTAATACGCCGCAAGCCAAAGAGCGCATGGCAGACTATTTGGAAGAACAAGGCTTAGGCCGCCGTGTGATCAATTATCGCCTGCGAGATTGGCTGATTTCTCGTCAGCGCTATTGGGGCGCGCCTATACCTATTGTTTATTGCGAAAAATGCGGTGCGCAGCCGGTTCCGGAAGAAGAACTGCCGGTACTTCTTCCCACAGATGTGGAGTTTAATCCCCAGGGAGAAAGCCCACTAAAAACCAGTGCGAGCTTTGCTAAGGCTATCTGCCCGCTTTGCGGCGGCCCGGCGAAGCGAGAAATGGATACCATGGACACCTTTGTCTGCTCCAGCTGGTATTTTCTGCGCTTCTGCGACCCTAAGAATGAGAATCAACCCTTTTCCCGTAATAAAACGGATTATTGGATGCCGGTAGATCAGTATGTAGGCGGGGTAGAACATGCAATTTTGCATTTAATGTATGCGCGCTTTTTTACAAAAGCGCTATTCGACGCGGATTTACTTAGTTGCGACGAACCATTTACTAATCTTTTAACCCAGGGCATGGTTCTAAAAGATGGGGCGAAAATGAGTAAAAGTTTAGGTAATGTGGTGAGTCCGGAAGATATTATTACCTGTTATGGCGCAGATACAGCACGTCTCTTCATACTTTTTGCTGCGCCGCCGGAAAGAGATTTGGAATGGAACGACACTGCCGTGGAGGGTTGCTATCGTTTTCTTAACCGGGTATGGCGGCTGGTGTGGCAAATTAAAGCGCGTAAAGATTTAGATGTACCGGTTAGTGAATTTGTTGAAGCAGATATAGAGTTACGCCGCGCAGCGCATAGCGCAGTAAAAAAAATCACGGAGGATATCTCCTCACGCTTCAATTTTAATACCGCCATTTCAGCGATTATGGAATTGGTCAATACTATGTACGCCTATACAGCGCTGCCATTAACTAAAGGCGCTCTGCTCGCCGAAGCAACAAAACTACTGCTCTTATGTTTAGCGCCCTTTGCGCCGCATATAGCAGAAGAATTATGGAGCGAGCTGGGCAATAAGCAGAGCATACATATGCAGCCCTGGCCTGTTTTCGATCCAAGTGCTTTGGCGCAGCATACGGTAGAAATAGCAATACAGGTGAACGGTAAAATCAAAGCCCGCCTTCTGATACCGGCTACAGCCGACGCCGCTATTATACAAAAACTGGTGTTGGAACATGAGGATTATGAAGTATGGCTTAATGGTAAAACGGCGGCAAAAGTAATCGTTATACCGGGGAGGTTAGTTAATATAGTAGTTAAAAGTTAATAACCGCCTCAGGGGTTGCCGGTTCTTTGGCGAGTGTGCTGTCTTCATAGGTGACTTTGGTAGTGCCATCGCATATTTGTATCCATGTCTGGCCGGGGCTAAGAAGCCATTCTTCACCGTCGCTATCACAAAAATAGGTTGGTGAATCTAGTGATTCCCGCTTCCAAGTTCCTTCCTGCATGGTACCGCGAGTAAAAAGCATGGCTTCGCCCGTACCCACCAGATTTATTTCCAGTCTGCCCACGCTATCCAACACCTTAGCCTTGACCAGCTGCACCAAAATATTTGCCGAGAGTACCTGAGCTTCAGTATTAGTATCAATATGTGGCTCGTCGCCGATACTGCGCGCATAAAGCATGGTTGCGTGATCATAAACATAGCTGTTTCTATTGCCTTTATCTGGGTAATCTATGTGTATGATATCAACCTTAGAGGCGGAGGCAGGGGGATTTTCCGCCGGATCATAGAAGGAGAAAGAACGGGGGGCGCTAATTTGCTCCCATTTTTTTTCTTCTAAAAAATCATAGATATTCTCGCTGGAAGTAAAAAGATTATGGGGCATATGACGAGTTTTGTCGCGCCAGAAATATTTACTGTAAGACATTTCATTAAGCCAGTTTACATGGCCCTTAGCCAGATAATTGAGGGCATCGTTACTGCCGCCGCAGTGTACGAACAAGCCTTGCCATTCTCGCGCTACATCCACAATATAAGGGCGAGCACTACGTACCGGGCCAATAATCTTTGGGGTATCGGTAAAAAAGAGGGCTACGAGACGGCTGATTCCTCCTTCAGCCGGTAGCTCATACATAATATCGGCGGTTCCTATACCGGCTTGTGGGCGGGCAGGTTTATAATTATCTATGCTTACCAGGATTATTCTACGTTCAAGGGCTGCTTCGTCTGCTACCGGTAGATGAGTAAGCGGATTTAGTATGGGTTGTGGCTCCGGCTCGGGCAGGGGTTCAAAAACAGGTTCTGGTAGCTGAGGCTCTATATTTTCGTTTGGTAGCGGCAGGGAAGCCTCATCTTCTTTGCCGGTTAAGATCGTACCCAGAAAAAAGCCCAGCAGGGCCAGTAATAGCAGCAAGCTTATTACTACAAATCTGCTTTTTTTATCGGTAAAAAGTTGGAGCTTTTTCTTGCTTGGCTCATTCACTGTACCCCTCCTCATCCATTTTTTTCATTAACTGCTTTTGCATGCTAAACATTACTTGTTCTTGTTTTTCGCCTTGTTCATGATCATATCCTAACAGATGAAGCAAACCATGAATAAATAAAAACACCGTTTCTTGTATATAACTTTTCCCATACTCTTTTGCCTGGGCGGCTGCACGCGGCAAAGAGATTACCAAATCTCCCAAAGCAAGTTCCCCATTGCGATATGGCACAGGCGGTTGCTCTTCCCACAGGGGAAAAGATAGTACGTCGGTAGGCTTATCTTTAGCTAGGTATATCTTGTTTAAGGCTTGTATTCCCGCATCGTCTGTTAATAATAAAGAGAGCTCAATTCGTTGTGGCAGATGCCACTGCGCAGCGTATTTAATGGTCAAGCGGGCTGCCTTGAGCAGCAATTTCCGTGGAGGAACTGCTTCTTTTGGCAAGTTCTTCCTGGTTATAGTTAGGCCTAATATCAACAGAATTCCCCCTAGATTCTTTAGCCATTTGCTCCGGATAGACCAAACGGCTGTGATTCATACCGGAGAGCACCCTGAGAAAAGCTTCTTCTATTAACTGCATATCCTGAAAAGTGAGAGGGCATTCCAGCAACTGGCCGTCTTCCATTCTGCCTTTAATAATATTATGCACTGTTTCTTCAATCTGCCCTTTAGCAGCTTGTTTTAATGCTTGAGCTGCGGCTTGAGTCATATCTGCCAACAAAACCAAAGCCGCTTCTTTACTCTGGGGCTTGCTATAAGGGTAGCGGAAATCCTCTTCACGTATAAGAGAGCTGTCTAAAGACTGTTCCTGCGCTTTTTTATAAAACATCCGTAGCAGGCCTGTGCCATGATGTTGTTCTACCAAGGAAATTATTTCTTCCGGAAAACGGGCTTGCCGCAGCATTTCTACTCCTTCACGTACATGTGAAGTGATGATCATCACAGAAAGGGAAGGTTGCAGCTTATCATGGGGATTATCATTTAAGCCCTGATTTTCTATGAACAGATAAGGGCGTTTTAGTTTACCAACATCATGATAATAAGAAGCTACCCGTACTAAAAGTGCATTGGCGCCAATGGCGTCTGCAGCGGTTTCGGCTAAGTTACCCACCAGTACACAGTGATTATAGGTACCTGGTGCTTCCATCATCAATCGTTTTAGAAGCGGATGGTTTAAATTAGAAAACTCCAACAAGCGTACAACAGTGGTAACAGAAAAGGCACTTTCCAAAAAAGGCAATATACCCATAGCTAATACAGCCGAAAGTACGCCATTAAACAGACCTATTACCATTCCTATGCCTATAATGGAGAAATTTTGATTGTTTAACAGCCCCCAACCGCCAATTAGCAGCACATTGGTTAAGGCAATAAATATACTGGCGCTTACAAATTGGCTGCGCTGATTAAGGCGGGTGGTTGAGAGAATACCGGCTAATCCTCCGCCAAAAGCTACCAGTGCATAAGAGGCGTTGCTCTTGAATAATATACTTACAAAAACAGCTAGTATGGCAGTAGAGAAAAAGGCTAGATTACGTTCAAGCAATACAGCTATGAGCATTGAGGCTGCCGCTACCGGCAATAAAAAACCTATTTGCGCCGAAGTTTCGGCATCGGCGGAAAAATCTATAAAGGCGATAAGGCGGCATAATAACATTATTAATAGTAATATAACACCAAGCAAAAGCACAGATTTATCTTCTGCAAAAAGCTTGGGCTGATAAAAATAAAGATATAAACCCAATAGCGCGGTCAGCAATACCACTATAGCCAAAAGACCACCGTAAAGGCTATAGCTAGGTTTTTCGCTATACATGCCCAATTCCTGTAATGCTTCGATCTGTTCCGCAGTAATCACCGCGCCGCGGGAAATCAGCATTTCGTCTTTTTGCACCTGTATCACAACCTCCGGCACGGCATCTTTAGCTGCCTGCTTGGCGGTTTCGGTAGCAATATCATTAAAAAATTCGTTAGCCGCTAGAGTAAGCCCATTCAAGTAATCCAACAGAAAAGACAAACCCTCGTCACTTAGGCGTGTACGATAAAGTAAAACAGCAATATCATCTTTCGCCATGAGCAAATCATCATCTCGCACACCCTGCTCATAGACTGTGCTAACGATCTCGCGCAAACTACGCCGTATATTGGACATTTCATTGAAATCTATTTCCAATACATATTGCAACGTTTCATTTGTATATTCACCTGGTAAGGCATTCCTTAAAGAGATTAGGCGGTTTTCGATTTCTATTACTGTATTATTGCGTAAAGATTCCATAAAAGCGAAATCATAATTAATATTTGCCAGTAAATGTGTCAGCACACTTTCGTCTATGCTGAATATTGGTTCTACCTGCGCTACAGCTTCTGTACGGACTTTTTCAGTTTTTAGGTTACTAATATACTCGGTGTTATGCCCGCGATAAAATATGTCTTTGTCTGCTACCTCGCCCTTTTGTGAAGTGATTTGCGCCGGTAGAATATCAATAGCTAAAATGGCAGTACAAAATAAGGCAAATACTGCCAGTATCAACATTTTCACCCATATATGGGGAGTTTTTTTTCGTTTAGACAAAGCTTTTTTCTTATTTTGAATCATGTAGCACCCACTAGTTTCTATTTTCGTATGCATCGATTATTCTTTGTACCAGAGGATGGCGCACCACGTCTAATTTACTTAAATAGCAAAAGCCAATGCCGCGTATACCGGTCAATAATTTTTCCGCCTCTACCAGCCCGCTCATTTGCCCTGTCGGCAAATCGACTTGGGT